>Ga0209540_10001373_pt1 | contig 18700 bp, 15 predicted proteins | sample BarGraIncu01121A_FD_184501 | JGI IMG/M metagenome (GOLD analysis project Ga0209540, IMG submission 184501) | Arctic peat soil microbial communities from Barrow, Alaska - Barrow Graham LP Incubations 011-21A (SPAdes) (version 2) | ecosystem: Environmental > Terrestrial > Soil > Wetlands > Peat... | reverse complement strand
TTGAAGACTGTTTGAAGAATATTTCTTTGTTTTGTTACAACGTTGCAATTTTCATTGCATTGTTGCAAACTTCATTACAATTCAAATTGTATCTCCACATTACCTTCTCTTGGAAAAGATATTGCACTTAAAACTAAAAAATATAGCCCTGCAATTTCCATCGCAACGCTGTATTTTGAATATATAGTTTGTTGTATGTATATGTGTAATACCTATTATATCTTATTGCTTATCTCTCCAACAACACAACCGTCTCACAATGTCCCGTCCACGGGAACATATCGACCGGCTGGATCGCTTTGATCTGATAATCCCCTGCTGTTAATACGGCGATGTCGCGGGCGAGAGTCGCAGGGTCGCAGGAGACGTAGATGATTTTCTCGGGATTGAGGACGAGGATTTTGGCGAGCATGACGGGCTCGCTGCCTTTTCTGGGTGGATCGAGGATGACGAGGGTCGGGTGATAGGGGATCTCGGTGCGCGGGACTTCTTCGACTTTGGCGGCGATGAAGGTGGCGTTGGTGACGCCGTTCTGGGCGGCATTTCTGCGCGCGTCTTGAATTGCGCCTTCATTACTTTCTACGCCGACGAGCTGTCCGGTGTGGCGGGCCAGATGGAGGCCTATGGTGCCGGCACCGCAGTAGAGGTCGAGGATGGATGTGATGGTTATATTATCTGCTGCGGGCATCGCTGCCACCGCCTCGGGTGTCAGATTGCCCAGGGCGAAGTCGCGCACGGTGTCATAGAGCTTCTCGGTCTGCTGTGAGTTGACCTGGAAGAACGACAGGGGTGAGATCATGTATTTATTGGCACCGATCCGGTCCGTGATGTACGGAGTTCCGGACAGGAGGCGTTGATTCTGCGGGCGGGGGCTGACGGCCTGTCCCTGACGGACGCCGGTTGGATTGAAGTTGACCCAGACGCTTTTGAGCTTCCATGGCTTTTCGAGGACGGCGGTTGCGGGTGAGGCGGATGCCAGCACGGATGTGGCGTCGGCATCCTGGGCGGCACGCGCGAGTTTCTTTCTGTCTTTTTCAAGACGGAAGGATATATCGGAGACGTATTCTTTGACGGGGAAGTCGAAGGGCTTTTCGGGAACCGAATTGACCACCAGGATTACCATGACTTCGCCGGTATGCTGGCCGACGCGGACGATCAGGTGGCGCAACAGGCCGAGGCCGGTCTCCTCGTCATAACCGGGGATGCCCTTTTCGAGGCAAAAGCGCTCGGTCATGCGCTTCACGGATTCGCATGCGGGGTGCGCGAGGCGGCAGGTGTTGTGCGGGACGACGGTGTGGGTCTTTTTGCCGTAGAGGCCGATCTTCAGGTCGCGGGGCGCGGCAGGGGTGGCCGCGGGGGCTGAGGTGGCGGTGGGCGCGGCGGCTGAGTTAGCGGCGGGCGCAGTGGGCGCGGCAGTTGGAGCGGTTGCGGAAGGAGCGGCGGTGCTTACGGTTGCAGCACTCGCAGCATTTGCAGCAGCAGTCAGCGCAGCATAACCAGCAGCCATCTCGGCTGTTACTGTCTCTCCGACAGGGTACTGCATATGGTTTCTATAATCATAGGGATTCTCCATCCCAAGTGTCGGACGAGTGAGGGCCTCGATGGTGTCGGCTGGCTGTTTGCCGATTCGTGTCAGGCAGGAGACGACATGTTCTCTTTTGAGGGTGAGCTGCGCGTCGTAGTTCAGATGCTGGAGGGTGCAGCCGCCGCAGTCCTGGTACGCGGAGCAATAAGGTTCCGTGCGCTCCGGTGAGGGTGTGATTAATGTGACGCACTCGGCGACGGCGTATTTCTTCTTGCGGGACACGATGCGGACTTGGGCCTCTTCTCCCGGCAGCAGGCCGTCGCAGAATATGGTGAAGCCGCGGGTGTCATCGCCCTCTTCTGCCGCTATGCGTGCAATTCCCTGCCCTTCTGTTGTCAGGGCTTCGATCTTTACTGTATAGATCTCCGGAGTCTCTGCTGGGGTGGTCTCTGCGTTATTCTCGAGTCTATTTACAAGGTTCTTCTCAGAATCATTATTCGAATCAATTGGCATTTTGCGCCTCTTTCGTTTTTCCTTCCATTATAACGTGAAAGAGAGTTGTTAACAAATTTCGGCATTTTTTCGCTTTTGATTCAAAGATGTTGATTATTAATGCTTTTCGAGTGTTTTTGGCGGGTTTTTGGCGGCGGGGATTAAGGCTCCGGGGGCGCTTCTCTTTCCATCTGGCCGGTTTGCTGATATGATTGTTATATGTATTTCTATGTTTACATGAAGCGTCCGAAGCTGTATATATGCTGTAATAAGCACGAAGATAAAGGAAGTATTTTGTACATATGAATGATCAGCAAAGACCCGGCACGCCCCCTAATGCCAATGGTCCGGTGCGGCCTCAGCAGAGTTCTGCTTATGGAGCGCAACAGCAGGCCGGTCAGCAATACAATCAGCAGGCTGGCAAGCAAGCGAGTAAGCAAGCGCAACAGCAGGCCGGCAGTCAGCAAAGCAATCCCCGGCAGCCTTCGCAGGGCGCAGGCCGACGCCCCGATCCTTCTCAGGCAGGTCCGGGCGGTCCGGCGGTCCGTCCTCAGTCTGTAAGACGGTCGAACCCTCTTCCCCCTGATCAATCAGTTATTGCGGGGGATTTTCACAAGAGACTTCGCGGCAAACCAACGCATGCGGCCCATAATAATGCCTGGTACAGCGGAATCACGGGCGGTGTCGGATTTTTTCTCAAGATATTTCTGGTGCTTTTCCTTCTGGTGGTCTTCGTTATAGGCGGATTTGGCGGAGGCATGCTGGTAGGATACATTTCGACGACCAAGCCTATTACTATTTCTGAACTGTTCAATGTCGACAAGAAGCAGACTACTTTTGTATATGATAAGAATGGTACGGAGATCCAGAAGCTGACAGGCAGCGACAACGTCGATCGTGTTTATGTCTCCTACAGTGAAGTTAAGAGTACGTATATTGATGAGGCTATCATCTCGATTGAAGACGAACGCTTCTATGATCATAACGGAATTGATATGCAGCGTATCGGCAGTGCGATCCTCTCCGCTCTGGCTAACGGAGGTACGGCCACGCACGGCGGTTCCACGATTACCCAGCAGACTGTTAAGATGATCACGGGGCAGAATCAGATCTCTACGCAGCGCAAAGTACAGGAGTGGTTCGCAGCCATGGCGCTTGAGCAGGATCTTACCAAAGATGAGATTATGGAGCTCTATATTAATTACGCACCTATGGGCAACAACTATATTGGTATTCAGTCGGCTGCGCAGAATTATTTTGGAAAAGATGCCAAAGACTTGTCGCTCACGGAATGTGCTTTTCTGGCCGGAATTCCCAAAAGCCCGTCGTACTATAATCCACTGCGCGAATCCGGCAAGCGCAATGCCCTGCGCCGCATGCGTATTGTTCTTTCCAAGATGCACGAACTTGGCAAAATCACCGATGTACAGTACGAGGAAGCGCTCAATACTGAGTTGGTTTTCAAAAGCGCGAAATCTCAGACGGCCAATTCTGTCCGGTCTTATTTTGTAGAATATGCCTTATCCGAGGTCATCAGGGATCTTATGGATCAGCGCAACTTAACATGGAACGTGGCGGAATCACTTGTCTATAACAACGGATATAAGATTTATACGACGCTTGAGCCTACTGTTCAGTCGGCCCTCGATACGACTTTCTCGACGCAGGCGCTTTTCCAGTCTGATCCTGTGTCAATTGAGGATCTCCCCGAAAAGCCCCAGGGCGGTATGGTTATCATTAATGTTGAATCAGGTGCGATTGCCGCGATGCAGGGAGGCTACGGAGAGAAGACCCGAAACCTCATCATGAACCGCGCTGTTGACATCGCCCGTCAGCCGGGTTCTTCGATTAAGCCACTGCTGGACTATGGCCCCGCTCTCGAGAGAAAGAAGATTACGCCTTCTTTCTTGTTTGAAGATCGGGCGTTGTATCTGGATCCGAGCAATCCTGAGACGATATGGCCGAAGAATTCTTCCGGCGGATACTATGGCACGATGACCGTGCGCTCTGCCATTACCAAGTCTTCCAACATTGTGGCTGTCCAGGTCTGGGATCTGGTGGGAGGCGAGGCTGCCCTCTGGTTTCTCAAGCAGGTCGGAATCGACCGCACCGACGAGGTATATCCATCTACCGCTATCGGCGGATTTAATACAGGTATGTCCCCGCTTGAGATGGCTGCCGCTTATGCGACGTTCGCTAACAAGGGTATCTACCGTGAGCCGTATGCATATACAAAAATAGAAAACAGCGTCGGTACCGTCGTAATTAAGAAAGAAATCATATCAACCATCGTCTATTTACCAGCTACTGCCTACATAATGACCTCAATGCTCGAAGATGTCATCACTTCAGGAACGGCCGCAGGCAAGGTTATGCCTGTTACCACCGACGCAGGTGAGAATATCGAGATTGCGGGTAAGACAGGTACCACGGACGACAATGTTGACAAATGGTTCTGCGGTTACACCCCTTACTATGCGGCCGCCACCTGGTACGGATACGATAACCATCTCCGCAAGACAGAAATTCCTGTGGATGACCGCAGTAATGCCCAGTATATCTGGAATGATGCCATGCAGGCTATTCACAAGACATTGCCCGGAGCTGTCTTTACCATGCCGGAAACCGTGGTGTCACTGACAATCTGTACGCAGACGAGACGGCTCGCCACGGATTCCTGTGTCGCGGCAGGCACCATCGACACTGACTTGTTCGATACAGGGTCGCCTATGACGCCGACTTCTTATTGCCCCGGACATGCAGCGCCAGAACCTGAACCGGCTGTGGATCCAGCTGCAGTACCGCCCGCTGCGCCGCCCGCATAACGGGGACGTAAGGCTTGGGGCTTGTGGTTCGAGGCTGGGCGATCGGGATCACACTGTTATTTTGCAGTTAGGCGAGAAATAGGTGCCGATATCCGCACCTTCCAATATATCTTCCAGAATCTGTGACTGTGATCCTTCGGCGATTACGCCGCCGATTCCGGCTCCCGTTGCAAGTATCATCGCGGCAATTTTGGACTGCATTCCGCCTGTTCCGAGCTTGCTTCCGGCGCCTCCCGCCGAATCCAGCATGGCCTGATCAATTTCACAGACCATCGGTATTCTCTGTGCTTCTTCATTCTCGCGCGGGTTGCTGTCATACAAGCCGTCAATATCGGAAAGAATAATCAGGAGATCCGCACTGACAAGTGCTGCGACAAGAGCGGAGAGAGTATCGTTGTCGCCAAAAGTTCCGTTGTGGAGAATTTCCGTTGTCGATACCGTGTCGTTCTCATTGACGATCGGTACGATTCCTTTTTCGATAAGGGCTTCAAAAGTGTTGGATATATTGTCCTTCGTGATCGGATCATCAAGATCATCCTTGGTCAGAAGAATCTGTGCGACCACGTGGCTGTATTCGGCAAAACACCGGCTGTACACATTCATCAGCTCACATTGCCCGACAGCTGCAACCGCCTGCACTTCACGCATGATCGTTGGTTTTTCTTTCATATCAAGGCAGCCGATGCCCACTCCGATGGCTCCTGACGTTACAAGAATGACTTCCTTGCCCTGGTTCATAAGGCTTGAGATAGCACGGGAAAGCCGCTCAATATTGCGCAGATTCATTCGCCCGTTCTCGTATGTAATGGTAGATGTACCTACCTTAATCACGATTCGCTTCGATTCGACGATATTTCTTCTATCCTGAAAAATGGAATCCGACATAAATATTGATACCCCTTATCTACAAAGACTATTTCACAGAATAATACGCAAATGGCTAAAATGCAAGAATTCCGTGTGAAAAGTGCTTTGGAGGCGCTTGATTCAGAGGTTTTCGACATAATTTCCAATAAATAGCGAGGGAGCTTTCCGGAGTGTATATTCCGATTATCTTTTAATGCAAAAATGATTGACAGCGACTCCAATACGTCTATATAATGTTGTTCGTTGGTTTAGTAATAGTAAACTCGTCTGATTAAGTCTTTGCGAGTTTAGTGGCGGTAAACTTTTGACCGGGCAGCACAGTCATTTTACGCGCGTGAGGCGTTGTTTCCGGGTAGTCAGGAGGGTCCATATGGTTATCGGTGAGAAAATCCGTTTTCTGCGTCAGCAGAACCAGTTAACACAGGAAGAACTGGCGGACCGCTGTGAGTTATCGAAGGGTTTCATCTCTCTTTTGGAACGCGATATGACATCGCCTTCCATATCGACGCTCAAGTACATCCTTGAGGCGCTCGGCACAGATCTGGCGGTCTTTTTCAGTGAACCGGAAGATCAGATGGTCGTTTTCACTGCAGAGAATTATGCTGTCAAGCACGATGCCGTCGAGAAAAGTGAATTGTGCTGGCTGATTCCCAATGCGCAGAAGAACTCCATGGAGCCTGTCCTTCTGACTCTTGAGCCGGACGGTCATACATATCCGGACAACCCGCACGAAGGCGAGGAGATCGGATATGTGCTCGAGGGGACGATTACGCTGGTAATCGGCAAGAAGAAATACACCGTCAAGCACGGCGAGAGCTTCCTGATACACCCGGACAAGCCGCATTACCTGATGAACCGCGGCAAACGCGAGGCAAAGCTTCTGTGGATATCATCGCCGCCGAGCTTCTGAGGAGGACATATACATATGGCAGATTTGCAGAGAGCCAGACCGAAGCCCCAGTTGCTCGAAGATTCCACCGGCAGTGCTCACATCATTGAGATTAAGGGCCTTAACAAAAGCTTCGGCGATTTGCAGGTTCTGCACGATATTACCTTCTATATCCGCAACAACGAATTTCTGACGCTGCTCGGACCATCCGGCTGCGGCAAATCGACGACGCTTCGTATCCTGGCCGGGTTTGAATCAGCAGATTCCGGCGTTGTGAATTTCGAAGGTCACGATCTGCTCAACGTGCCGGCCCATAAGCGTCAGCTCAATACTGTTTTCCAGCGCTACGCGCTTTTCCCTCACTTGAATGTCTATGATAATGTCGCTTTCGGACTTCGTCTCAAAAAGGTCGGCAAAGAGGAAATCCGTGCACGTGTTGACGAAGCCCTCGAGACCGTCGGCCTCTCCGGTTACGGCAACCGCTGGGTTGACCAGGTTTCCGGCGGACAGATGCAGCGCGTGGCAATTGCCAGGGCTATCATCAACCGTCCGCGCGTGCTTCTTCTCGATGAGCCTCTCGGTGCCCTCGACCTTAAGATGCGCAAGGAGATGCAGATTGAGCTCAAAGAAATGCAGCGCGAGCTTGGCATTACTTTCGTATATGTTACCCATGACCAGGAAGAAGCCCTTACCATGTCTGACACGATTATCGTAATGAAGGACGGCGTCATCCAGCAGATCGGGACGCCCACTGATATATACAACGAGCCTAAGAATGCATACGTGGCGGATTTCATCGGCGAATCGAATATTCTGACCGGCACCATGAGAAGGGATTATGAGGTGACTTTTGCCGGAAAGACATTCTCGTGCGTTGACCCGCGGTTTCCCGAGGTGTCCGAGGACAGCGATCCGGTCGATGTTGTCATCCGCCCGGAGGATATTTATGTTAAGGAAGAGAGTCCGGACCGCATTAACGGTACCGTAACCTCTCTTGTGTTCAAGGGCGTGCACTATGAGATGCTCGTCGACGGCGACGACGGATTTACCTGGATGATTCAGGATGTCGACCCGGTAAAGGTAGGCGAGCGCATCGGCATGACTTTTGATCCGGATGACATTCAGATCATGCGCAAATCGGATTTCTCCCCGGACCGCCGCAAGGTTATCACGGAGGAAGAGGATATCGTTCTGTCGGAGGATGTCTGACGCTGTCATTGTGACGAGGTCTTGCAGATACGATCAATCTGACGCTGTCACGCGGTACTGATTTGCTTTACAAGGACTGAACCGCCTCACATTATGTTTACTTTACGAAAGGAGTCAAGCGAATGACCTTCCCTTCTCTTAAGAAATCGACTTGGATTTCATCCCTTTCCGGGATTCCGCTGCACATGAGAATTGCCTTCATAGCGGCGCTGATTTCTCTTGTCGTATTTTTTCTCCCTTCGCTTACACTGACACTTTTCTCCGCTGCGCGCATGAATCTGTCGTACTTTCAGATTCTGCAGAGCGGTCAGATGCGTCTGTCTATTTCCGGTGTTAAATATCTGCTTTCGTTCTCCGATGCCATGCCTTTTCTTGTTCTCAGCCTGATACTTCCTGTCCTCGTGATGCTCCTTGTCATCTTTTATCGCGTGATTTCTGAGAAAATCCCCGGCCGCGCAGTATCCGCATCAGCGCTTGTCCTGACTTTGGGGAATCTGGCCGCGCTCTTTCTTGTTCCTGCGAAGCTTGTCCCGTCTTCGGTACTGTCCGACGCCGCGATAAGTGGCGCCGATCTGTACTTCTCGCCGCAGGCTGTCGGGAATCTTCTGATTATTCTGTTGATTATTGGTCTTTTTGCATCGGCTTTTGGAGCTGCAGGCCTCAAAATACAGCTGCGCATGCTGTCCTACCCCTATTTTCTGTGGCTGATCGTATTTACCGTTCTTCCTCTCCTGCTGATATTTTTTGCAGCATTTTTCACAAAAGATGCCGCCGGATCATACTCCTTCACTGTCGGCGGGTTCCAGACGCTTCTTGTTCCCCGCGTTATCGAGACGAAATTCTACGGATTGACGCTGCACCTGCAGGAGTATTTCTCCGTGTTTTTGCGAAGCCTTGATTATGCTGTGTGGACCACTATCGGCTGCCTGGCTGTTGCCTATCCCCTTGCCTATGCGCTCGCGGACCGGGCGAAAAGAACCCACTCCAGTTCCAGTCTGCTTCTCATGTTTTTTGTTCTTCCGATGTGGATTAATACGATGCTTCGCACCTATGCCTGGCGTGCTTTTTTCGGACAGGCCGGTGTTCTGAATAACTTTCTTCTTAGTCTCCATGTCATCAGCGATCCGATTCTGTTCCTTAAGCTCGACTTTCTGGCCGATTTCATCATCAAGCTGGTGCTGGTCAATGACTTCCTGCCTTTCATGATTCTCCCGATTTACTCGGTGCTTGTTAAGCTTGATGAGAATGTCAGGCAGGCAGCGCACGACCTCGGAGCTAACTCGCGCCAGACTTTCTCACGTGTTATCTTCCCTCTCTCGATGCCGGGCGTGATTTCCGGGATACAGATGGTGTTCATGCCGTCACTGACTTTCTATATGATTCCGGAGATCATCAGCGAAGGAAGCGTTACCACGATCGGCACCACGGTACAGACGTTCATCTTAAGTGAGAGTACGGTGCAGCAGCAGGCCGGCAATGTATTATCCCTTCTCCTTCTGATATTCGTGCTGGTCACTATGGGAATTCTCCGGAATTCAGATAAAGACTCCGGGGGAGGCGGTATGATCCTATGAGAAAGCTCAAACAGTTGTTCCCGAATATCTATATCTGTCTGATCTTCATTTTCCTGTATCTGCCGATCGCCGTTCTGGTTGTCTTTTCCTTTAACAGTATTCCGAAGTCCTTCATCTGGGGCGGCTTCACTCTTGATAATTATGCGAAGCTGTTCAGTGGAAATGACGGCGGCGAGCTCCTTGCGGCCCTTCTTACTACGCTGAAGGTCGCATCGATTGCCTCCGTTTCTTCAACGGTCATTGCCGTGGTATCCTGTATCGGCCTATCCTATTTTTCCAAAAAATTCCAGGCGCTTGTCCTGAATGTGACCTATATTCCCAACATCATGCCTGAGCTGGTAACCGGTATCTCCTTCATGCTGCTTTTTGCTTTTCTCGGAATTCAAAAGGGTCAGCTTACGCTGGTGCTCGCGCATATCGCTTTCTGCGTTCCTTTTGCCGTGCTGTCGATCAATCCTAAGATAAGGCAGCTTGACCGCAACCTTTCCGAAGCGGCGCAGGATCTCGGCGCGACACAGCTGCAGGCGATTACCAAGGTCATTATCCCTGAGATCATGCCGGGTATCGTCTCCTCCATTCTTCTGACATTCACACTGTCTGTCGACGATTATCTGGTCAGCAATTTCAACGTCGACAGCACCGTACAGACACTTCCCATGAAGATCTACTCCATGGCCAAATTCGGTGTTAATCCGAAGATGAATGCGCTTACCGCAATCATGTTTCTCGCCATTTTCCTGCTGCTTCTGGCAGCGAATGTCCGTTCCATTGCTGAAAGCCGCGAAAAGAAGAGAAAATACAGGAGGGTATCAAAAAATGACAAAGCTTAATTTCGAAAAAACAGGGTGTTCCGGCAGTGCTCCTCACGATCTGCGCTGCAGCCTGACTAGAGGGCTCCCCCATAGCCTGCGCCGCAGCTTCACCCGCATTCTCCCCTTGAACCTGCGCCGCAGCTTCACCCGCATGGCCGCCCTGGGCGTCACGATTGCAGTACTCGGGTCCGCCGGTCTGGCATCAGCATGCAGTAAGTCTCTTGAAGTCTCCGATGATAAGAGTGGACAGACTGAGATTGTCCTTTACAATTGGGGCGAATATATAGCGGAAGATACCATCGCTAATTTCGAAGCAGCCTATCCGCAGTACAAGGTTGTCTCACGCTATTTTGAAACCAATGAGACCATGTATCCGAATCTTACCAATTCCTACGACGTGATTATCCCTTCCGAATACATGGTATGCAGACTTATCCGCGAAGACAAACTCCAGAAGGTTGATATGAGCCTCCTTCCGAACGTCACCAAGAATATGGATCCCCTTTTCAAAACGGTACAATATGATCAGGATACGACGGTCTCCGATTCCGTCCTCGCCTACGGTGTCCCTTATATGTACTGCACGGTCGGCCTTGTCTATGATGCCAATAAGGTAACCCTTGATCCGGATACTACCGATCCCGCGGCAATCTGGGGCGTTCTCTTTGATCCGCAGTACAAGAACAAGGTCGGCATGTATGACAGCATGCGTGAATCCGTCGGCGTCGCTCTTAATTACTTCGGCAGCAGCCTGAATACTACTGATGCAGCAGAGCTGGCGCAAGCTCAGCAGCTTCTTCTTGATCAGAAAAAGAACATGTCCCCTACCTACGGTGTTGATAACCTTAAGGATAAGCTTGCAAGCGGTGAACTCGTCGCATCCGAAGCCTGGTCCGGCGACCATCAGGTCATCCTAAGCCGTATCGAGGAACTCGGAAACTCTGATAAAATTGATCTGCAGTATGTGCTTCCCGAAGGCTCCAACTGGTCGGTCGACCTGATGTGTATTCCCCAAAATGCCAAAAATGTCGAGGGTGCTCATGCCTTTATCAACTATATGTATGATGCGCAGATCGCTCTGGCCAACTGTGAATATGTAGGTTATTCCACACCGAATGTCGAGGCTAAAGCTCTTCTGGCTGATGAAGTCAAGAACAACAAGAGCTATTATCCGGATGCCGCGACATTCAAGACACTTGAGATATTCTACTCCAGCTCTACTATCGAGGAAGCCTATACAGCACTATGGAATACAGTAAAAGCTTCTTCCTGACACACAGCTCGTACAGACTGTACTGCCGATGCCAAAGCTGGATGTTCTTTCGGCCTGTCGCATCGGCATTCCCAGAAAGAAGGTATTCCATGCGCTTTGAGCCTCCGGAATTCACCGATCCTGAGCAGGATACCAAAAAAGAGATGCCTTTGTTCCGTGTGGCGGTTTCCCACCACCCGGCCATGGTGTATCTTTTTCTATGTGTCCTGTTCTTCTGCGGGTATCGTATCGGCGAGCCTCTTCTTCTGTCGGATCCGCTCGTCTTCATTCTGCAGGTCTTTCTGGCCGGCTGGGCACTTTTTCTGATGCTGTTCTGCCTGTCCGCACTGATGTTCCTTTATAACCGCATTGATGTCACCGACCGGAGAATATACGGACACAGGCTGTCTGTGCTGCATCGTCATTTTTCGATTCCGCTTAAAGATATTGCCTCCGTCAGCGTCTCCCAGCTTTTTTTCGCAGGACCGCTTCATTACGGGAGGCTTACACTTCAGATTCCCCGGCGACGTCTCTATATTCTCTATGTCAAAGAGCCGCTCGAAGTTAAGAAGGCACTTGACCGGGCGATAGAAAAGGTCGGTCCGGGCGTCCACAGATTGTGCAATTAATGTGCCGCGTCTCCCTTGATGCACCGCTTCGTCCCTTTAACAGACCCGGAAGTCACCTCCTTCGAATTACAGCTGTATATACAGCTGTTGCTTTTCACTGCCCATGCTCGTATAATAAAATCCAATTGACGGATTATATACGTCTGATTATGTGATATCTGCATGATCGCAAAGGAGCAATATGGACTCATCTGCACGGCGCAAAGTAATATTGGACACAATATCCAATTCTAAGACACGAATAACAGGTAATGATCTTGCTGCCATCCTCGATGTGACAAGACAGATCATTGTACAGGATATTGCGGTCCTTAGAGCCGGCGGTGCTGCCATTGTTGCCACACCCTCGGGATATATGATGATAGATCCTCTGGTTAAAACCCGTCCCGTCCGAGTTTTCTTTTGCAGGCACGAGACACTCGAGCAGGCAGAGGAAGAATTGATGCTGATTATCGAAAATGGCGGCAGAATACGCGACGTCATTATTGAGCACCCGGTATACGGCGAAATAACAGGCACATTGATGCTGAATACGACCGATGCGGTAAAGAATCTGATGGAACGGCTCAAGCGTAAGGATTCCATGATGCTCTCTTCCATAACAGACGGGCGGCATATGCATACGGTAGAAGCATCCAGTGAAGAAGCCCTTGCCGTCATCGAGGACAAGCTTCGAAGCGCCGGCATCTTAGTATAGACAGATACAGGGGTTCAGCAAACACCCTCCAAATGACAAAAAACGTCCAGGATAGACAGCAGGAGATACGTATAGAAGGGAAATATTTGATGCAGCAGACAGAAGTAATGAAGCAGATTCTGAAGTTGAAAAAAGAACGTAATGCGGTTATTCTGGCACATTTGTACCAGTGGCCGGAAGTACAGGACATTGCCGATTTCGTGGGCGACTCGCTGGATTTGAGTCGAAAAGCACGGGATACCGAAGCGCAGGTAGTCGTATTCTGCGGGGTCAAATTCATGGCTGAAACCGCCAAAATAGTGAATCCCGGCAAGACGGTCCTTCTTCCCGCACCGGGTGCCGGCTGTCCCATGGCCGATATGGTCACAGCACATGACGTGGAACAATTGAGAACCGCTCACCCCGATGCAGCTGTTGTCTGCTACGTCAATTCCAGTGCGGAGGTTAAGGCTGTCAGCGATATTTGCTGCACTTCCTCCAACGCTGTCAAGGTAGTATCATCCCTGAAAGAAGATGAGATCATCTTTGTACCCGACCGCAATCTTGGGCATTACGTATCCCGTTTTTTCCCCTCCAAACAATTTATTCTGTTCGATGGATTCTGCCCCACACACAACAAGATTACATCTTCCGACGTAGCGGCCGTTCGAGCTCTCCGTCCGGATACACCGATATTGGTTCACCCCGAGTGCAGGCCTGAAGTTCTCGACAAATCAGACTTCATCGGCAGTACGGCGCAGATCATCGATTATGCCCTCAAGTCGGACGGACAGGAATTCATAATCGGTACGGAGATCGGAGTGCTCCACAGGCTGAATCAGCTCTGCCCCGACAAGCGTTTCTACTCTCTCCATGCTGCTATTGTCTGTCCTAACATGAAAAAAACGACTCTCTCAAATGTTCATGATGCCCTCGATAAGCTTCAGTATAAAATCGAGCTTGATGAACTATTGATTCAAAAAGCTTCTGTCAGTCTGGAAAGAATGCTCTCGATTTTGTAAGCATACAGGGGGGACACAAATGAGACGATATTTATACAGCGGCAGCTTGAGTGATATAAGAAGAGTGGATACGGACGTCGTCATCGTAGGTTGCGGAGTGGCCGGACTTTATTCCGCGCTCTCTCTAGAACCTTCCATACACTGCGTGATCCTGAATAAGATCGATGCCAAACACAGCAATTCAATGTACGCACAGGGAGGAATTGCCGCTGTTATCGAGCCTAACCCTGAGCAGGATGATCCTGACAAACACTATGCGGATACCCTTGCAGCGGGGGCCGGTTTATGTGACGAAAAGGCCGTGCGTGTCCTTGTAAATGAAGCCTGGAGCGATATCGAACATCTGATAGAGCTCGGTGTTCCTTTTGACCGTCGCGGCACAAGACTTCTTCTCACGCGGGAAGGCGGACACGGCAAGAACCGCATACTGCACTGCGGCGGTGATGCGACAGGGCTTCATCTGACGGACAGCCTCTATACCGCCGCTCTGGAGCGTAACAACATCAGCATCATGGACAGGATGTTCCTGACTGATATATTGACGAACGAGGATGGAGTTACCGGAGTCCTGACTCTCGACAAGGACAATATGCCTTGCTTTTTTGCCGCTTCACGGGTCATTATTGCATCCGGCGGGATCGGCCGGATATACAGGAACAGCACGAATGCCGTCGGAGCCACAGGCGATGGCATTGCGGCAGCTGCGCGCGCGGGCGCAATTCTTAAAGATATGGAATTTGTACAGTTCCATCCGACCGCATTTACTCATCCCAACGAAGAAGGGCGATTTTTCCTTATATCGGAAGCTTTACGGGGAGAAGGCGCTATTCTGCGGAACCGGCGCGGCGAGGCTTTTATGCAGGGGGTTCATCCTTTGGCGGACCTCGCGCCGCGGGATATCGTAACACGGGCGATTATTTCCGAGATGAAGGAGTTCGACATTCCTAATGTATATCTTGATATTACGACGAAATCACGTGATTTTCTTAAGAATCGCTTTCCGACAATCTATGCGGAATGTATGGTGCGTTGTGTGGATATCGCCAAGGATTGGATTCCTGTCATGCCTGTCCAGCACTATTTCATGGGCGGTATAGCAACGGATCTTGACGGGCAGACAAATATACCCGGACTGTATGCATGCGGAGAAGCCGCATGTACCGGTGTACACGGTGCCAACAGACTTGCCAGTAATTCTCTTCTGGAATGTCTGGTATTCGGCAGACACTGCAGCAGTCACATCAGCAGGTTCCCGCTTCGCCGCATCGGCCAAACAGCGCTCCGCGACAGTCTGGGCTCGGCAAAGGATTACAGCGATGTTGACTATGCTTTGGATTCATCCGATACTCACGAATCCTGCGTTGCTTTGGATTCATCCGATACGCAAGAATCCTGCTTTGCTGTGGATTTCGAATCGTATATCAGCGAAATCCGTACGCTGATCACACGCAAATGCGGTATTATTCGCAGCGGCAGAGAACTTCTTGAAGCCGAAGTCAGAATTCATGAGATTTGTATGACGCTTGATTCAATCAGTCTCAAGTCTCCCCTGGCCATTGAGGCATATAACCAATCACAGATTGCGCTCGCTGTCCTTCGTGCAAGTATACTGCGCAAGACCAGCGTGGGCGCTCATTACAGATGTGAAGATGAAAACGAAGGAGGAAATCACCATGCTGACCAATTACTCCCTTGATGATTTGATTAGGCGGGCTCTTGAAGAAGACATTGGACACGGAGATATCACCACTATGTCCACAGTCAGCGAAGACAAACAGATCGAAGGTTCCTATCTCGCTAAGGAGGACGGCGTAATCTGCGGTCTTCCGCTTCTTGCCCGGCTTTTCGAGCTGCTTGATCCTTCCGTAAAGCTCGAAATCCTTGCCAAAGAAGGGGAGCCTGTCATTATGGGCGAAATTATTGCTAAAATTTCCGGACCGGCCCGCAGCATATTGACCGGTGAACGTGTTTCCCTCAATTTCCTCCAGCGCATGTCCGGCATTGCAACTCGTACACATTCGGCTGTCCAACAGATTGCAGGCACGCGTGCCGTCATAGCCGATACGCGAAAGACAACACCGGGACTTCGGATTCTTGAGAAATACGCAGTGCGCACCGGCGGCGGATCCAATCACCGGTTCAATCTGGCCGACGGAATTCTGATCAAGGACAATCACATAAAAGCCGCAGGCGGAATCACCCAGGCTATATCGAAAGCCCGTAAAATGGCGACGCATATGTTGAAGATCGAAGTCGAAGTCGAAAGCTTTGCTCAGATAGAGGAAGCTCTTCAAAGCGGTGCGGATATCATCATGCTCGACAATATGAGCATAGACGATATGACCCGGGCGGTAGATATGATTGCCGGAAAAGCCCTTGTCGAAGCATCAGGAAATATGGGTGATAAGGATCTCCGCACAGTCGCTCTGACCGGAGTCGACATCATATCCGTCGGAGCACTGACCCATACGGTTCGTGCAATGGATATCAGCCTTCGCTTTGTGTAAAACAGCTGCGCGTATCTTTCAGCTGCACGTGTCTTTCAGCTGCACGTGTCTTTCAAAGGAGAATCATTCATGGATCTTTCTATCTGTAATCTCGGACGCATGTCTTACGATCAAGCACTCAAGCTGCAGTATGAACTGGTAGACAAAAGACAAAAGAACCTCATCGGTAATACACTTCTTCTGGTTGAACATCCTCCCGTACTTACGATGGGTACGCGTGCTGATCCGGCTCATATCTATCTTTCCCGCGAGCAGCTGGAAAAAGAAGGCGTCACGATATACGATGTCAACCGCGGAGGCGATGTCACCTATCATGGTCCCGGACAGATTGTCTGTTATCCGATTATCCAGTTGTATGATTTTGAAGGGGGCGTCCGATGGTTTGTTAAAACCATGGAAGCTTCCCTGATTGACCTGCTGAAGGAAGAATACGGTATCGAAGCGCACCTTCGCCTCGACAAGTATACCGGTGTATGGGTTGGGGACAAAAAGATCGCGGCTTTCGGCATCGCCGTCAAGCAGGGCGTCACCATGCACGGCTTCGCTTTTAATGTTAATACGGATCTCTCGCATTTTGATTGGATCAATCCCTGCGGGTTATCCCTGGGCGTCACATCGGTTGCGGAAGAGCTAGGGCATCCGATTGACCTTGAGCAGGCTTTTGACCTCGTAGCCCGGAGCTTCACCCGGCATTTCGGCTGGGACGCCATATGGCTGGATCTGAAACAATTACAGGAAAATATGGGAGACAGCACTAATGGATAAGAGGAAATTCACTCCCAAGCCGGATTGGCTTCGCGTCCAGTCGAACAGCGGAGATACGAACAGAAGTGTCATGGAATTGATGCAGTCGCTGGATTTGCATACTGTCTGTGAGGAAGCAGCCTGCCCGAATTGCGGCGAATGCTTTGGCCGCCGGACAGCGGCCTTCATGATACTGGGACGCGACTGTACCCGCAGCTGTACTTTCTGCTGTGTCAAAAACGGTACGCCAGTCCAACCCGACCCGCAGGAGGCTATTCATCTTGCTGAGGCTGTGGAGCGTCTGGGTTTGGAATATGTCGTGATCACATCCGTCACACGTGACGATCTGCCTGACGGAGGATCTTCTCAATTTGCCGGCGTCATATCAGCAATCAGGCATAAACTGACAGCACACTGCCCGCGCATCGAGGTACTGATTCCTGATTTCCAGGGTGACGAGGATGCTTTGCGCCTTGTCATTGCAGCACAGCCTGATGTCATTAACCACAATATTGAGACAGTACCGAGGCTCTATAAGGAAGTCCGGCCACAGGCCGACTACCAGCGCTCCCTGACTCTTTTAAGCCGGGTCAAGGCAATAGATCCGACTCGATATACTAAGTCAGGCATTATGGTAGGCCTGGGAGAGACCAAAGATGAAGTATTGGCCGTTTTTGCCGACCTGCGTCGGCACGGATGTGATTTTCTGACTATAGGACAGTACCTTGCACCATCCCCGCAGCATCACCCGCTCATCGAATACATTACGCCGGAACAGTTTGTCTGGTACAAAGAACAGGCTGACCTGGCTGGATTTTTGTATACGGCATCCGGACCTCTGGTAAGAAGTTCCTACCACGCGGAGGAGGCGCTGCAGAACACTCCCTCTCGGTAATAGTGGTAACACCAGATCCCGTCCAGGGTATCTCCGCGCAAATATATGTCTGAATCAAACGGACTTTCACCGTCAAGTTAATCGCCATGCGTGGCGCACCAAAAAAAAGCCCTTCTGCATTTCGAACTGCAGAAGGGCTTTGTCATACATGTGAGAGATCTGCGGCTCAAGCCTTACGGCCCGACACCTTCCGCCTTACGGCTTCCAGATTATTACTCAATGATTGTAGAAACAGTACCGGCACCAACCGTACGACCACCCTCGCGGATAGCAAACTTGAGACCAGGCTCCATAGCGATGGAGGTGATCAGCTCAACAGTGATCGTGATGTGATCGCCGGGCATACACATTTCTGTGCCTTCCGGGAGATGAGCAACACCAGTTACGTCTGTTGTACGGAAATAGAACTGAGGACGGTAGCCATTGAAGAAAGGCTTATGACGTCCGCCTTCGTCGTGTGTCAGAACATAGACTTGACCGGTGAACTTTGTGTGGGGTGTGATAGAACCCGGCTTGGCAACAACCTGGCCGCGCTCTACCTGCTTGCGGTCTACACCACGCAGAAGAATACCGATGTTGTCACCAGCCTGAGCCTGATCAAGAAGCTTCTTGAACATTTCAACGCCTGTAACAACAGTTGCTCTAGGTTCTTCTGCAAGTCCGACGATCTGTGCAGCGTCGCCAACTTTGATAACACCACGCTCGAGACGGCCTGTTGCAACTGTTCCACGTCCGGTGATGGTGAAAACATCTTCAACGGGCATAAGGAACGGCTTATCAAT
>Ga0209540_10001371_pt1 | contig 18719 bp, 12 predicted proteins | sample BarGraIncu01121A_FD_184501 | JGI IMG/M metagenome (GOLD analysis project Ga0209540, IMG submission 184501) | Arctic peat soil microbial communities from Barrow, Alaska - Barrow Graham LP Incubations 011-21A (SPAdes) (version 2) | ecosystem: Environmental > Terrestrial > Soil > Wetlands > Peat... | reverse complement strand
GGGGCGAACGTGTCCCTGCCTGACGCCCGTGTCTACGACGGAGTCGCCTACTACTCAGCGGACCCGAAGGTTGTGGCCGCTGCTCACGAGACCTCCCCATCACCCGATGTGACCACGACGGGTAGCGCCCGATGGGGGCCTCGCAGACCAGCACGGGCCGACGTTGTGTCGCTGGGGGGCGTGCGACTACGCGATTGGGGACGAGATGCCACGCGCCACAGCCGGTGCAACGCATCCGCCTTGCGGGCCAGCGTGTTGGCGGCAGCATTCCGACCAAGCGACCAAGTGCCCGCCGCCACTCCTCGCGGGGCCAATCACTGCTTATCTGTCGGGCGGACCTGGCTCGGGTGTGGGTTCGGAATCGTACTGATACTGCCCTCGTGTCATCGCCACGGCAGACCTTGGGGTTCGACCACTTCTCCGGTGCGCACACCTCCAAGCTCGCTCGGCAGCCCTCGGGCTTGGCGGGCTCCCACACCGATTGCGCAGCCCGTCTTAGTGAGTTTGACGGTCGTCTAGCGGCAGCAGGCCTAGGCAGCCGGCACCTATCGAGCGGAAGCGGGAAACTACGCTGACGCGACCTGCCCGGCTTGGAGATCGGCTTGGTGGGTCGTGATGTAGCGGAAGGGTGTAGTCTGCCGCAGCGCCGTACGTCCGCCGACAAGCGGCTCGCTGCGATAGCCGCCGCCCACTTATCGACTTCTGCGCGTTTGCCGGCATCCATTTGCCGCCCGCTCATCACTCTGTGGATAACCGCACAGGTGTTCGATGCTACTCTCGGTCGTACCCCTCCACGGAAGGATCCCCGTGAGCGAAGCAGTCGCTCGCATACAGAACGCAGCGCAGCTGACGAGTCTCGGCGACGACATGCGCACGCTCGCAAGCCGGATGGACAATCCCGGCATCTACCTCCGCGAGGCGCTTGCCGCCCACGTTGTGGCGCTGTTGCAGGGTGGCAACAACGTCCTGCTCAGAGGGCCTTCCGGAACCGGCAAGACGGCGTTGGCGCGCAGCCTCCTCGCAGCGCATTGGACGTCGAGGCGGCGAGAGGCGGGTCAGCTCCAACTGGTCGACACTCGCCCGACGAACGCCCCACTGATCATCGAGACCACTGCGGCCCGATTCATTGATGGCTGCTACTACGCGCATGACCTTGAGAACAAGCTCGGCAAGGCATTCGAGACCGTCCGAGTGAAGCCAGCAATCCTGTTTATAGACAACGTTGACGAGTGCGTCGGCTCGGGTTCTTCCTCCTCCGATCCCGCAAACGACGTGGCCAGTATTCTGTTGCCACACATCGATCGCGGTCTTCGAGTAATCGGGGCCACGACGCCGGCGGGGGAGACGCGACTACGCGCCAAGAACCCGAGACTCCTCGCCCGGTTCACGATCGTCGACGTACCTGAACCCGATGCTGAGGAGTCGCTGGATATCGCCCGCGTTCGGCTGCACGACATCGAACGCCATGGCGGCGAACGTCTCTCCCGAGCGTCGGTCGCCGAAGGCATGGCAATCACAGCCCACTTCTTCCCGGGGGAGGCTCCGCTCGCGGCGTACTTGCGGTTGGCGCGCAGCGCGTTCGCCGAGGAGGAGAGCATCGGGCCTCGGGCTCTTCGCCGAGCTGCTGCGGCGGAACTAGGTATCGATGAGTCGTTTGTTGGGGTGGGGCGGGCAGTGTCCCACTCGGCGATGTTGCGACAGCTCGGCACGGAGGTCTACGGCCAGGAAGAGGCTTTGGGGGAGGTTGCAGACGCACTCGGACGCTACGCCTCTGGTCTCTTCGAAGTCGGGCAGCCGATGGGCTCGTTCTTGTTTGCCGGCCCAAGCGGGTGCGGCAAGACAAGTCTTGCGCTGGCAGCCGCGGAGTTGCTGTCCGGCAGCCGCGACGGCGTGTTGCGGTTTGACATGAGCGAGTACTCGGACCCCTATGCGGCGAACCGGTTGATTCAGGACTCGGAGAGTTCACTGGTGAGCCGCCTTCAGTCGCGCCGAGCCGGTGTTCTGTTGCTCGACGAGATTGAGAAGGCGCACCCGGCAGTAGTTCGCTTGCTGCTCCAGGCGCTCGGCGAGGCCCGACTGACGAGCGAGTCTGGCCGAACCGCTAGACTCGACCACTTCCTCGTGGTGCTGACCACGAATACAGGGGGGCGCAGATGGGCGCTCGGCCTGCCCGAACAGAAGACCGTGCCGCTGGTCCTCGCCGATGTGGCCGAGCAGTTCCCTCCGGAATTCCGCGCGCGTTTGACGCGGACGATCGTGTTCTCGCCACTTGATGCGTCGGTCGTCGAGCGCATTGTGGTGCGCGAGCTCGACCGGCTGAATGAGCTGGAAGGGCTTGTCCGCCGAGGCCTTCAGCTTGTGTGCGCTGACAGCCTCGTCCCGGCTATCTCAGCGATTGGGGCGAGTCGGGAGCGTGGCGCAAGGGGGGTTCAGTCGGCAGTCCGGAGTTTGGTCGCAACCCCGCTGGCTCGCTGGCTTCTCGAGCACGAGGAGGCCCAGAACGGCATCATCATGCTGGCGCCGCGCAGCGAACGTGGCGTTCTCGTCTCGCTGTCGATTGACTGGGTTGACGAGTCCGGGTTCTTTCAGGGGAGGGCGAACTAGGCTCAGTTCAGTTGTTTGCGTCGCAATTGGACTCCGATGACCCGTGCACGTCTCTTCGAGCTGGTTGTCGCCGTCGCAGCGGTTCCATGAGCTACTTGTCCCGCGAGATCGCACTTCTGAGGAAGAGCGTCACTCCGACAGCTACAGCTGTCGCGGAACCCACTAGGCAGGCGATGGCCCAGCCGCCTTGGAGTACGCTCGCGCCGTACAGCCCCAGAACAACGGCGGCCAAGGCACAGAGCACCGACGCGGGCATTGGGGTGCCGCCTGTTGGCGGTGGGACTTGAGGCACTGGTGCTCTCTTCTCGCGCTCGGCGTGCGCTGAACAGCGTACCTCAGTCTAGGAGGTTTCAGGAGCCCGCGCGCAAGCCTCGACGAGGGCTGGCCGCGCTTCGAACGACGCAGAACCCACCAACCAAGCCGGCGAAGCTGCAGTAGATCCCAAACACGCCGACGGCTAGCCCAACAGCCCTTCCGCGCTCGCTTGGACGGCGGACAACACCTGCTCGGTCACCGCGAAGTACAACTTCGGTGACCCCTGTCTGAGTTGGACCACCTCATGATCGACCATCCCCGGATCAAGAGCGCCAAGCGTCTCGCGTACCCGGCCGCACAACATCAGGGTGTTGAGCGTCCACAACCATCCCTGTGTGCTGCCCATGTGCTGGGCAGACGGCACCCAGAACGCCAATGCGGCCTCCTTCGCGTATCTGGCCCCGAGTGCCCGGGCCTGTGTGAGAGTCTCGCTGTGCTTGTAGGATTCTGCGCAGGGAGTCAGGAGCGCCGCGGCGACTGAGGCGAGTGAGGCGACATCCGTCGGGGCGCGGTTGTAGACATCGAGGCCAGTCGGGGTCTCTCTGGTACGGGCCTGCGCCGCGAGCTCGCCTAGCAGTTCGTGACAGTACTCGTTCGTGATGGGGGACCACTCGAGGAACTCCATCACTCCGAAAGGGACCGAGTCGGGGCCATCTGGCCGGTCTGGCCACCACTCGGGCGTGGCGAGCTGAAGCCAGCTTGGGCGACCCTTCCACCGCTTCAGAGTGGAGCGCTCGTACTGACCGAGCACCGCCTGGCACAGCACGCGGTCGTACTTGGCGATAGCCTTCAGTGCACGGTCGGCAGCGTCCGGCAGCACTTCGCCGCCGGCTACAGCCCAGAGCAAGCGTCGAATCGCACCGATGGAGACCGGGATGAGGTCGTCGGCCATGTCGACGAACGGCGAGTTGTCCAATTGAGCAAGCACACTCGAGAAAGACAGCAGGCTCTTCTCGGCGAGGTGAGTTGATCTCGCGGAGTAGCGGCCAAACGCCAGCGCAGCAAGCGACGTGTGCCGGATTGTGCCGGTGATTTCGTGCTTCTTGATCGTCATTGCACCGCGGATCCAGTCCACTCGTCCGTTGGACGATTGACGGTTCAGCAGTTGGTGCAGGCCCATCACGGCTGGCTCGAACGGACCGTTGAGCCCTGCGGAGGTGAGCGATGGCCACACGGCACCAATCGCTTCGACGCTGAGCGCCGTATATGTCGGGCTTGGCTGCCGATCCGGACGAGTCTCCCAGTCAGTCCCGTAGCCGAGGAATCGTGGAATCGAATCGCCCCATCCCCACGCTTGGTGATCGCGCTTGAAGCAGCCCACATCGTCGAGCTCGCGGAACTGGTCGAGCAAGAGCATCAGCAGAGATCCAGCAGCGGCGCTCATGCAGCGCTCACAATGCGAACCCTGGCACAGTCCGCGCAGATCCGCTTTCGCCAAGGATGGGATGCGCTCAGTGTTGGATACTCGCCCCCCGGGGCGAGCAGGGCGCCGAGCTGGAAGATCACGCGGCCGGAGTCGGCAGGGCTGACGGGGATATCAATTTGCAGCACATCCGAAGGGCCGACATACAGAGCCAATCCCCCCGCAGGCATCGTCCCATCGATACTCAGTGGCAGCACGGGCAGCCCCTCCAGCGTAGCTATGTGGAGCTCACCCTTCACGATCTTGCTCTGGGACGAGTGCTCCGATAGGAGCAGCACTACGGCGTCCGAGCCGGCAATCGCCGCTGCGATCTGATCGGCGAAGTCACCGCCGTCAATGTCGGCGCGTGCTCGCCAGCACGCTACTCCCACGCCTTCTAGAATCGCGACGAGCGACTCCATCGCCGCAGTGTCGTGAGACATCGAGTACGAAATGAATACTTGCGTCCCACCGATGTCGTTCAATGAGCGCCTCCCAGATCCTCGCAGGATGGTGCCCGGCGATCCCACGTCCTGTTCACATCGTAACGCTGCCTCGACTGCGGGTGGCGTAGATCCTGAGTCGGAACCACCGATTGGGGCCCTGGGCGTAGTAGAATTGCGAAGTTAGGCGCTGTCACATGGGGTGAGTCACGGGCGGGGGCGAAATGGACCTAACTGGCGAGGATGCCGCGGTCGGACCCAGGCCTGATTTCAAGATCGCCAAGGCGGTGGCCGAGGACTTCAAACTCTCACTCGCCCCAATCGACGTCTTCGTCGGGTACACGACGGAGGACTCATTGCTTGCCAATCTGCTGATCGATGCTCTCAAGCGCGAGGATGGCCTTGAGGTCTGGTGGATGGACAGCCCCTCGCACCCGATTCCGTACTCAGTGGGCGTCAAGCGCGGCTCGCTCATCGCGCTGGGCAAGTCCTCCCTCGCGGTATTTGTTGTGACGGGCGCTTGGCGCGGTCAGGTTAACTGCACCGGCGAGTGGGAGTTCGCCTATCGCCCGCAATCCGGTGGGCTTCCTCAGCTGAAGGCTCCGGTATTTGAGGATGGTGGAGCGCTACAAGAACTCCTGGACTCGCCTCTTGTGTGCTACCCGGAGGAAATAACTGACAACATCTATGCTATGGCTGATGTGCTTCGCGGCTCGCAAGAGGAACTGGCCCGTTGGGCTCAGGATATGGCCAATCTCGCTCGCTCGGCACGGTCAACTCGCGACGAGATACTAGGGGTCGTTTCGGCGCACGTTGAGAGGCCCGAGCAGCCCGCACCAGAGGAGTTGCTGAAGGAGCATTCGCCGGCACCTGTGTCTTGGGAAACAGCGTTCGACGTGGTCTCGGAGAATGACGCGAACATATGCGTCCGTCTGCGGGCGGGATGTCAAGCAACCGGCGGGATCACGCGTGCCTTGATGACCGAGTTGGGCTGGTGTAGCCGCAAGCAGACATGGGCGATGACACGTGCCCAGTACGAGAGCGAGTTCTTGCCTATTGTCAGTCGCGAGCTCGGGCGACTCTAGAAGGCTTACAAGGGGGAGCGTTGAACACTGACGAATTCAGGGCGAAGTTGTCGAGCGCGGTCGCGGCGGGTGCTTTCGTGCCGGTTCTCGGCGCGCAGGTTTCCTGTGCGGCTGTCTGGGCGAACTCGCCGTCCAGGGACTACCGCGACCTGGTCGGGCAACAGAAAGGGCGATCCGTGCAGGCCCTGGAAATCGCAGAGACAACGGCGATAGTCCGTCAGATCGCGGCCGCACTTAGTTCGCCGGATCACTGGTTGCACAAGGAGAAGGTGTTCGACAAGCCCATCGCCGATCCGTACCTCGAGAGCTATCTGCGCGGCATTCCGGGCTCGGAGGGTCCTGCTGATGCCGCCGGAGCTCCAGCAGAGGAGGCGACGGTCGCGACGCTCGAGCTGCATCTACGCGTCGAGATAACCGCGCTGAGCTTCGTCCTGACCCGACTCTGGACGGATGCCTTTGCCGCCTCTCCGCAGCCCTTGCGAGCGCGGCTCGCCGACGAAGTCATCAATTCCGAGATGGTTGGCTACTACGAGTTCTCTCTGATGCGAGCGCTCATGTCGAGCCTTGATGCGTGCCACGCACTCTGGGTTGCAGTCGCACCGAGCGAGGGTGGCACCTTGGAAGAACCCCCTTTGCTCAAGCTGGAATGGGTCTACGAAAAGCTGCTCGTTCTAGCATCGCGGGCGGTGGCGGACTCGGCAAACGCCAACGAATTCTGGAGCGGCCAATTCGGACCCAGCGCATCGGATGGGTTTGCCGGCAGACATGGCGAGTTCGTCCGAGACCGAGAGCACACTTGCGGGTGGAAGTGGCCGGAGAACAGGGCCTATCCCATTCCGGCCAAGCCGGACCTCTGCGGAATCCGGTCCGCACATGTCTTGTGGGTCGAGGCGCTGCGCGAGCATTGCATACTTTCCGGGTCACGCGCATATCGGACGATTGAGCAGGTCGTCTTCCTATTGGCGCTCGACGACGCGGTGGATGACCTGCTGAACGTCACCGTCGATCCTCCCGAGATCGGACTCGTCTACAGGGAGCAACTGCGCCGTTTCGAACAGAGGGCTGTCGCTGGGGCGCCCGACGCTCTTGCACGAGACATCGGCACGCTCAGGTCACTCTATGAGCATTGTGGACGCATGCCGGATGGAAGCGTCCGCCCACCCGATGCGCTCCATCGATCGCTTGCGAAGCTCTTGGCAAGGAGCCATTCGGTCAGGCTGGTCCGGGCACAGGACGCCGGTGCTCCGAAGGGCTCGCCGAAGCGCCCACGTGGCACTGAAACGGCGGCGCCGCCTCTCTGCCGTGAGGTGGTTCTCAACATGGCGATGGATCTCGAAATGGAGCGCGCCATCGAGGAGCAGTTCCCGCGCTACCGGGTGCTCGTCCCGGCCCGCATGCCCATTGAGACGCTTGATGTTTCCGACGAAGAGGATCCGCTGACGTTGTCTCTGGACGGCGACTATTGGGCGACTTGGTGCCTCGGACAGTTCGACAGTTCGACTTCCCGAGGGGGCAAGGTCGCTGAGAAATGGTGCTGGTTCGATGGCCTCGATGGTCGAGGGTGCGTGGTCTCGGTCGAAGGTGATGGGCCACTGATTGTGAAGTTGTTCGGATCCCCCGTGCACGAACTGCCCTCCCCTGCGCGGCACAGGATCGTAATGGATGAGTCGGATCTGTTGCGCCTGTTGCAGGATCTACTACCCCGCAAGGTCAAGGAACTCGACACGGTCGTGCGCACTGGTGAGATCTACTTCTTCGGCCAAGGTGCCGCGACATGGAGCGAGCGAACGCCCTTCTACATGATGGCGCGGCATCACGGCGAGCCCCAAAACCGAGAAAGCCGAGAAGGGGACACCCGCGGCAGCGAGGGTGTCGTCGCGGCAATGGATGTCGGGAGGCTCCGCATCGAAGGGGCATCGGCACTTCGTAGTCTGAACATCGACTGGCCACAGGCCGAGGAGTTGCACGACATCGCGTTCAGCGTAGTGGCGGAGGCCTTCAAGTGAGCAACCAGCGAACGCAACCGACGATACCGTTTCCCGGCCCACGTCCCTATACCGAGGACTTTGCATTCTTCTTCCTGGGCAGGGACGACGATCTGCAGAAGGCAGAAGTGTACGTGACGCGCCAGCGCCTGTCGGTTCTGACGGCAGCGAGCTCTTGTGGCAAGACCTCCCTTCTGCAAGCCGGTCTCATACCGCGGCTCCGCTTCCAACGGCTTGATGGAATCGCTGCCGGGCAGGCCGAGGCCGTGCAAGGCTTCCCGCTGCTGCTGAACCAGTGGGTCGGTCGTGCGGGGGCCGGCGGAATCGGGAACTTCGCGCAGCTCATGGTGCTCGAGTCCCATCGCTATCTCGCAAGCGCACGCGCATGGTACGACGACATTGCTGCGACAGAAGAAGAAACGGCCGAGGTGCGGGCTGGCGCCGCCAAGGATGCCGTAGCGATCGGCTCGGCTCTCACGGGGTTGCAGAAGATCGCTGAGGACGCTGGGTTCGCGCAGTTGGGCACCGATCAATCTTCATCTGTGCTCAAGTACATCGAGCAGCCGCTCAACTCCGGCGAATCGGATTCGCAGGAGCTCTTGAAGCAGTACTACGCGTTGCTTTCAAAGTCGTTCGGCAATCTCGTGGTCATCCTTGACCAGTTCGAGGAGATTCTGAACGACGGGCGGCTAGGTCGAGAGGCGGTGCAGGCTGTCGAGTTCGCATATCGAGTTGCGAGTTCATCCGTGAGCCAGATGATTTCGATGCGAGAGGACTCTCGCCATCTGCTAAGGCCGCTAGAAGACGGTGGGACCCTCGGCGAGAAGCGAATGCTTTACATCGAGCCGCTCGACGCAACAGCGGTGCGCGACATCATCGTGCAGGTCGGTTCCGACGTCTCAGTTAGCGTGGAAGGGAACGCAATTGCGCGTCTGATCGGTGCGTTCACCGAGATGGGAACCGACGCTGACTCACGCAAGGACGTGAACCTCCTCGGACTTCAAGTCGTGCTCAAGTCGCTCTTTGCCACGGCAGCCGTCTCGAAGACCATAGACGTGAGCGCGCTGACAGAGTACTGCGAGGAGCTCAGCGGGCTTGACCGCGCGCTGAGCCGGGAGGAGCTAGCGCTGTGGCTCGGCCCGCACACCCTGGGCGATGAGCGAGCGATTGGCATCGCACGCGATGCGCGTGCGGCGGACTACCCCAACGAGACGCCCGTGCGCGCCATCATCGCGCAGGTCGCCCCGCTCCGTTGGATTGCCGAGTGTCTGGACTCCACCAGTGAGATGCGGGACACCCCCTCGACGCCCCCACAAATCGCCGCCCGTGACTATTCGGAAGAACTCGTCAGGCCGATGGTGGCCCGAATGGCGGAGTGGCTTGTCACCCCGTCTGGGTTCAAGAGGCCGATGACCTTCCGAGAGCTGCGCATGATTGCCTACAGACTTCCCGCCGATGACGACGACCTTGCGGGCCCCGCACGAGAGCGAGGATGGTCGTTGTCCACACCTGGCAACCCGGTAGGAGCGCATCTCGAGAACACATTTGCTGTGGCGCTTCATCGTCTAGTCGAAGTCGGCCACATTCTCAAAGTGCGTGGTACAGAGCAGGACGCTAGCTACGAGTTGGTACATGATCAGTTCGGAAAGCCCCTTCAGGAGTGGGCGCACGGCTTCATGCGGTCGCCGGGCGCGAGCCTCGGAGCGCTGTACGCCGTCGACGACTTCGCGTTCGAGTGGGGTCGTCGATCCACCGACGCGCCGCGCACGCGGTTCGCCGAGAGCCTTGTCTCTTCCGACGCCGAAGTGCCTACGCTCCGTTACGCCAAGTGGCGCGGATGCGTTGTTGAGGGGGTCGACTTCAGTGGGGTCCAGTTCGACGAGTGCGACTTCTCTCGGACGTTGTTCAAGGATTGCCGCTTTGGCTCGAAAGCCACTCTCGACGCCTGCCACCTCACGGCGTGCCTGTTCGATGGCTGCGAGTTTGATGGCGCCATTCTGACACGCTGCTGTCTCGATAGCGCCGGTATCTCTGCCACCTGCTCGTTCTCGGACTGCACATTCAGGGGAGGATCGCTCAGGTTCGCCGAGATCCGGGGTGCCATGCTGAGGGACTGCCGTTTCGAGGGCTTGGACGACGAACTGCTCCCGATGCGCAATCTACAGATCATCAATGCGGCGCTTCTCGGGACGACGACCTTCGCGGGCTGCTCGCTGGATGGCGCCACAATTGGAGCGGAAGGCGAGGAAGTCGAGTTCATCTCGCCCGAGAACGTCGTTATCATCGGCTCGGATCTCAAGGGCGCCGAGTTCCTAGCGCTCCATTTCGGCTGCCACAGCCTGTCCGTCAGCGAGACTGTCGCACGCGGTGCCGTGTTCATTGATGTCACATTCGGCGGTGGCGATTCGCCTTGCGAGACCGCGGGAGCTCGGTTGTTCGACGTTGATCTCACGGGCGCCGTATTCCGTGCCTGTGAGCTGAGAAACGTCGTATTCGAGGGCGTCGAGCGCGTCCGCGACGGGGGTACGGGCCCCACAAAGACACCCTGCCCAACGCTTGTGGTCCGCGCTTCGGGCGATACCCCGTCGGTGCTCGATACTGTCGCCTTCAAGCAGTTGGACATGGAGAACTTCACCTTCGAAGACTGTCGCATTGAAGGGGGCGTCTCGTTCAATGGCGCCCAATTGTCCGGTGGGACGATCGCTGCCACTGGGGCTGTGCCGGGAGCGGAGCTCCTCGGGGGTGACCTGTCGTTTGAAGACAACTGCGACCTCACTGCTGTCGAGTTCAGTCGATTGGACTTCTCGAGCAGCAAACTCAGCATTTCGGAATGCCTGGCGCCCAGTGTCTACTTCGGTGGAGTTAACTTCCCGAAGGCAGACAAGGGAGAATGGCGCGCCGAGTTTGACCGGTGCGTCATGCCGGGGGCGCTGTTCCAGGGCAGTCATGTGCACAGCGTGAGAGTCTCGGGTCCCGTCCCGGACGCAGCGGGAGTCTTCGAACACGCCAAGGCTGCGACGCTGATCGTAAGGGGAGCCACCGCGCCCGAGCTCTCGGCCAGATCGAACGCAGCCGCCGACTACACCTTTGGCGACTGCACCTTAGAAGGTCTTGACCTCGAGAACTTCACTTTCGAGAACATCGTTGTCGATGGTCCGCTCACCTTCGAGCGCTGCCTCCTGTCCGGTGGCACCATCGGTGGCGTGGATGAGAACGATGAGGACGACGAGGCAAGCCACATGCGGGTCTCGGCCGACATGACCTTCTCCGAGAACTGCGACCTGTCCGCTGTCGAGCTCAGCGGCGTCACCTTTGATAAGGGGGCCCACTTCAAGGTCACAGACTCGTGCTGTGATGGAATGCTCATCCAGCAGGTCAAGGCTGATGCCGACGCGGAGTCATCCCTTGTCATCGAGCGTACTTCACTAGCGGGCGCCGTCATTCTCGACTCTCAGCTCGATGGTGTCGACATAATTGGCGCTTGCGAAGGCGAATTGACGAAGGGGTGGGGTCTCACCGTGCGCCGCACCCATGGCGAGGCCAGCATGTGCCTCGGCCACACGACCTTCTCGAGCATGACGCTCGATGGGCTTGTGCTCCAGGACGTCGAGGTCACGGGACCGATTGACTTCAAACGCTGCTCAGTGCTCCGGTGCCTGCTCTCAGGCCTCACTACGGAGGCCGGCTCAAGCGCCCGCGTGAACCTGAAGGATTCGGACGTGCACTTCGCACAGATCGACGAGAGTCTGTGCGGGGAGTCTTCCGCAGACTGCATCGTCGTTCTCGACGAAGACCAGTGGCAGGCCGCGAACCGAGCCTCCATCGGCCGAGAAGATCTGCGCCTTCAGTCGAAGCGCTCTGACTAGCCGAGTACGATCGCGTCAGGCAGCGGCCGCTCGTTAAACGAGCTGGTCAGCTGCCTGACGTATGCGCCTTGGTTGGCGGCTACGAGCACGTCGCCCTCGCGTAGCGCGGGCTGAACGACGCCCAGCGCAAAGCTGTCGAGGCCGGTGTTGGCCGAGCCGTATATGTCGGCCAGGAGCTCGTCACCGTCCGTGCTGAGAATCTCGCCGGCGCGCAACACAACGAATGGCCCGGTGGTCGGTCGGCAGGGCACCGGCGTGGCGACGTCGAGCGCTACGACTGTGCGCATGGCGTCAAGCGGGTGCGACTTCACCGCTCCGATGCGCGCAAACAGCCATCCACATGGTCCTGCGACCGATTCGCCCGGCTCGACAATGAGCCGCCCAGAGAATTGGCGTCGAGCCAGCCGGGCGCTCACGTGTTCGAGCGCCTCGCCGATGATGTCGCAGTCCAGCGCCCCAGCCGGCCAGCCGCCGCCGAGGTTCACGTACTGGCAGCCGGCCATGATCTCATCGTCGACGGCGTCGAGGACGGCAATCAGCCGCTCGGCCATTCCGGCAAAGGTCCCATTGGTGTGCGCATCGTGCAAGTGCAGACCGACGAGCTGTCCGCCTCCGTTCGACAGTGCATTGGCCACTTCGCCGAGCCGCTCGGGGGTGGTGCCGAACTTCGCCCCGTAGACGGACGCGGCGTTCGCCGTGCAGACCCGGGCGCCGGCGTCACGTGCGCCCGCCGCCTGCCATGCGCGAGTCTGCGCGGGGGAGTCGACGTCGACGCTGATACCGAGCGCAGCCAGCTCGACGGCTAGGTCAGTCGGTAGTATCGCGGAGGTGAAATTGCAGCGCTCGAGTTTCGCCCCGCCAGCGCGGGCGAGCGCAACGTCTCCTCGCGAGCATAGGTCGAGCCCGAAGCCTCGCTCGATGGCGCATGCCACGAATTCAGGAATAGGGTTGGCCTTCACGGGGTAGAGGTAGTCCGCTGGCAGTGCACCCAGCACTGCCAGCTGCCGCTGCAGTGTCGGAATGTCGTACACGAAGCCGCTGCCGCCGTGGCGGAGCGCTGTCTCGAGGACTTGTGTCGGAAAGGCCGTCACAGTTGGGATCTCCGGACCCGGGAACGCCACTGTCGATGGGGGACCGGTTGCCCGGCGACATCGGCGGCAGCGACGCCGTCCTCTGGCTCATAAAGTGTATTTGTGAGTCGGGCGATATCGCTGCTGAGCCAGTTCGGGATGTCGAACCCACTTCGCGTGACCGAGTCGTGTACGAAGATCTTGAATAGCATCGCCTCCGGCTCGACCACGATTCCACTTTCGGCCGTGCCCTTCACGTCGCCATAGGCGACATCGGGAACCACGGCGTCCCTGCGAGCCCGGAGGGCCTCGCCGGTGTTGTAGCAGACAACCTGCGCGAGGCGGTGCCCCTCGTTCGCCTGCAACTGCCCCTGCTCTCGCAGGGGGGCGCACTCGGCGGTGCTCAGTCCAAGGGTCGCGCACAGGTGGTCGAGATAGATGTCGGGCTGGTCCGCCTCGGCGAACACGTGTGTCCCCGCCGCCGAGGAACCCTGGAATCGCGGGTTGATTTCGGTCAGCAGGATACGTCCGTCGTGTTGCATCGCGTCGATGCCGAAGGCACCGAGGTAGCCCCGCTCGTGCAGCCAGCCACCGACAGCGCGCATGATGCCTTCGAGTTCGTCGAGACCGTCGTCGCCGAGTGCGGCATACACGGCGGCGAAGTCGTTGCCGCAGTACCCGAATGCGCGGTTGGTGCATGAGGGTACGCCGATGAGCTGCATCGACGGCGAACGCACTGTGATTTCGCCGGACGGGAAGACGCAGCCCGAGAGGTTTAACGGGGTATTGTGCTCGAGAAACGGCGCGACGGCGAGGAACCCGCCATCGTGGAGCAGCTGGCGGCTGGGGACGCCCTCTCCCGGCCGGTACCGAGTGAGCCCCACGCCTCCATCGGAATAGTTCGCGCGTAGCACACATGACAGGCCTTCGACCCACTCGCACATGACCTCGTGGTCCTCGTCGGCGAAGTAGTGCCAAGGGATGATCGGGACGCCACGCCGGGCCAGTTGTGTTTCGACCCAAGGTTTGTGCTCGAAGGCGCTCTGCGCACCGTGGAACATCCCCAAATAGGTCGCGTACTCAAGTCTCGGGAAGTAGGCCGAGGCGAGAAAACCGGTGGGGCGGTAGGTGGCCACAAATGTTCCCTGGACGAGCGCGCGGCGAAGCCTGGATCCCAGCTCGCGTCGCTCCTCGGAGCTGTCCGAGTCGACGGCATAGGTGTTCAGGTCGACTCGACGGCCGGAAATCTGCTCGAGGTAGTGCTCGCCGTCGTCCCCCCACGACGGTACGCCTAGTGGCGCGATGAGGCCGATCACTCCGGCGAACTGTTCGATGCACAATAGAGGCGCGGCGTCGGTGCCGCGCGTGCCCACCCAGACCAAGCGACCGTGGCCCAGTGCCTCTTCGATTGCCCGAATCGCGCTCCGTCGGTTCACTTCTACCTCACGAGACGTAGTACGCGTCACTTCCGTCGGAAAACGTGACGGTGTTGTGCTGGCAGGGAATGCATCGCGGCCCGAGCTTCACGCCGCACTCGTCAACGATGTCGCGTGCAGCCAGATACAGTGCTTCGAGCACATCTGCAGAGGGCGGCCGGACGTCGGCCAGGGGCGTCCCGTCTGCCGGTCGGAATGGGCTGAGCACGGGGTCACAACCCAGAGACGCGAGGAACCGCACTCCTTTAAGAGTCGATTCCGTCGGCTCGAGGCCGCACAAGAGCAGCGAGCGCACTCGCCCCGAGCCGTGCCCACCCAGGAGTGAGACCGCGTGAGTGATGAAATCGGAGTAGCCGGCACGGCCGGTATGGTGCTTGTTCGGGCACAACTGCGCGGAGATATCATCATCAAAGATCTCGAGGTTGATAGAGAGGCCATGGACTCCTGCCGCCGCGATCTCATCGAGCAGGGCATGGCCATCGCGTGGCGCAAGCATCACGTCGACCGGCAGCGGACTCTCGGCGATGATACGCCGATATACCTCGGCGAGGAACGCGTGATCACCGGACTTCGGGGTGCCCCCACTGACAAGCACGTGTCGGGCAGGAAGCGCCGTGTCGTCCGCTGCGACGCGCAGTCCTGCGAGCAGAGTGTCGACCGAGACAGTTTGATAAGGCACGTCATGCCAGTCGCAGAACAGGCAGGCGTAAGCGCAGCCGTCAATAGGACTGATCCGAATCCGGTCCGCGTGTGTCATCAGGCCGCGCGGGGGGTTCTCGAGGGCGACGTAGTTGGGAAGCGGCATCACTCGCACGTGCTCGCGAACGTCCTCGCCGATGAGCACGAAGTCGTCACCCTCTAAGGTCAACGTGGCGACGGGGCGGTCACAGAACCAGTACTCAACGGGCGCGTTGACCCACACGTCGTCGTCCAGAACGAGTGTCAGACCGCCAGTCGTCGCGTAGTCGTGAACCACGAAGGGCTGGCCCGGCGCAGCGAGCGCGGCTGCAGCTGCGTCATCAACGTCGATTCCTCGCTCGAGAATGTCGAGCTTGAGACGTTGGTTGGGGGTGAGGCGCAGGGTCATCGGCGCGCCCCGCGCCGCCGCAGATCGCTCCGTGGGCTGGTCTCAGTTGCGATCACGCGATTCATGCCTCCCATCCGGCATCGAGAGTGCTGACCCCGCTACCGATTGTAGGGCATCGTAGCCCCCGTTGCGGGTCGAATCGACGCGCACGAGGACCGCTGTGCGCATGCGGTAGCGAGAGTTCCCCGAGGTGGGGGAGGCTTGATGCCGGTGCCCGGTTGCCGCCTCGTCGCGAGCCAGACACGAGACGATCTCCGACTGCATGGTGGTTCTTGGGGCTGCTCTTCGTGCGAGTGGCCTAAGCGCGCCGCACCTATGACTGATACGCGGCCAGCACTTCCTTTTCGACCAATTCGACTGAGCGTCCGTACTTCAGGCGAGACAACTCCCTTACCGCTTGCCCGGACTCGGGTTGATTGCACGGTCTTGCTGGCCGAGTCTTGACATCGAAAGCGGGCTGCACGCGCCCGCCAACTGCCAGCCGCAGTACGCAGCGGTAGTTCTCAATACGGGTGAGATCTCGTGCTCTGTAGCCGGCCATCTCGTCGGCAATCGACTCGGCGTCCGCACTTCCCAGTCGGAATGCGGCAATCGCCCCAACGTTTCCGAACACGGCACGCCGAAACTCCTCGGGAAGCTGCCCTATGTGCTGGTGGGACATCGTCAGTGACAGCCCGTACTTCCTCGCCTCGGAGATCATCTCGTCGAAGCTCCCCAATGCAAAGTTCTGGAACTCGTCGACGTACAGACCGAAGGGACGTCTTTGGTCGCGCGGGACGGAGGCTCGACCCATGGCGGCGAGTTGTATCTTCGCGACCGCAATCATGCCCAACCATTTGAGATTGATGTCTCCGAGCAGTCCCTTCGAGAGCCGCACCAGCACGACTTTCCCCGTGTCCATTGCGTCTCGCATGTCGAAGGAGCTTGAACGCTGCCCCACTACGTCGCGCATCGCCCGGTTCGTCAGGAACGCGCCGAACTTACCCACGAACCAGCCGAGCATCTCGCTCTTGTGGAAGTCCGACGTCTGGCCTAGCTCATTGATCCAGAACGACCGTACCGGCAGATCGGTGACGTGTTGTAGTAATCCCGCGAGGAACGCGTCGTCGGTGAAGACCCGTGGGATATCGAGCAAGCTGCCGCCCTCAGGAGATGCCATCACTGTGAGCGCACCGTTTCTGAACCAGTGCTCGAAGCGCGGTCCCATGATCCCAGTGTGTCCAGGGTCGTAGATTCGATAGAGCATTTCAATCATCGACTGGATCACGAAGTCCTGTTCTGCATCCGTGCCGCTTTCAAGGACGTTCAATGCTACTGGGCGTTCTGTGTCGCTGGGATCGACGAGGATGAGGTCTTCGGCTCGCGACTTGGGGAATCGAGCTAGGATGTCGTCCACCAGATCGCCATGCGGATCGACGACATCGAGGCCCATGCCGGCCTCGATGTCCTGCATGATCATGTTGAGTAGCAGCGTCGACTTGCCAGCTCCAGTCTGGCCGACGACATACATGTGACGGGACCGGTCCGAATCGGACAGCGCGACCTGCCGAGGCGCCGAGTGGTAGCCGTTGTCGCCCACGATCAACCCTTCGGAGGGCACGCATCGAGGGACCGGCCGAGAAGGCGGGTCCATCATCTCTACGTCAAGCGGCGTGAATCCGTCGGGCAACGGCATCGTCCATGTCGCCGTGATCTCCTCCAGCGAAGCGAAGTAGGCGTCGCTGATGTGTGCTCGCTCCGTGGCTTCTGCGTCTGGCCCCCACAGCTCGAAACCAACAGACGTGAGGTTCCTTGAAAATGCTTCGCGGTCTGCCTCGCCCGTTGGTTGCACCATCTTGAGCGAACCGGGTTCTGCGGCCAGGGCGTCTCCGGCGATGGCGGCAAGACTCGCGCTGAGTGGGCGCGGCGATGCCAATGAGACTCGAAGCTGACCGAAGTGTGCGCGCGAAGATAGGCGTTTGGTCAGCGCCTCGTTCGCCTGAGCGGCTGCGAGCGGTGATGTCTGAGCAGAATAGGAACTGCCCGCGAGATCCCCTAACTCCCGGTTCAAGAGGAGGCTCTCGGCTTCGTCTATGTGCGCTGGCTGCGCGGCGAGTGCCAACAGAATGGGCTGCGGTTGGCCGCACATGAACTCAATCAACGCCCCGACAGGCTTTCTGCGATCTGAGGCCGCGAACGCCGAGATATCGATGCGTTTGTCGCCCGCGAACGACACCTCAATCTCCTGGCGGACAAGGTCCCCTCCTTCTGTCGTCTCGAATGGATCCAACAGCGTCGCGATGTCCGCTTCGGACACACTCTGCCACTCCCAGCCGGGCAGTCGGGTTGCGAGGATGCCGCTGATTCCGTCAGCCAGGGCGTTCACCGCCGAGTTCGCAGCCTTCCTGGTTTGACGCGTTGCACGGCAGACCAGATACACCTGCGCCTCGCCTTCAGCGGCGAGGCAGCGACTCTCGATGGCGTCATCGTCGTCAAGCACCGGCCACACGCTCACTAGGAAGTTGGCGATGCTGGCGGCGCTCAATGCGGATGAGCAGGGCGCAGCGCATAGCTTCAGCGCGCGGATCGCGAGTGAGTCGGCGTTCCCCAATGTCTTTCCATTCTTCCCCGTGCGGACCTTCAGGTGATTCGAACTCTGTCCCAATCTGCGGACGAGTACAAGTTGTCACCTCCAGTTGCTCCGTTCATACCAGCCCAGTCGAATCGCGCGAACGCGGGTCCGACCTTATTGAGTCGTTCTTAGGTCGGCTCGGGCAAGCCCGCTCGGGGCCAGGTCCATGCGAAGCGACTTCGCTCGCGCCCCTGAATCCCCTAGACTAAGTGCCATTGAGCAGCGATCTCCGCAGGGGAACCATGCCCCCCAGGAACGAACTGCAAGTCCGGCGCATGAGAGAGTTCGCTGAATCGCAATCGAGGTGCCTCCCGATGCCTGACCCCGCCCCGCGCGCCGTCCGCGTCTTCGTCTCCTCGACCTTCCGCGACTTCACGGCCGAGCGCGACCGTCTCGCGCGCTTGACCTTCCCTCGCTTGCGCCGCACCTGCGAGGAGCGTGCGGTCGTCTTCACCGACGTCGACCTTCGCTGGGGCATCACCGACGAGCAGACCGCCGAAGGCGAGGTCCTCCCGATCTGCCTGGCCGAGATCGACGCGAGCCGTCCCAACCGCCCCGTCTCTCGTGCGACAATGCCTGCACTGGTCGCTGAGGGGTGGCGCATCGCATGCATTGTGAATCGGGGGACAAAATGCCGGCTCCGACGACCTGTCCGTCATGTGGCTCGGACAACGTGTTCCTCCGGCCCAAGGCCGGAACATGGTTGTGCCGCGATTGCGACACCGAGAAGTTTTATCCGCGCCACTACATGTTCCATTTCGGTCCGCACTGCCGTTGCCCGCGTTGCGGAACCTTCCGCGTCACGCGGCTGAAAG
>Ga0209540_10001370_pt1 | contig 18721 bp, 15 predicted proteins | sample BarGraIncu01121A_FD_184501 | JGI IMG/M metagenome (GOLD analysis project Ga0209540, IMG submission 184501) | Arctic peat soil microbial communities from Barrow, Alaska - Barrow Graham LP Incubations 011-21A (SPAdes) (version 2) | ecosystem: Environmental > Terrestrial > Soil > Wetlands > Peat... | reverse complement strand
GGTATCGCCGACCGTACGGATTACGACCTGAAACAGCATATGACGCATTCCAAAGAAGATCTGAATTATTTTGATCCTGTGAAGAATGAAAAGTATATTCCGTATGTTATCGAGCCTTCGCTTGGAGCCGATCGTGTTACATTGGCATTTCTGTGTTCTGCTTACGATGAGGAAGAACTTGAGGGAGGGGATGTGCGGACGATTATGCGCTTCCATCCGGCCCTTGCACCGGTCAAGATCGGTATACTTCCGCTGTCGGGCAAGTTGTCTGAGAAAGCGGATGCCATATACAAGACACTGTCTAAAGACTTTTTCTGTGAATTTGATGATCGCCAGTCGATTGGTAAGCGCTATCGCCGTCAGGATGAGATAGGCACGCCGTACTGTGTGGTTTATGATTTTGATTCAGATGTCGACAACTGCGTGGAGATCCGCGAGCGGGATTCCATGCAGAAGGTTGAGTACGAGTCGGGAAATGTTCGCTTCCCGATCGGCTGTCTAAGGGAATACTTTGCGGACAAATTCACATTCTAGGTTTTCATTATGTCGGTGGCGCCGGCAAGCTTTCGAGGAGGAGCTTGCCGACGCCATTGCTGCATAGGGAAATAGTAAATCAGAACGTTTGAGAAAGCGGAGGATACACGATGACAAAGTATGTGTACATGTTCAAAGAAGGCAATGCGTCCATGAAGAACCTTCTCGGCGGCAAGGGGGCGAACCTTGCTGAGATGACCGGCCTGGGACTTCCCGTTCCACGCGGCTTCACAATCTCTACCGAGGCCTGCAATCGTTATTATGATGATAATGAGACGATTGCGCCCGAAGTAGAAAAGGAAATCTTTGACACCCTGGAAAAGACAGAAAACATCGTTGGCAAAAGACTCGGTGACGCTCAGAATCCATATCTTGTCTCTGTCCGTTCCGGAGCAAGGGCGTCTATGCCCGGCATGATGGATACAATACTAAATCTCGGCTTGAATGATGAAGTGGTTATCGGACTTGCGCGCCTTACGGATAACGAACGCTTCGCTTATGACAGCTACAGAAGATTTATCACAATGTTCGGTGATGTTGTTATGGAAATCGACAAAAACAAATTCGAAAAAGAATTTGAAGCCGTCAAAAAATCAAGAGGCGTTACTCTCGATACGCAGCTTGATGCTCAGGCGATGAAAGAAGTAGTCAGTCGTTATCTTCGTGTGTACCAGGAAAATAAAGGCGAACCATTTCCACAGGAACCGAAAATACAGCTTTTGGAAGCAATCAAGGCTGTATTCCGTTCCTGGAATAATGATCGCGCCGTCTATTATCGCCGCATGAACGACATACCCGGAAGTTGGGGAACTGCAGTAAGTGTACAGGAAATGGTCTATGGCAACATGGGCGACACATCCGGTACAGGCGTTGCCTTTACCAGGAATCCTGCTACCGGCGAGAAGAAACTATACGGTGAATTCCTGATGAATGCACAGGGCGAAGACGTAGTTGCAGGAATCCGCACACCTCAGACTATTGACAAGCTCAAAGATAGTATGCCTGAAGTGTATGAGCAGTTTGCCAATATCGCGAATACTCTCGAAAATCATTACAAGGATATGCAGGATATGGAATTCACAATCGAGCGCGGTAAGCTCTTCATGCTGCAGACAAGAAACGGCAAGCGCACAGCTGCTGCTGCGATGCGGGTTGCTGTTGAGATGGTCGCAGAAGGTCTGAATACTAAAGAAGAAGCGATCATGAAGCTTGATCCCAAGCAGCTCGATGCACTTTTGCATCCAACCTTTGAACTTAATGCACTCAAAGCCGCTGAGGTTATTGCTCACGGACTTCCTGCATCTCCCGGAGCTGCAACGGCACGTGTGTATTTCACGGCTGAAGATGCAAAAACAGCCAGTGATCTCGGCGAATGTGTAATGCTTGTACGCCTCGAGACTTCTCCCGAAGATCTTGCCGGAATGGACGTCTCCAAAGGAATCCTTACAGGCCGCGGCGGAATGACATCCCACGCAGCTGTTGTTGCCAGAGGAATGGGCAAGTGCTGTGTATCCGGATGTTCCGAACTCACCATTAAAGAAGAAGAAAAATATTTCCAGACCAAGGACGGCCGGAAATTCTATGAAGGTGATTGGATTTCACTTGACGGTTCCACCGGTAACGTCTATTCAGGACAGATCGCCACGGAAGAAGCCACACTCTCCGGAGACTTCAGAACAATCATGGAGTGGTCGGATGAGTTCCGTACCATGAAGGTCCGTGCCAATGCTGATACCATTCGCGACGCCAAGGTAGCTTTTGACTTAGGCGCACAGGGAATCGGCTTATGCCGTACCGAGCATATGTTCTTTGAAACAGAGAGAATATTTGCTTTCCGTCAGATGATTGTTGCCAAAGACGAAAGCCAGAGAAGAATTGCACTTGCTAAGATTCTTCCCTACCAGCAGGCTGACTTTAAAGGGCTTTTCCATGCGATGAAGGGATACCCTGTTACGATCCGTCTTCTGGATCCGCCGCTTCATGAGTTCCTTCCTCAGTCTGCCGATGATATCACTGATCTGGCCGTCGCACTCAACATGGAAAGGGAAGAGCTAAAAGATTTTATCGAAAGTCTTCATGAGCTTAATCCCATGCTCGGACACAGAGGCTGCCGTCTTGCTGTTACTTATCCTGAAATCGCAGAAATGCAGACGAAGGCTATCATCGCCGCAGCTATTGCTGTCAACCGTGAAGGCGGACCGCAGGTGGTACCGGAAATTATGGTTCCCCTTGTCTGCGAAGTCAAAGAACTGAAGTTCGTCAAAAACATTATCGTCAAGACAGCAGATCAGATGATAAAGGACTCCGGTGTACCGCTTGAATATAAAGTAGGTACAATGATCGAGATTCCGCGTGCTGCCCTGACAGCTGATGATATTGCCGTCGAAGCCGAATTCTTCTCCTTCGGTACCAACGACCTGACTCAGATGACATATGGTCTTTCGCGTGATGATGCCGGCAAAATTCTTGATGCCTATTATCAGAAGAAGATATTCGAAAGTGATCCGACAGCACGTCTTGACACGGTAGGTGTTGGTAAACTCATGCGTATTGCATCCGATGCAGGACGCGCCACACGTCCTGATATCCATCTTGGAATCTGCGGAGAACATGGCGGAGATCCGTCATCGATTGAGTTCTGCAACTCTCTCGGATTTAATTATGTATCCTGTTCACCGTTCCGGGTTCCGATTGCCCGCCTTGCCGCAGCACAGGCAGCAATAAGACAGAGGAAGTAATCAATCTGATCAAATTCAAAATGGGAAAAGAAAGCCTGTCACCGGGAAACCGGAGGCAGGCTTTCTCAACGCTGCTATCTCACGAAATCATATCGTGCAGCATGAATCCCAGAGAGATCTGAAGACGTGCTTCCATTGTGGAAAGATCCATGCCCATAACTTCACCTGCTTTTCCTATTTTGTAATTAACAGTATTCCGGTGAAGAAAAAGTTCATCGGCTGTTGCCTTCACACTTCCGTCATGCTTCAGGTAATTGCGAAGAACTAAGGCTAGATCCGACTCGTTTTTGTCATCATATTCAAGCAGCGGAAGCAGTGTCGCCTTATAGTATTCGACAATTATTTCCTTGTCCTCAATTCCCATGAGAAGCTTGTAGATTCCCATGTTGTCATAAGAGATAAGTGACTTGTCAACTTTGTGATGTTCCTGCAGACGTTGTATCGCGATGGCTTGATCATAACTCTTCTTCACACAGCGGATACTCTTGGTACACTTGCCGATTCCCAGAAAACTTTCTTCGTTTTTCCGAAGATATGTACCCGTGTAATTATTCAGATCCCGGATAAAGCGATCGAGCATGGTCTTATCGTAATCGCCCAGGACAAGTACGATCTGGTTTTCGTTATGAAAAACAGCATAATTTTCATAACGGCGGTGCTGGAAATAGTCACCCAACGAAGCACAGATCTCTTCAAGTCTATTGTAGGGTGAGACAGAACCGGGACCGGACATGATTTTGAGCGCACAGACATGATAATTCCAATTGACTTGAAATCCGAGCTGTGACAGCTGAATCACGTAGAGTTCTTCCTGCTTCGGGAAAAAGATCGAGTTTTTGAAAGCGGCTGCGATCTCCAGATCTTTCTGGTCGGACTTAGTAATGGCATAGCTGATAATCTGTATGATTTCTGCGATATGCGTCTTCCATGGGACAGAGAAAATAGGAAAGTCGTGTTTGTCGCCAAAATCATAGACTTCCTGGGGGATGCTCTCTATAAACGGACCAATATTAAGCACAGCTGCTGCGACATGATTTTCGTATAGAATCTGTATGAGATCAAGCAGCGACAAATTGCTGTTCAGGCCAATGCCGGTTGTGAATGCAATCTCGCCGCCTTCCAGAAAGGTCGAGGCTTCCGCCGACTCGACCATATGTACCCAGCTTACGAAGTTATTCATGCCTTTTTCACCGGCCAGAAGTGTAATGTCCTTATGTGATACCTTTTCAATAAGGCGGGATAATTCAATTGCCATATAATCTCAACTTCCTTTTGAACAAAAAAATGCAAAGACGCGAAACTGCATCTTTGCATTTTTGTTTTGATGAATTTGATTATATCATAGACCGTCTGATTTTCACAAACAGAAGTGGTGTTGGGCTTTAGCACAGACAACTTTAGGCCCGGGCTTATTGTCTTCAAAAATCAGACCGATATAATTTCACATATAAGATATTTTCGGGAATAGACAAAGGGGACATGAAGGGAGCATTGCTATGAGTGCAGAGCAGATAAAGAAAAATCAGAAGGACTATGTTCTTCAATCCTGGAGTAAACAGAAGGGACTGAGTCCGATTGCTGTTGAAAAGGGAGAGGGTATATATTTTTACGACTATGACGGTGTCCGATATACCGACATGTCTTCACAGCTTGTCAATATGAATCTCGGGTTCGGCAATAAAGCAATCGCTGAGGCAATTAAGGAGCAGGTGGATAAGTTTTGCTTTGTCGGTCCCTCCTATGCAGCAGAACCGAGATCGACACTGGCCCGGATGATTATCGATCTGCTTCCTGATTCTTTTGGCAAAGTATTCTTCACGAATGCCGGTGCTGAAGCCAACGAAAATGCGATCAAAATCGCGAGAATGTACACAGGGCGCAATAAAATATTGAGCCGTTACAGGAGTTATCACGGTTCCTCCTTTGGAGCGGGTAATCTTACAGGTGAGCCAAGACGATATCCTTTAGAACCTGGTATACCCGGATTCGTGAAATTTTTTGATCCATATATGTATCGCGAGGCGGTTGCATTCACATCGGAAGAGGAAGCGACAAAGTATTATCTGGCGAAACTTAAGGAACAGATCTGCTACGAAGGGCCTTCCAGCGTTGCTGCGATCGTCATGGAGACGGTTACAGGATCAAACGGTATCATACTTCCGCCCAAGGGCTACATGCCGGGCGTCAGGAAAATCTGTGATGAGTTTGGCATTTTGATGATCCTTGATGAAGTCATGACGGGCTGGTGCAGAACCGGAAAAATGTTTGCTTTCGAAAATTATGATGTTGTGCCGGATATTGTAACTTTTGCAAAAGGCGTAACCTGCGGATATGTGCCTCTTGGAGGCGTCGCTGTCTCAAGTCAAATCGCCGAATATTTCGATGAACATCTTTTGTCCTGCGGGCTGACCTATAGCGGTCATCCTCTAGCCTGCGCAGCGGGAATTGCATGTGTTGATTATTACAGCTCAGCAAATATCCTGGAAAACGTGAGCAGCTCAGGAAAGGTGCTCGGAGAACTTCTCGAGAATCTCAAAGCGAAGCATCCATGTGTTGGCGATACTCGCTATATCGGACTTTTCTCCTGCGTGGAGCTTGTAAAAGATAAACAGACTAAAGAGCCGCTTGTGCCGTACGGTAAAGATCCGGAGGGTACCATGGGTAAGATTATTGGAATGCTCAAGGAGCGTCATTTCATGACATATTCCCATGAAAATATGATTTTTGTCTGTCCTCCGCTCATCATTACCACCGGGCAGCTCACAGAAGAACTCGAGAAGCTGGATGAGGTTCTTACCATCGTAGACAACAAATTTATCTGAAGCGGAGGCAAAGGAATGGGACACTTTACAATTCCACGGCACATTTATATCGGGAAAAACGCATTGTCTGAAGCCTTGCCGTCGATTCGGGACTGCGGAAGCCGTGCGCTGATTGTGACGGGTCCGCACATCGGCAAATCATCCATGATGGATGTGCTGAAAAAGAGTCTGCAGGAAGCGGGCGTCGCTTTCGCTGTTTTTGACCGGATAACAGGAGAACCAACGATTGGAATGATAGAGGAAGGCGTATCTGTATACCGCAAGAACTTCTGTGAGTTCTGTATTGGTCTTGGCGGAGGCAGTCCGCTCGATGCAGCAAAAGCGATTGCATTTATGACGGTGAATACCGGCACCCTGCAGGATTACTGCGGTAAAGAGATAGTGGGAGAGGCGGCTGCAGTTGCGGCAATCCCGACTACTTCCGGGACAGGCTCCGAAGCGACGCGTTTTACAGTCATTACCGATGAGGAAAGAAACATCAAGATGCTTTTGAAAGGCGAATGCCTGCTTCCGCAGATTGCCGTTATTGATCCCGGGTTTTCCCTTGATATGCCCAAATCGGTGACAGCTGCGACGGGACTTGATGCCCTCACACATGCGATAGAAGCCTATACTTCGATAAAGGCCATGCCTCTGACGGATGCTTTGGCCATATCTGCTATTTCTAGAATTATGAAGTATCTTCCGCGGGCCTACGCCAATGGGGCCGACTTCAAGGCTAGAGATGAGATGTCGATTGCAGCTTTTGAAGCGGGCATTTGCATTAATAATTCAAGTGTTACCCTTGTGCACGGCATGAGCCGTCCGATCGGAGCTCTCTTTCACGTTCCTCACGGATTGTCCAATGCCATGCTGCTCAAGGAATGCCTGACCTTTGCCCGGGATGGTGCCTGTGAACGGTTTGCCGCGTTGGGACGAACCGTCGGAAGTGCAGCTGCGGATTCCTCAGATGAAGAAGCATCCATTACGTTCATCCAAAGTATAGGAGAGCTCTGTACGATTTGCGAGGTTTTGTCGCTGACAGAATTCGGGATCGACAAGCAGGAATTCTTCTCGATGATCGACAAAATGGCAGTGGATGCGATTGCATCCGGAAGTCCGGGAAACACCAGGAAACCCGTCACGGCAGATGACTGTACTATTATCTATAAGAGCTTGTTTCCGTAAATGCAGAATTTCGCTCCTGTGTTGCAGCACAAATACGTTTGTGCTAAGGCGCATTGAAATCAAAAACGGGTCTGAGGTATACTTTAGACATTATAAAAAACGACAAGGCAACGGGGCTTTTACGGCTTCCTGACTTGTCGTTTTTTGAGTAAGGAGAGACGGTATATGACAGGCATTATGGTAAAAGATGAGCGTGAAATCGAGATCCGGATCAAAAACCTTGGGATGACTTTCAAGGACAATCAGGGCAACGATGTGGAAGCCCTGACCGGAGTCAATCTTGATATCTATAAGGGTGAATTCATATCTCTCCTGGGACCATCCGGGTGTGGAAAGACGACGCTTCTTCGCATGGTGGCCGACCTGCTGGAGCCGACCGCGGGCAGTGTTCATATCGGGGATCGCCTTCCGAGAGAAGTCCGGTTGGATCAGAAGCTTGGAATTGTGTTTCAGAGTCCCGTGCTTTTCGATTGGAGAACTGTCAAAAAGAATGTTGAACTTCCGCTCGAGGTAATGAAATTTGGAAAGGCCAAGCGGTCGCAGATATCTGATTCGATGCTTGAGATGGTCGGCCTGACGAAGTTTGCTGATCATTATCCGAATCAGCTTAGCGGAGGAATGCAGCAGCGGGTAAATATTGCCCGGGCTCTTGCCGTCCGTCCGGAACTTCTTCTTATGGATGAGCCTTTCTCGTCACTCGATGAGTTCACTAAGGAGAAGCTGCATGAAGATCTCCTTCAAATATGGAAGAAGACCAATAAGACAGTTATTTTCGTTACTCATAATATACAGGAAGCTGTATTTCTCTCCGACAGGGTATGCGTGCTGTCACCTCATCCGGGAAGACTTTCAGGAATTGTCGACGTAGATCTGCCAAGACCCAGAGAACTTAAAGTAAAAGAAACAGCAAAGTTCAATGAGTTGGTATCAAAGGTCCGGAATACTTTTGACGGTGGAAGTTTATGAAGAATTGGAAGAAAAATGTCCTCAAATGGCTTCCTATGCTGATATGGGTGTTAGTCATAGCGGTGATATGGGAGATTGGTGCATCTGTCGTTGATGTTACGAAAAGAACTCCGGAAAATGTGCTGCCGCATCTGTACCAGATTGTTCAGGCAGCTTTTAGCAGCAAGCCGGTCGGCAGTGGTATGACCGCTTCACAGCTCGTGCTATCCAGTGCAGGCAAGACACTTAGCCGCGCTGCAATTGGATTTCTAATTGGAACTATATCGGGTTTTATCATGGCGCTGATTATGAAGCTCTCCAAAATAGCAGAGAAAATCATCTTTCCGTACCTCATGATTATCCAGATGATTCCTATTCTTGGAATGGCACCAATTATTCTGTCCATTACCGGGGATATTAATACGAGCCGTGTTGTCATTGCCGCTATTTTGACTTTCTATCCGGTTGCTACAGGTACATTGGCTGGCTTCAATGCCATCGAGCGTGAAAAATATGACTTGATGTACAGTTATGCTGCCAACAAATTATCCATATATACAAAAGTGCTGATCCCCTACTCCATCCCATACTTTTTCACCGGACTCAAAATCGCGGCCCCTATGGCAATCACTGCATCGATTCTGGTAGATACACTGCAGGGAGACGGCGGTCTCGGCACACTTCTTTCGCAGTCACTCAAGCATGCCATGTCAATCTATGTGTTTTGGCTGATCGTTGTCTTTGGTGCATTTGTCGGAATCTTCAGTTCGAAACTAATGGGAATCCTTGAATGGCTATTTACACCTCATAAAAGGTTCCGGAAAACCGGCAGAAAGGAGACGCAGCATGATACCCAAACGAAAAAGAGAGAAGAATGTTTTAGCAAGAGTTCATGAGAATTCAAGAGTGCAGGCTGCTGAGACTTTTATTTTTCCGGTTCTGTTCGGTGTGCTCGTTCTGATACTGTGGCAGAACCAGATATTGCACAAAATATTACACACAGACACGTTTACACTGCCTCTTCCCGGTCGGATTCTGATGATAATGTCCGATAATGCAGATAAAATCCTATCCAATGTGGGGGCAACGGTTGCCGTAGCTGTTATTGGTCTGGCGGCAGGATCCGTCTTCGGATACGCAATTGCGATACTTGCGGCTCTTTTCCGCAAGTGGGGGGCTGCCGGACTGGGGATTGTTGCGGCATTCAACGCAATTCCGATTGTGGCACTGGCCCCGGTTATGACCAACTGGACCAAGGATGTCAGCAGCGATGCAGCTATGAGAAGCATGGTTGCCAAAATTCTCGTTGTTACCATTGTGAGTATTGCAAATATGAGTTTCAACGCATTTAGAGGATTGACTGAATTGAAGCCGTTTGCAGAAGATCTGATGTCGTCCTATGCAGCTTCAAAAAAGGAAACACTGATCAAGTTGAGAATTCCGAACAGTGTCCCGTATATTTTTACTGCACTTCGGGTAGCTGTGCCGTCTAGTGTCATCAGTGCACTGGTAAGTGAATATTTTGCCGAATACATTGTTGGTGTAGGAAGGCAAATCCGCGAAAACATTGTTCTCGCACAATATGCATCGGCATGGGCCTATATAGTGGCAGCATGTCTTATAGGAATTATAATGTATGGCATATTAATGATTGTAGAGGGTATCGTTTTGAAAAAGCATGTGAAAGCGTGATTTTCCAGATCAATATAGACATGAAATGAATAGACAGAATGAGGAGGAGAACAAGATGAAAAACCTAAAAACAAAAGTACTTAGCACAGTCTGTGCCGTAGCAGTTGGCTGCGGGATCTTAAGCGGCTGCGGTACAGCAGTAAAAGAAACAACAGCAGCCACAACAACAGCAGCGGTGGAAACTACAGTTGCTGCAGCTGTCACGACGGCAGCTGCTGCAGAAACCAGTGCCGCAGCAACCGCGGCACCGGCAGCTTCTCTGACAAACGAAGAAATAGTCGTCAAAGCTGCACAGGAAGGCAAGGTAGGCAACTGGGGTCTTGGAAATGAATATGAAATCCAGGCACTTCTTATGAAATACGGCCAGCCTACAACGTATCTGAGCCAGGCCTTCGACATGGATGGTTTTGATGATGACTCCATCTCGCTGGCATCAGCGATGACCTATAACGAACTCGGTCTTGTTAAAAATGATTATGAAGGCGCATACGCGTATGGTGATACCGTAGGATTTATTGACATGAATGATGAAGGCGTGGCTATGCTCGAAGATAATCTTTTCTGTAACCGCGAATTTGCCGAGAGTAATCCAAATACTGTAAAGGCCTTCATTTATGCTTCTATGAAGGGCTGGGAATACGCTTGTGCGAATCCTGAAGAAGCAGCAGAGATCGTTTTCAATAACGGTTCTTCCGTATCAGCAGAACATCAGGCTTACATGGCATCTGAAGTTAAGAAGCTTGTAGAAACGGATGTAAATGGAAATGCAGTCACTCAGATCGGCAATATGGATGAGACAGCTATGCAGCAGACGCTGGATCTTGCCAAACAGTACATCCAGCTTGATGACTCAGTGGCTAAAGACAATCTGGCAGCTCTTACAATCGACGATATCAGGGACACATCCTACATCACAGATGCATACGCGTCTGCAGACGGTGTATTCGGTGACCTCGAAAAGACAGACGTGTCGATTCAGTTGAAGTGGCTCCCTCAGGCACAGTTTATGGGTTATTACGTCGCACTCGACAAAGGATTCTATACAGATGCCGGTCTTACGGTCACGATTGTTCCCGGCGGCGGCGACATCAGTGAAACAACAGCTGTAAACAGCGGCACTGTGGACTTCGGCGTTACCTGGGTCTCCAACCTCATCTCAGCAAATGCCGGCGGTATGAAGCTGCTGGAGGTTGCTCAGGTGTATCAGAGATCGGGACTTGTCCTGGTTTATAAGTACGATTCATTTCAGTAAGTAAAATAAGGATATTAGAGGGAGCAGATATTATGAACTTACTTATTAAAGGCGGCACAATCGTTACACCGGCAGAAAGCTATAAGGCAGATGTGTGGGTTAATAACGGAATCATCGCAGCGATCGGTAAAGATTTAGAAATATCTGCGGATAAAGTGGTCGATGCAGCCGGCAAGCTAGTCTTGCCGGGTGCTATCGACGTCCATACACACATGGCAATGCCATTTGGAGGAACTGTATCCGCAGACAGTTACCTGTCCGGCACCAGAGCCGCGGCATGCGGGGGAGTAACGACGATATTCGATTATCCGGTGCAGCGTAAAGGCGAGACGATAATGGGACTTGTCAATTCGAAAAAAGAAGTCCTGGAAAAGGAAGCATGTGTCGACTATGCTTTTCACTGCTGCATCACGGATCTGAATGGCGGTGAGATCTTAGATGAGATGGAACTTGCCGTTGAAGCGGGAATTACAAGCTATAAGTGTTTTCTTGTCTATAAAAAAGAAAAAATGATGGTGGATGATGCAACTCTTGTAAAGCTGCTTATCCGTGCGAAGGAACTCGGCGCGCTGATTAATGTCCATGCGGAGAACCCTGACATTATCGACCTGAATATAGCCAAATTTCTTAAAGAAGGAAAAACGTCCGCCTGGTATCACTACCTGAGCAGACCTGAGTTTGTTGAAGCGGAAGCGGACAAGCGGGCTGTACATTGGGCCAAAAACTTTGACGCCGCACTCTATATCGTCCATATGGCTGACAAGGAAGGTCTTGAGGCATGTATTGAAGCGAAAAAACAGGGACATGAAATCTATGTCGAGACCTGTCCGCAATATCTGGAATTCACCTCGGATGTCTATAAGAGAAAAGACGGACGCAATTTTGTATGTTCTCCGCCGATGAAGGGGCAGGAAAGTCAGGATGCTCTTTGGAACGCTCTCAAGACGGGATTCATCGATACAATAGCAACAGATCACTGCCCCTTTCAAAGTTATGAGAAAGATTGGGGAAAGGACGATTTTACAAAAATCCCGAATGGCTGCGCAGGCGTCGAAAATATGTACCCGTACATGCTGGATGCAGCCAACCGCGGCAGAATCAGCTTCGAAAAAGTTGTTGAAGTATGTGCAGCCAATCCTGCCAGGATATTCGGCTGTGATAATAAAGGATCAATTACCATCGGGAAAGACGCCGATATTGTTATCTACGACAGGGAGATGGACGTCACAGTCTCTGTAAAGAATATGCATTCCAATTATGACCACACGATTTGGGAAGGTAAAAAGCTGCACGGGTATCCCGTACAGACATATCTTCGCGGTAGTCTTATATATGACAACGGAGAGTTTGTCGGCAAACCGGGAACAGGGAAATACATCAAAAGAAGTGCGAAAAAATAGCCGGTTGCGAAAGGAGGCTGGTATGACATACAGAATAATCAGGCAAAAATCAGAAACAGGAAGATGTCTGCTTTGCCACGACGCGCCATGCACCAAAGCCTGTCCCGGAAATGTTCCGGTCTCGGATATCATACGTTCGCTGCGGTTTGAGAATGACAGGGGTGCAGAAGTAAAGAAAGCAAAGAATCCGGCATGCCTTACCTGTGAGTCAGCTGTGTGCATGGAGGCTTGTATCCGTGCAGAAATTGATACGCCGGTCAATATTCCGGCGATCATAGAAACGGTGGATAAAGCCTGGGATATTCGCAGGGAGTCAGTTAACCTGTCAATTGATTTTTGTGGTGTCCACTGCGAAAATCCGTTTTTTCTTTCTTCCTCGGTCGTTGCAAGTAACTTTGAAATGGTCGCCAAGGCCTTTGAGATGGGTTGGGCCGGCGTGGCGTTCAAGACAATCGGAACCTTTGTGCCGGAAGAAGTTTCTCCAAGATTTGATACACCGGATAAAGCGGGCAGCTCCATTACCGGATTTAAGAACATTGAGCAGATTTCGGACCACACACTGGAAGAAAACATAGAATTTATTAAAAACCTGAAGAAGCATTATCCGACAAAGGTGATAATCGCTTCCATAATGGGACAGGATGAAGATGAGTGGACCTATCTTGCCGATAAAATGGAAGCGGCAGGGGCTGATATCATCGAATGCAATTTTTCCTGCCCGCATATGAGCGGAGAAGGTCTTGGAAGCGATGTCGGTTCAAATCCTGAACTGGTCAGCCGTTATACAAAAGCGGCAAGAAGAGGTACGAGTCTTCCGATTCTTGCCAAAATGACACCTAACATCACGCAGATGGAAGTTCCGGCGTTAGCTGCTGTACATGCAGGTGCAGATGGACTCGCGGCCATAAATACCATAAAAAGTGTTATGAGTATTAACCTCGATACCTTTGCGTCGGGACCTGATGTTATGGGAAAATCATCAGTAGGTGGTTATTCAGGAAAGGCTGTAAAGCCAATTGCTCTGCGCTTTATCCACGATCTGAAGTCACATAAGGACTTAAAAGATACTCCGGTCAGCGGTATGGGCGGAATCGAGACCTGGAGAGATGCGGCAGAGTTTTTGACGCTTGGATGCGCAACTGTCCAGGTTACGACGGCTGTTATGATTTATGGCTATCGTCTTATTGATGACCTGACGGATGGTCTGACCCATTATTTGACTGACCATGGCTACACATGTGTCTCGGAAATGGTCGGGAAAGCAATTCCGAATCTGATTCCGGCAGAAAAGCTGGATCGTCATACGATAGAATATCCATTCTTTGATAAAAAACGTTGCGTTGCCTGCAAGAGGTGCTATCTTTCCTGCTATGACGGAGGTCATCAGGCAATAACGATCGGTGCCGAAGGAAAACCCGTCCTGAACGGGAAGAAATGTGTAGGATGTCAGTTATGCAGGCTTGTATGTCCTGCGTCAGCAATATCTTCAGGAAAAAGAATCAGGATATAGCAGGAGCTATAGAAATAAATCAGGTTATCGTTTAGTGATATAAGGAAGGATTGTGAAAGTTATGTATACATGCAGTCTTGAGAGAATGAAGGATAAAATCCAGACGATGAGCAAATTCGGAGATGCAGGACACGGAGGAATTACCAGGTATTCCCTGTCTCCGGAAGATATAATGGCTAGAAACGAATTTGTTGCCCGGATGAAGGCTGTCGGTGCGGCAATTGAAGTTGACGATGCTGCCAATATCTATGCGACAATTCCCGGGACAGACCCGGATGCCAAGAGAATTGTCATGGCTTCTCACAGCGATTCAGTAAAAAACGGCGGCAATTACGATGGTATTCTGGGTGTCATTTCAGCGATGGAAGTTCTCGAAACGGTCGTAAACGATAACATTCCCCATATCCATCCCCTGACAGCAATGATTTGGACAAATGAGGAAGGCTCGCTGTATCCGCCCGCCATGATGTGCTCGGGCATTGTCTGCTATGATTATCTGCCGGAAGACATCCGCAGCAAATTCAAGTATGAACACATTCTGCAGTCGAAAAGTATTCTCGATAAAACCGCAACGTTTGGAGAAGCACTTGAGCGATCCGGCTTCAAAGGGCAAAAGGAGTACCGCCTGAATCCCGAAAAGTATCTTTGCATGTTTGAGACGCACATTGAGCAGGGCCCGGTCCTTGAAGACAACGGAAATCATATCGGGGTGGTTGACTGTGTGCTCGGGATGTTCAACTATCGTGTCCGGTTCTTTGGTCAGACAACACACGCGGGTACATTCCCGATGCCAAAGAGAAAAGATGCATTCTTTGCCGCATCTTTAGCGCTTTGCTATCTGCATGAAGAAATCGACAAGCTCGGAATAAGCGATCTTGTATACACTACAGGAGAAGTCGTATGCCATCCATGCGTACATACATGCGTGCCGGATTTCTTTGATTTTTCTTTTGATGCGCGTCATGAAGACCCGTCTGTGCTCGAAAAGGTTCTCGCGATTATAAAGAGCTGTGCAGATAAGATATGGGCCGGATGCACCTGCGAAGTTGAAAAAGCGTGGAACAGAGATACCGTATACTGGGATAAGAAACTGGTGTCTTATGTGAAAGCGGCTGCTGAGGAGGCAGGGATCAAGCATCAGTACGTCCACTCCGGCGCGGGACATGATGCACAGTTTGCTGCCTATATGCTTCCGACAACAATGATTTTCGTGCAGTCAAAGGATGGGCTTTCGCATTGTGAACCGGAGTTTTCGAGTATGGAACACTGCACGGAAGGTGCCAGTGTTATGCTGGGCGCCGTGCTGAAAGCCGATGCCGTATAATCGGGCTGCCGGAAGGGGATAAAGATGAAGAATTATGTGATTACCATTGCCAGGGGATTCGGAAGCGGAGGCAGAGAAATCGGCACGAAGCTCGGGGAAGAGATGGGCATTCCCTGTTATGACCGTCAGCTTCTTACCATGGCATCAGAGCAGTACGGTATCGATGAAGGCGTTTTTGTGGAAGTCGATGAGAAACTCCGGGGAAAGAGTATTGCGAAATTTCTGCGTGTAATGCCTTCGTCGTCCGTACTTGAGCCGCGTGAGAAAGATTTTGTGTCAGATATAAATATTTTCAATATTCAGGCAAAGCTGATCCGTGATCTGGCCGCAGCGGAAAGCTGTATTATTGTCGGAAAATGTGCCGACCATATCCTGCGGGAATATGATAACGTTATCAGCCTTTACATCGAAGCACCGAGAGCTGACTGCGTGCGGTCCATTATGGAGAAAATGTTTGTCTCAGAAGAACGTGCGAACCAGCTTATTCACAGCACAGACAAGTATAGAGCCAAATATTATAACTATTACACATGCGGAAAGGTGTGGACCAACCCGATCAATTATGATCTGACACTTAATAGCGCACGGATCGGGAGAAACAAATGTGTCTCACTAATAAAGGACTATATAAATATTAAGTTCGATGGTGAGCCGTATCCTGAATCCGTGAACTGATTTTTCCAGCCGTTTTGCCATATGAACGTAAGGGAAGTTCGTCCTGATTACCTGGGGACGGACTTTTTATCATGGAGTTTATTGAAACCCTTTCCCGATTGATATATTCTTAACTAATAACATAATGACAAGTAAGGTAATTTATTATCACAGCGACGGAAAGATCCTGCTTCGGACCGTAACTGAATGCAGATTCTCAATTTAGGAGGAAGTAATATGGGCTTCATGGATATTCTTAAAAATATTATCAAAGAATCCGCGGTTGAACCGAATCCATCTGTGCAAAGACAGAAGAATACCACATATCAGAAGGATCCAAGGTTTTTGCATAATCGTCTGCGGGAAATCCGGGCACAGAACAATTGGACGCAGGATGATGTGGCAAAAAGAGTCGGCGTTACTCATCAGGCGATCTCAGAAATGGAGAGAGGGCGTTTCTGCCCGGATGAAAGGCTGGCACAGTTGATCTGTACGGCCGTAGGTAAGAGCTGCGAGGAAGTATTTTATTCCTGAATGATGAGCTGCTGCTTGATCTATCTGCTGGTATAAAGGAGAGTGATATTTATGGCTGTATCTTTTAAATGTCCCGGATGCGCGGCAAGTCTGGTTTTTGATGCGGATAAGCAGAAAATGACCTGTGAATACTGCGGCACCGAAATTTCCATGGAAGATGTTGCAGCGGTAAGTCCGATCCTGTCAGATGAGGCCATGCAAAAGGAAGATAAACGGGATGAGGAGATCAGGGGATCAGGTGAACCTCTTCCCGAAACAGCAGATGATACAACGGCCCCGGCAAAGGCTGTCGAATCTGCAGTCTGGGATGACGGGTCGATTCAATATGTGTGCAACAGCTGCGGTGCGACTGTAATCACAGATCAGAACACCACAGCGACTTTCTGCGCGTTCTGCGGATCTCCGACAATAATCGCGGAACGACTTGTACAGGAAAGAACACCGGATTTTGTCCTGCCGTTCCAATATGGCAGAGAAGCTGCGATTAACGGCTTCTTCGAGTGGTGCAAGGCAGGCCGTTTTACACCGGTCCAATTTGTTAAAAAAGAAAATGTCGAAAAAATAACGGGTCTATATGTTCCCTTCTGGCTTTTTGACACAGAGGCCGATATGCATCTTTCCGCTGAAGGCAAAAAAGTATCTTCGAGTACAACCGGACGCAGTACTTATACGACGACATCGTATTATAAGATCGTACGCAGCAGACATGTTGACTGGAACAATATTCCTCTCGACGGAGCGACCCGTATCGACGATAAGCTGATGGAGATTGTAGAGCCTTTCAATTATGAGGATCTGAAGCCTTTCCATATGAAATACCTTGCCGGGTTTTTTGCGGATAAATATGATTTGTCCGCAGAAAAGCTCATGGAAAGGCTGACTAAAAGATTATCGTCGTATGTGGACAGGATTTTCAAGGAATCAACCAAATCGTATAACTCAGTTTCAAAAATAGTCGACGCAACACGCTATCAGGAACCGACATTCCACTATGCACTTATGCCGGTCTGGATTCTTAATTACAAATACCTTGGTAAGACCTATACCTTTGCTATGAACGGACAGACAGGAAAAATTGCCGGAGACCCGCCGGTCAGCCGCGTTAAGCTTGTCGTTCTTGGTCTCGCCGTCCTTCCTGCGGCGGCATGTATCTGCGGCCTGATAGGACATCTGATTCTGGGAGGGTTTCTCGCATGAACAATGAGTCATCAAACATCCCTGCACGCCGCAAGACAAGTGCAATGTCGGAATTCTCAATGCTTTCTGCAGGAATCCTTGCCTTAGTGGCTGTTCTGGCCATAGTAGCTGTTTTCAGTTATGTATTCATGATGCGGCCTCCTGAAAAGACATATGCAGTCGAGGATGGTGCTGATTTGCTTTCTCAGAGTGAGGAAGAGCGTATCTCTGATTTAGCGCGTAGTCTAAGCGGCCAAAAACAAATCAATGTAATTGTTGTAACAACGGATGATAAAGGCAGTGGTTATGACCAGAACGACGACGGCAGCGAAAGTTTTGCATCTGACAAATATGTTGAACTCTCGAATTTCAAGTCCTTTAAAGATAATTCCGGTGTGCTGATTCTAATTGATATGGAGAACCGGTACGTTTATATATACACATATGCCACGGCTCATGCCGCTGTTACTAATGAAGAGTGTATCCAAATGACGGACAGTGTTGTGTCCACTCTGCAGAGCGAACAATATTCAGATGCTCTTGAGAGTCTGATCGGACAGATTTCCGAAAATGATTTCTTCAGCGGAGCACTCGTGTGGCTTTATGTACTATATATAGCAGGCCCTATTGTGATTGTAACTCTTGTCATTTGGATAGCCCGACACAATAAACGCAGCAAAGTATCGACGACGTATGCAACCTATCTGGATATGACCAATACCAGAGACACAGGAGACCAGGACGTATTCGACCATAAGACAGTGACGGTCACCACGACATCGAGCAGCAGCGGCGGCGGAGGATTTAGCGGCGGCGGCGGCGGGGGCGGCCACTCCGGCGGGGGCGGAAGCCATTTTTGAGAGAGCCTTTCTGTCATTATGCAAGTGAGATGCAGCCCATCATCCATTACGGATAGACGGGCTGCATTCTATTTACGGCGGTATAGGGAATGGAAATGGACGGGAGAGCCTCA
>Ga0209540_10001369_pt1 | contig 18723 bp, 13 predicted proteins | sample BarGraIncu01121A_FD_184501 | JGI IMG/M metagenome (GOLD analysis project Ga0209540, IMG submission 184501) | Arctic peat soil microbial communities from Barrow, Alaska - Barrow Graham LP Incubations 011-21A (SPAdes) (version 2) | ecosystem: Environmental > Terrestrial > Soil > Wetlands > Peat... | reverse complement strand
GGTTCAGAGCATTCCGATAAGATCGGAAGGGTCGGGGGTTCGAATCCCTCAACGCCCACGGACAAAAAAAGGTTTCACTTTAATGGTGAAACCTTTTTTTTGTTCTAATAAGTTAGGTTGTTAGTTTTCGTCGATGCGCATGCACGATTTTATGGATGCGCATCTACGCGTTTGTCGGTGCGCATCGACAAATTGATGGATGCGCACGCACGAAAGTGTATTTCTATAACACTAATTCTTTAAATAATTTTTCTACTTCAGAATCTAGGTTTTCGGCATATCCCGGGTGTGGGCGTGAAGTCTGAATGCAGGAACTACGCACGGCAGTAAGCCAGCGGAAACGTTCGGGGATGTCGAACTGAGCAATGACACCGCCTTCCTTGTGTCCGCAGCAAATTTTATCAAACGAAAGCAACGTATTTTCAAGCAAATCGAGATCCAACTCGCTGGAAAATGAATTCAACCGTTGCTTGTCGAGTTTGTACAGCATGCGGATATACTTAGCCCGCTTAGAGAACAGGATAATGCCCACATTAATGAATTCTTCGCGCTCCACTTTGGGCAATACGCGAATGACGGCATATTCAAATAAGTGTTTTCCTTGCATGGAGAGCTTCGTTTAAAAAGTTAGCGGAGTTTTCTACTCTTCGGGATAAAAATTGATAATATACCTCGCGAATATCGTTAGCGGAGAAACCTTCCTCTGCATTGGTTGCCCATTCGTCGGGAATCATATCCACGACTTCACGAATAACATTCGGAGTGAGTAGTTGCCTGAATTCGGCGTCTACGATTTCCAGTTTATCGGCAAAAGGCAGAAGCACATGATCTTTGATCAGTGAAAACGGACTGAGTGCCTGTTTTTCCCAGTTTGTCCAGGTATGATGAAAATAAAGGGTCGCGCCATGATCAATAAGCCACAAATCTTTGTGCCACATCAGCATATTGGTATTGCGTACGGTGCGGTCCACATTAGTCAGAAAAGCATCCATCCACACTATTTGCGAAGCCTGTAATCCATCTACCTTAGTAGTGATAGGGTCGAAGGTTAGAGCTCCCGATAGAAAATGCAGCCCCAGATTCAATCCGCGACTACTCTGCAACAGATCCTGAATTTCTTCATCACCCTCGGTTTGTCCGAAAGCTTCGTCGAGTTGCACAAAAACCAGTTCGGGTATACGCAGATGCAATAACTTGGCCACTACTCCGCCAATTAATTCCGAGATAAGCGCTTTAGCTCCATGTCCGGCTCCACGAAATTTGACTACATAATTGAAGCCGTCATCAGCTTCGGCCAATGCCGGCAATGATCCTCCTTCGCGCAAAGGAGTGATATAGCGGGTTACATTTACGGTACGTAAATCCATATTTTTTTACTTTCTATATTTGTGTTTTAGCTTTTAAAAAGGACTCTGAATGCCTCTTCCACCTTCTTGACCTGTACCAATTCAATGTTGAGTTTGGCACTGTTGATGCTTTTCAGGTTGATTTCCGGAATAATCATTTTGCGGAATCCCAACTTTTCGGCTTCCAGTATACGCTGTTCCATCCGGTTAATGGGGCGTATCTCGCCCGAAAGACCGACTTCGCCAGCCATACAAAGTTGTTTTTCGATGGAGAGATCCATATTTGACGACAAAATTGCCGAGATCACCGCCAGATCAATAGCCGGATCGTTTACCTTGATGCCGCCGGCAATATTGAGGAATACATCTTTCTGTGCTATTTTGAATCCGGCACGTTTTTCGAGCACGGCAAGCAGCATGTTGAGTCGACGCAGGTCGAAACCGGTGCTGGAGCGTTGAGGTGTGCCGTAAGCTGCCGAGCTCACAAGCGCCTGAACTTCGATAAGGAATGGACGAATACCCTCGATGGCCGAGGCAATGGCTACGCCGCTGAGTCCTTCGTGATTTTGCGACAACAGCAGCTCTGACGGATTACTCACTTCGCGCAGCCCGTTTTGTTGCATCTCAAAAATCCCAAGTTCCGATGTACTCCCGAAACGGTTTTTTATCGGACGAAGAATGCGGTACATATAATGCTGATCGCCTTCAAACTGGAGCACGGTATCTACAATATGTTCCAATACTTTGGGGCCGGCAATGCTACCTTCTTTGTTGATATGGCCGATAAGCAATACGGGCGTGGCGGTGGTTTTACAAAACTTCAGCAGGTTGGCGGTACATTCACGCACTTGCGATACCGAGCCGGGCGACGACTCGATCAGCTCGGTAGAAATAGTCTGAATGGAGTCGACAATCACCACATCGGGCTGAATGTTCTGGATATGTACAAATATTTGTTCGAGCGATGTTTCGCTCACGATATAGCAGTCTGGATTATCAAATTTCAACCGTTCGGCACGAAGCTTGAGTTGCTTCACACTTTCTTCGCCCGAAATATACAGCGTTCGTTTTCCTTTCAGATTCAGCACTACCTGCAACACTAATGTGGACTTACCAATACCCGGTTCTCCGCCAATCAGGACTAACGAACCAGGTACTAATCCGCCTCCCAGCACCCGGTTCAGCTCATTGCAACTGGTGTCAATGCGGCTTTCTTCAGACGTTTCCACATCCGAAATGAGTATCGGTTTTTGCTTGACAATTTCAACTCCGCCCACGTGAAATTTTGGTGTGGTATCTTTGCTGATTACTTCCTCAACATAACTGTTCCACTCACCACACGACGGGCATTTGCCTATCCACTTCGGGGAGTCGGCACCACAATTTTGACAAACGTAAACAGATTTGGTTTTGGCCATAATATTGCTATGATAATGCTTTTGCTATGATACTGTGCTTAGACCAAAATGATATTTTATGGTCTGAAACCTTAGAATTACAAAAGTATAAAAAAATATCATTGCGGCATTACGGTAGGGTGCCGATAAATAATCAATATGCGGTAGCTCGTTTGAAATCATGTAGCCACTAGTTGGGATGAGCGAATGGATGAAATCAAGTTAGATAAAGAGAGAGATAAATGTTTAGCCAAATATGGAAATACAAATGACACAACACAGTTCGTTAGATGACGCTTTTAATGGAAATTAGTTTTATACCGAAATCATGTTACAATTTTATAAATAAATACCCATAATTGGTGATTGCCATTGCTGTGAGCTGCGGCTAACTTGCGGCCTCAAATAAACAAACAAGAAGATGAACAAAACAAAAGCAATTTACCTTTATCTATTTTTTTTAATAGCCACATTTTCAACAGAAGCAGCTACTGTAAAAGGGCTTGTCATAGATAGTAAAAATAAAACAATTCCAGGTGTTTCTATCTATATAAAATCGATACAGAAGGGAGCTGTAACCATTATGGACGGTAGTTACTCTCTTTCCGGATTGTCGGGCGGAAGTTATAGCATCCGGTTTAGCTTTGTAGGATTTCAGTCGGAAGAGCACACTGTGATTTTAGAAAATAAAACAGTTTTAGATTTGAATGTTCAATTGAAAGAAGAGACAAATTCGCTTGATGAGATTGTGGTGTCGGCAGGCAGGGTGCCAGAACGATTATCGTCTATACCTGCATCGGTTACTTTAATCAAGTCGGGCGATTTGGATGAGCTTGGTAAGTCTACTTCTAACATGAATGAAATGTTGGAACTGAAAGTTCCGGGTATGGCTTCTCAGTCGGGCAGTTTCTCTAACTGGGGACAAACATTACGCGGACGTAAGATATTGACTATGATAGATGGTGTTCCGTTGTCAACCCCACTAAGAAATGGTCAGGTAGACATGAAAACCGTCAATGCAAATGATTTGGAGCGGGTAGAAGTGCTTAAAGGGGCTTCTTCTATTTACGGAAATGGAGGTGATGGAGGTTATATTAACTACATCACCAAGATGCCTGAGAAAGGAAAGAAAATTTCGGGTACTACCGACCTGTGGGGTACTCTGAATTTAGCTAAATCGAAAGAATCTTTGGGTGGTGGACTTTATCAGTCGCTGAGTGGCACTTCAGGTAAGATTGGTTATGTTGGAAGTTTTAGTTATGAGAAAACAGGGAATAAATATGATGCACATGGAGTTCCGGTTTTACCAACTTATGGTTTAGACAATACTAAAATCATTTCAACATTTGGAAAAATTAATTATCAATTATCGGACAAACAACAGTTGAGCTTATCGGCCAATTATTATAAGTCGAAACAAGAAACTCCTTTTGAACCGGTGTTGTCTACTTTAACCGTTTTGAATGCAGCCGGAGATTATGTGCTTACTCCGGGCTATGGTAAGCCCAAATCGGCTAACTATCCGGAGTCACCTACCGGAGCATCTTCGTTCAACACGGTGCTGAAGTATAATTTGGATAAGCTTTTTGGTGGTACAACATCTTTTTCTGCTGATGCTTATTATCAAAAGTCCCGAAATATATTCTTTTACTCAACCAGTTTTCAAAATGGTGGGCAGTCGGTAATTAATTCGGAAAAAATAGGAGTCAGACCTGGTTTTAATACTGTTTTGAAGCTGTCGGAAACCAGTTTTTCTTTTATTTATGGTGTAGATGCATTGAAAGACAAAACCAATCAGGCTTTACTTGATGGGCGGATGTGGATACCAGACATTAAATTGCAAAGTGTGGCTCCTTATTTTCAGACTAACATAAAAATAGATAATCTGTTTAATATAAAAGCCGGTGTGCGGTACGATGATATGCGATTGCATATAAATGATTACAGCACGTTGCCTTATTCAGCAAAACAAGATGGCAATTTTACTTCGGCTGTGGCTGTGAAAGGAGGTAAAATGCAGTTTGATAACCTGGCTTTTAATATAGGACTGAGGTATGTAGAGAGCGAAAAATTTATTCCGTATGTGAATTACTCTCAAAGTTTTTCGCTACCCGACATGGGTAGTATCCTCCGTAGTACGGATAATCCCAATATTGTAAGTAGTGTGGATGTGGAGGCAGCTGTTACCAACAATTATGAAGTTGGTTTCTTGGTTTACCTGAAAAATATAAAAATAGAAGCTGTAGGGTATTACAGCAGCTCTAATATTGGCACCGGACTAACTTTTAATGATGCAAAGAATCGTTTTGAGCCTTCACTCACTCCTCAGAAGATATTTGGTGGAGAGTTCTCTGTGGACGGCAAATTCTGTAATAATAAATTATTGCTGGGTAGTTCTTTTTCATGGGTTGAAGGGCTGAAGTATGTGGGTACGAATAAAAACTCTTTTGTTTATGTGGCTGGTGATGTTATTGCATCGCCCAAACTAACCGGATATGCTTCTTATCGGTTTACTTCCAAGCTGTCGTCAAATGTGAGTGTAGTGTATACCGGTGACCGCAACCGATTTGCACCTATTCTGAATAAAAATAATGTTTGGGTATACAACAGTGGAGAGGCTCCGGTGAAAGGATATGCTGTGGTTAATATGTCTGTATCTTACGATTTATTGTCTAATTTGGGCATCTCGTTAGCCGTAAATAATCTTTTGAATAATTATTACTTGCCGGCTCGTTCGCAATGGGCTGCACCGCTCGGTAGTCAGACTTCTGTGGCCGAAGGTGCTAATGCCCGGTTGTCTTTAAAGTATAGTTTTTAATTATAACTGGTTTGTGGTATATTCTTCGTTTTAATCAATCTGTATTTTATTGTTCAATGAAAGAGTAATTATGCAAAAAAGGTGGAATCATTTTGTTGATTCCACCTTTTTTGCGGTTGCATTTCACTGCTTGTATGTATGAGTAAAGCCGATAGTGCTGCTTGTCTTGTCAGTAAGATTGATAACTCAGGACTTTTATCAGAGTTCTTTTTTTCGCCAGTTTCCTTTCAGTAAGTACCAATATCCGAGCCCGCCTATAATGCTCCAGTACACAAATTCCGACATCCACACCACGGCTACGTGACTGGGGTGTATGATGGTGGTATAATATACATAACTGAGGTAAAAAAATAGGGTCAGGAACTCGATGGCAAAGGCTGTGCGGGTATTTCCGGTGCCGGAGATGCCATTGAATATGATGTTGCCCACGGCGCAGAATATCATGGCTACCGATACCACGCGCATGACGGGTACGCAGGCTGCTATGAGGTCGGGATTGTCGGTGTAGATGCGTGCAAACAGTTGTGGAAACAAAAAAGTGAGTGCCAGCACGGGTATTACCAGCAATAAGGCTATGCCCACCACGCGTTTGATAAAAGGCAGTACTTCTTCTTTTCGGCCTGCTCCGATGAGGTTGCTCACCAGCGTGTTTACGGTGGTAGAAAGTGCCGATCCGGGAATCATAAGCAGGGTGTAGAGACTGCGACCTATGTTGGTAACGGCCAGCGGACGTTCGCCCATGCGTTCGATAAAGATAAAGAACATAAACCAGGTGGATATGGAGATAAAATACTGGAACATGATGAAGATGGACAGGTCCAGGATGGATAAAATGGTTTTTAGTTCTACTTTTCGGAATTCAAACAGACCGTATAGTTTCATGTCGGTGCGATAGACGGTGTGCCAGATGAGATAAAGCAGGGTGACTACCTCGGCAATGACCGATGAGATGCCTGCGCCTTCGATGCCGAGACGTGGAAAGCCAAAGTTTCCAAAAATAAGCAGGTAATCGAACACAATATTGGTGATGGCCATAAGCACAGCCGACACGGTGAGCACCCGGGTTTGGGTGATACCCACATATAGTCCGCGGAAAATGACGTTGATAAACGAAAAGAAGAAACCGTAGATGCGCCAGTCGAGATAAGCAATGGATGCGTTGTATACGTGCTCCGAACTGACCAGCAGTTTCATGATGTGTGGAACGCCTTTGACCGAAAAACCAAAAATGACAAGGCTTATCAGGAAATTGAACAGTAATCCGTTGTTGAAAATAGGTCCTATCTGCGAAAAATTCTTTTCGCCGTTGCGGCGGCCTATCAATATCTGTACTCCCTGGCTAAATCCGAAGCCAATCATATAGATGGCAAAGTAAAATACTCCACCTATGGCCGATGCGCCCAGTTCCACTTCGCCCACACGACCCAGAAAAGCAGTGTTGGTTACGTTGATAAGGTTTTGCGCCAGCAGAGTAAGAAAAATAGGATAGGTGATGTTGAATAGGTTTTTATTCGAAGTCATATAGCTTACAGGGTTTAGAAAAACAGGAGTTGGAATGTTTTGCAAAGGTAATAAAATTCCATGTTCGCAACATAGCCTGTTTGAATGTCTTCAAATGAGCTATGTTGGCGACATAGCTCATTTGAAGGTCATCAAAACCTCTATGTTGCTGACATAACCGATTTGAAAGCCCTCAAAACTTCCATGTTCGGAACATAGCGTATTTGAAGGTATTCAAAAGCTTTATGTTCCAAACAGGCTCAGTTTGAATGAACAGAACATTAGGTTATCGGGCCATTTATCCGGATTTTGGTATTATATTTGCGTTCCGTTGATCAAAATTATAAACTTTTTGGCTGTATGAAAAAAAGTATTGCTTTTATTGTTTTTGCTACGGTGGTTTTTGCCACTATTCTGTTGGCTCAGAAAAATACTGTTCCGCTGGCTAAGCGTTGGAAAACGGTGGAGGAGTTTGCCAAAAAACAATTGCCCGAATCGGCTTTGAAAGAGGTGGATATTATCCTGAATCAGGCACAGAAAGAAAAAAATCAGACTGAAGTTATCAAGGCGCTGGTTTATAAAATGCGCTTTACGCTGGATAAAGATCCGGGTGAGGCTCCTGCACTGATTCGTCAGTTCGAAGTATTTACCGACCAGAGCACTGATGTGGCCGAAAAGGCATTGTTGCATTCGATGACTGCCGAATTATACCAAAAATATTACCAAAGCAATGCCTGGACGGTAGACCGCAGAAAGTTGCTGACCGGCGCAGTGCCCGACGATATGAAGGAGTGGAGCCGCAATATTTTCTTTGATAAAATAACGAAGCATTTAGACGCATCGCTGGTTGATGCCGCTGTGTTGCAGCAAACCGATGTGCTGAAATTTGCAGCACTTCTGCATGTGGGGGCCGATAGTAAAACTTTGCAGCCTACTTTATTCGATTTTTTGAGCTATCGTCGCATCGCGTTGCTGGAAGAGTTGTCGCGCGCTTCGTCGATCATCAATCCGTTGAAGGATGCAGCTTACTTTTCGGACCTCTCAGCCTTTGTGGCGTTCGGTCAGGATTCGGTTTACCGTAACTCGGTGGAAAGTCAGGTGGCCGAAACCTACCGCCGGTTGCTGGCATTTCGCTCGGAGTCTGATAATGTTCCCGCTTTGCTGTATGCCGATGTGCAAAGGCTGAATTATATGCGTGCTCATGCCACACGGGAGGGGGCTGATTCTTGTTATCTGGCTGCGCTTGACCATTTGGAGAAACGTTATTCCGATAATGAAGCCGTGGTGGAAGTGTTGGCACAAAAGGCGGAATACTATTTGCAGTCGGCTACCGACGATAAAATAAATCGTAAAACGGCTTATGATATTTGTAGCTCCGGACTGAAACGTTTCCCCCGGTATAAACGAATAAACAGTCTGAAAAATATCCGCACACAGATAAGTCAGAAGACATTGTATGTGAAGTACGCCCGCATGGTGGGTTTGTCGGATACGCTGAAGATGGTTGTCGGTAGTGCCAATGTGCGCAGCTTGCAGTTGCAGGTTTATCGTGTCAATGCTACGGCTGCTGATTATGCCGATTACGAACAAACGAACCGGAATTCAAAAACAGCTTATCCAAACCGAACTTTAATTGAAACCCGCATGGTACAATTGAAAGCCGATCCGAATTTTGGAACGGTAAACACGGAGATAGACTTTAAGGCTCGCGACTATGGAATTTATGAGTTTACTATTGGCGTAAAAAATGATTCTACAGCTTCCGAACGTGCTGTGGGAGCTTTCACGGTTACTGATTTGGGTTATATAAATAGGGCTACAGCGGTTGGCACCGGCAGTTTATATGTGCTCAATCGACAGAGCGGGCAGCCTCAGAAAGAAGTAGAGGTGTCGGTGTATAAAAAAACGTGGACAAACAATGGTTATCAGTCTCAGTTGTCCGAAAAACAGAAAACCGATAAAACCGGTCTGTGCTCTTTTTCATTCTCAAACGATAATGGGAACTGTGTTTTTTTCTTTGCTAAAGGAAAAGATTGCTATTATTCGTCCGGATCGTACTTGTATTACAACGAACAGTTTGCCAGCGAAAACCAAGATGCTCAATTGACTTTACTTACCGACCGGGCTGTATATCGTCCCGGACAAACGGTTTATTTTAAAGGTATAGCGTATTATGCTCAGAGCAAAAAGCAGCAGGTGGTTGATAAAAATACCGGATATGAAGTTACACTCTTTGATGCTAACGGGCAAAATGTGTCGACAAAGAAATTCAGCACTAATGAATTTGGATCTTTTGCTGGCGAATTTGTGTTGCCCGACGGTGGATTGTCCGGCACGTACCGTCTTCAGTCCGGCAATTACTCGCAAACCATCCGGGTGGAAGAGTATAAACGTCCAACTTTTGAAGTAAGCATAGACAAGCCTAAGGCTGAAGTGAGTTTTGGCGATCATGTAACTTTGACGGGGCATGTAAAAGCCTACGCGGGTTATGCAGTGGCCGGTGCGGGGGTAAAATATCGCGTGGTTCGGCGACCGCATCGCTATTGCTGGTGGTTTAGCGAGCCCGATAAAGAAATAGCAACCGGAACTGCTGCCACTAAACCCGACGGGACGTTTGATGTTTCGTTTGTTCCGGTTAAAACGGCTCCCAATGTACCGGGTCTGTATCGCGGCGGGCAATTTTATACCTACACGCTCTATGCCGATGTTACCGACCTCAAAGGAGAAACGCAGCAGGGCGAACAAGAGCTTTCGGTGGGCGATAAATCCTTGTTTATTCTGGCCGAAATGCCGGAAAAAATCAATAAAAAGGAAAAACAACTGCTGGATATAAGTACCCGCACCATTAATGACGAAGTGGTTTACACTACATTGAAATATACGGTGTCCCGGCTGGCCGACACGAATGTGTATGCCGAAAAGCTGGATGAATCGGTGGTGCTGAAGGAGGCTGGAGTGGTTTTGTCGGGCAGTTTTGATACCCGCGATAAAAAACTGGCGGTGGATTTTAGCAAGTTGAATTCCGGCAGGTATAAACTTACGCTTACCACTACCGATTCGCACGGCAAAGAGGTGAAAACAGATAAGGTATTTGTGCTGTATGATATGGCAGATAAACGCCCTCCGGTAAAAAGTTATGTATGGATGCTTACGCCTGAAACCGAATGTGAGGTGGGCGATAAAGCACAGATCGTATTTGGTACTTCTACGTTGAATAGTTATGTTTTATATGAAATTATGCAGGGCAATGTGGTGCTTGAGAGTCGTTGGATTCCATATTCCGACGAGATAAAAAGCTTTGACATTCCATTTAAAGAAAGTTACGGAGCGGGTGTTTCGGTTCAGTTTACGTTTATGAAAGATGGGCAGCTTTATCATGAGGCCGTTGAGCTTCGACATAAAGTGGCAACCAAAAAACTGAGTCCGGTGTTGAGCGTTTTTCGCAATAAGTTGCTGCCCGGCGAAAAAGCGGAATGGACAGTAACCGTGCCCGATAGTGCAAACGGAAAAAAGCAGGCCGAACTGCTGGTGGCTATGTATGATGCATCGCTGGATGCCATTTCTCCGCATAGCTGGAGTTTCGATCCGTCTTATCGGGCCATGATTCCATCTTCTCCGCAGTGGTCTTTCTCTGAAAATAACCGGGGAGTGGGCGGTGCGTCTTTTCCTGTGCACTTGGAGCAATTTACAGAGTTGGATTTTAATGATTTTAATTGGTTTGGACTAAATATTTCGGGTTCTAATATGGGCCATCTTCGGATAAGGGGAATGGCAAATATGGTTGAGAAAGGAATGGACAGTGCTGTTTTGTCCGAAACAGTTGTTGTGGGGTATAGTGCCCGGAAAAAGAACAATTTTACCGGAGCTGTGGCCGATATGAAGGTTAATGCTGAGGCAGTGGGAGAAAAAACTCCTGTGAAAATCCGCACTAACTTCAACGAAACGGCCTTTTTTTATCCTCAACTAAGAACTGATTCACAAGGTAATGTGAAGTTTACGTTTACAGCCCCCGAAAGTCTGACGCGTTGGAATGTAAAGATGCTGGCTCATACGCCCGATTTATATTTTGGGCAGGCCGATGCACAGGTAGTTACCCAAAAGGATCTGATGGTACAGATGAATCTTCCACGATTTGTACGGCGGTCGGATAAGCTTGTTTTAAGTGCCAATGTGATTAATCTTACCGATAAAGAGTTAAACTCAACTGTTCAGTTGGAGCTGGTTGATCCGGCTACGGAAAAATCAATACGTCTAAAAGACGCAGCTCCGAAAGCGCTGACGCTGGCAGCCAACGAAACGAAGACAGTGGAGTGGGAGTTGATCGAATTTTCGCCTTATGAGTTGGTGGTTTGCAAGGTGGTGGCGCATGCCGGCAACTTTAACGACGGAGAACAGAAGTATCTGCCGGTGCTGCCCGACAAAGTGTTGGTAACCGAAAGCATGCCGCTGACGGTAAGGGGTAATGAAACCCGCACATTCAGCTTCGAAAGCCTGTTGAAGCATGGTTCGACGGTAGATACCCGCAATTTGTCGGTAGAATTTTCGTCCAATCCGGCCTGGTATGCTGTGCAGGCTTTACCTGCTATTGCTACTCCGGAGAATGACAATGCCTTGGATTATCTCAGTGCCTATTATGCCAATACCTTGGCTACGTATATTGTCAATTCTAATCCTAAGATTGCTGCTGTGTTCGACCGGTGGAAAAATGCGGGTGGTACGCGCGAAACTTTACTGTCGAACCTGCAAAAAAATACGGAGCTGAAGAATATGTTGCTCGAAGAAACTCCCTGGGTGATGGCTGCAAAAGATGAAACTGAGCAGAAACGACAAATAGCTTTGCTTTTTGATTTAAATAGCAGAAAAAATCAGGCTCAGCAGTATCTTGATAAGCTAATTTCGCTCCAATTACCTTCGGGAGCTTTCGCCTGGTTTAGCGGAATGGGCGATAATCGCTATATTACGCAAGAAGTTGTATTGAATCTGGCACGGTTAAACAAAATGGTGGGAGGAAATGTGCTTGCCGCTTACCGCACGCCGCTTACTGCTGCACTGACTTATCTCGATTTGGAACTTGCGCACGATTTTGATATGCTGAAGAAGTCAAACAAGGCTTATCAAAAGGAAATGTGTATCGATAATATGCAATTATTTTATTTGCACCTGCGGTCTGAGTATCCGGATATTCCTGTAGCAGAGTCGGCACGCGAAGCGCTGAAGTTTTACACGGCGCAGTCCGAGAAATACTGGACAAGTTTTACGCTTTATGGTAAAGCTATGACGGCTGTGTTGGCGCAACGCAACGGTAAGTCTCAGTTGGCAGCGGATATTCTGAAATCGTTGAAAGAAAATGCAATAAAAACCGATGAGTTGGGAATGTATTGGGCAAAGAATACGCCGGGTTATTATTGGAATGAACGTCCGGTAACTGTTCAGGCTGCTCTGATCGGGGCTTTTTCTGAGTTATCGGGTAGTCAGACCGATCTGGACGAAATGAAGATCTGGTTGCTGAAGCAAAAGCAAACTCAGCGTTGGGATTCGCCTCTGTCTACCGTCGATGCTGTTTACGCCTTGTTGCATCAGGGGTCGGATTGGCTGGTCAACGACGGAGTAGCACAAATTAAGCTTGGGTCTACTTTGCTGAAGCCCGAAAATGTAGAAGCAGGAACTTCTTATTTCAAACAAACCATTGCTCCTGCTGATGTCCGGCCGGAAATGGGAAAGGTTACGGTGTCAAATACCAACCATTCGGGAATCGGTTGGGGTGCTATGTACTGGCAATATTATCAGACATTGGATAAAGTGACCGGACAGGGCGGTCCGCTGAAGATTACGCGGAATTTATTTGTTGTGAAACCGTCGGTCAAAGGCTCTGCATCCGGCAGCGCTCTCAATGGATTGGTTCCGGTTGAGCAAGCGGATTTGCATAAAGGCGATAAGATGGTGTCGCGTTTGGTTATTACCACCGATCGCAACCTGGAGTTTGTGGCGTTGAAAGATTTGAGGGCTTCGTGTTTCGAACCGGTGAATCAACGTTCCGGCAGTGAGTGGAAAGAAGGAGTTTGTTACTATCAGACGACGAAAGATGCTTCTACGCAGTTCTTTTTCTCCTTCTTGCCTAAAGGAACGTATGTGTTCGAATATGAAATGTGGGTAAATGCAGCCGGAGATTATAGCAGTGGGATAGCTTCGGTTCAGTGTCAGTATGCACCGGAGTTTGTGGCTCATACAGGAGGCGAAAAGCTTTCGGTAAAATGATGCCGGGAGTTGGTTGGTAAAATTCCGGTTTGCTACGATTGAATAGGTGCAAAAACAACTGCTTATTGGTCTGGTCATGTGGGTTGCCGGACCAATAAAGCGGTTTACTCTTTTTCTTTTTCTATTGCCTGCACTACCAGTGCTGCAATAGACATCCCGAACATGGCCGGTATGTATGATGTTGTTCCGTTTATTTTGGCTTTCAGGCTGCACCACTCGTGGTTTACCAAATCCGGATCGCCGGGTCCGGCAATGGCTTTGGGGCACATGCATTTTTCGGTTCCGCATGAGGCATTTTCGCCCTTATTTTGCAATAATTCATCGCTGTATACGCACATAAACTTCTTGCTTGTCCCACCAAGTTTCCGGAGTCTTCCTCTGAGTGCTGCTCCTAGCGGACAACCTTGCACTTTCCAGAATTCAGTCACCTTGATGCGTGTCGGATCCATCTTTAAGGCTGCGCCCATCGACGAAAAGAAAGTAGCATTGGTTTTTGTGGCTTGCTGTATTAAATGAACTTTGTTTGCCAGGCTGTCGATTCCGTCAATAATGAAATCGTAGCTATCCAGTTCAAAGGATTCGTAGTTTTCGGGGCTATATATCTTTTGCAGGGCAGTAATTTCGGCCGTAGGATTTATTTCGAGTAAACGCTCCTTCAATACCTCGGTTTTCACTTTGCCTACCGTTTTGGTCGTGGCCATAAGTTGCCGGTTGATATTGGTTATGCAAACCCGATCAGAATCGACTATGGTTAGGTGACGTATCCCTGAGCGAACCAGACTTTCGGCGCACCAACTACCAACACCTCCTATGCCGAAAATAATAACCCGCTTTTCTGCTGTACGTTCTATAAAACTTTTCCCTAAAAGCAGTTCCGTGCGTTGGAAGATGGCTTTTTCTATACCCATATGTCGTTTATTGTTCTGATTAAAAATAATTTTGAAAAAAATCAGGCGCAAAGATACAATGATTATTAGAAATAGAAAGTCCGACTGAAGTTAAGATACTCCAATTTAAAGACTAAAAGGGTTGCTGAATTTATTTGTTGCTGTTTGTTTTGCCGCTAACCTGAGCAAGTACCGATTCAGAAGGTAGAATAAATTGTTTCGCCGGAACAGAATCCATTCTGGTAATTTCAACCTGAGCAACTCCTGCGCGCACAATGTCGAGTTCTTTGGCCGCCGAATAGGATAAATCTATGAGTAACCTTTTTCGGTGCGGACCGCGGTCGGTTACTTTAACTATTACCTGTTTGTCATTTTTGGGATTCCGGACTTTTAATAAGGTTCCAAAAGGATAGGTCCGGTGAGCACATGTGAGACTGTCGGTGTGATATTTTCCCCCGTCTGATGTGTGTCTGCCGTGCATCCTTGAGCTGTAGAACGAGGCATTTCCACGTTGTTGAGCATAAATCGATGTTAGGGCTATACACAGAAAAAGAAGGGTCAATAGGCTTGATATTCTCATAAGTTTTATTGTTTCTGTCACAAATATAGGAAAAAATATCGCATTCCTACTATAAAAGCTGGATATTTTAACCTTTTAATGGGCTAATAAACGAAAGTAAAGGCTCTGAAATGAATAGTAATATTATAAATATGCAATATTTATAATAAGAATTTATAGCGGAAATTTAGATTTTCATTGATTGGTCGTTTAAACAAAAAACAGTACCTTTGTTGTTCCTAAAAAACAGCTTATCATTATGAGCCACACCGATCAACAATTCGACCAAGTTGCTACTATTTGCCGTGATATTTTTACTAAGAAGATGAAAGACTACGGTGCTTCGTGGCGAATTTTGCGTCCAAAATCGGTTACTGACCAGATATTTATCAAGGCTAATCGTATACGCAGTATTGAAACCAAAGGTGTATCAAAAGTAAACGAAGGAATTCGCCCGGAGTTGATAGCCATTGTAAATTATGGCATTATCGGACTAATCCAACTTGAATTGGGCTGTTCCGAAACCGATGATCTTACTTACGATCGTGGGGTTGATCTTTATACAAAATATATATCGGAAGCAAAGAAATTGATGATGGACAAAAATCATGATTACGATGAAGCCTGGCGTAGTATGCGTCTCGAATCATATACCGATTTGATATTGATGAAGATTTACCGTACTAAACAAATTGAGGATAATAAGGGAAAAACCTTAATTTCGGAAGGAATCGATGCGAATTATTTCGATATGATAAATTATGCTGTTTTTGGATTAATTAAAATGGAAGAGTCACTCAGTAACTGATGCCTGACTTAAATTTATTAATTACAAACTAAAAACAAAAGGAATGAATAAAACATTGCAAACTGCTGGAAATATTTCATTGGAAATAGGACGCAAACTTTTTGGTCTTGTATTTGTCTTTTCCGGTTTTGTGAAAGCCATTGATCCGCTTGGATCTACGTATAAAATTGAGGATTATTTGCATACTTTCGGAGGCTTTTTTGAATCGATGGCCGACTATGCTTTTCCTCTTGCCATTGCGCTTTCTACCATTGAGCTTATTATCGGTCTCAATATGCTTTTTAATATTCATATTGATCTTACCAATGTGTTGGCGTTGCTTTTTATGCTGGTAATGACTCCTCTTACCTTATACATTGCCATTAAAAATCCGGTAACCGACTGTGGCTGTTTTGGCGATGCGTTGATTATAAGTAACTGGGCTACTTTTTTTAAAAATGTGGTTTTGATTGCTATTGTGATTCTAATGCTTATTTATCATTATAGGTTTCATCCTTTTCTCACCAACAGAAGCCAGTTTGTTGCATTCTTCTTGTTTATTGTGATAGGTGTCTCTTTGTCGTTGTATAGTTATCGACATCTTCCTATGATAGATTTTCTACCTTATAAAGTAGGTGTGAATATTCCAAAGGCTATGGCAGTGCCCGACAATGCTCCGGCTGACGAATACAAAACAACTTTCATTTATGAAAAGAATGGCGAGCAAAAGGAATTTACGCTTGACAATTATCCTAAAGGTGATTCAAGTTGGGTGTTTGTAGACCAAAAATCGGTATTAGTCTCGAAAGGTTATCACGCTCCTATACATGACTTCAATATAATGAATGCGCAATTTGATGATATAACTCAGCAGGTTTTAAATCATCCCGGGCAAACTTATTTGCTGATCATGTACGATGTATCTGAAGCATCAGTTGAGGGTGCTAAAAAAGCCAATGCGATTTATAAAAAAGCAGTAAGGAGTGGAATTAAGTTTTATGCTTTAACCGGTTCGAATGATGAAGACGTGAAGAGATTCATCAAAAAAAATGGTCTCGCTTATCCTTTTTGGAAAACTGACCCTACTACCTTGAAAACAATTATTCGGGCTAATCCGGGTTTGGTGTTGCTTAAGCAAGGTACTGTTGTGGGAAAATGGAACTGGCGTGACTTTAAATCGTCACCAGCAGGTATTAAGTAGTTTATTACAATCGTGAATGTACAAAAGATTATCAAACTAAACATAAAATAAAAAAGATGAGAAAAAACATTGTTGCAGGAAACTGGAAAATGAACAAAACCCTGCAGGAAGGGTTGGCATTGGCAACTGAATTGAACAAAGCATTGGCTGGTGCAAAATTGAAGTGTGATGTAGTAATCGGAACTCCGTTTATTCACCTTGCAAGTGTAGCTGCTGCTGTCGACACAAAAGTAATTGCTGTGGCTGCTCAAAACTGTGCTAACAAAGAATCAGGTGCTTATACCGGCGAAATCAGTGCTGCTATGGTGAAATCTACAGGTGCCGAATATGTTATTCTTGGTCACTCTGAACGTCGTGAGTATTATGGCGAAACAAGTGCTATTTTAAATGATAAAGTAGCTTTGGCTTTAGCTAACGGTTTGACTCCGATTTATTGCTGCGGTGAAGCGTTGGAAGTACGTAACGCTAACAAACAAAACGCTTATGTGAAAAATCAGTTGGACGAAACAGTATTCAACCTGAGTGCAGATGATTTCAAAAAAATCGTAATCGCTTACGAACCAATCTGGGCTATCGGAACTGGCGTAACTGCTTCTACTGAACAAGCTCAAGATACTTTGGCATTTATCCGTTCTGCTATTGCTGAAAAATTCGGTAAAGAAATCGCTGAAGAAACTTCTATTCTTTACGGTGGTAGCTGTAACGCTAAAAATGCTCCTGAATTATTCGCTCAACCGGATATCGATGGTGGTTTAATTGGTGGTGCTTCGTTGAAAGTTGCCGACTTCAAAGCTATTATTGACGCATTTTAAATTGTGATTGACAGATTAATTGGTCTATCAGTTATCTGTTTTTGAAAATAATAAAAATCCTGCGAAGATTCTTTGCAGGATTTTTTTGTACCTTTGCACTGAAAATCAACTGATCGACTAATCAATCATTAAACTAATCAACCAACTTGTTACTCAAAATTTACGATACTAATCCGAATCCTGCCGAGGTACGCCGTGTGGTGGAAGTGTTGCGCAAAGGCGGGATAATCATTTTTCCTACTGATGGTGTATATGCTTTTGGCTGCAATATATTCAATGGTGCGGGTGTGGAGTTTATCGCAAAATTGAAAAACCACGATTTGCGGAAAGCTAATCTCTCGTTTGTCTGTCATGAGATGAGTCAGATAAGTGAGTACGCCAAGATGGATGACGTGGCATTTAAGTTGATGAAAAAGAATCTTCCCGGTCCGTTTACTTTTATTCTGAACGGTAGCAGTAAGCTTCCCAAGCTTTTCAAGAATAAGAAAACCGTTGGTATTCGTATGCCAAATAATGATATAGCTCTCTCGATAGTCCGTGAATTGGGTAATCCGATGATGACCAGTTCCATTTTTACCGACGAAAAAACAACCGAATACATCACCGATCCCGAACTGATTGAAGAAAAATACGGTAACCAGGTGGATTTGGTAGTAGATGGTGGCATGGGTGGTTTGATACACTCAACGATAGTAGATTGTACCGATGATGAACCTGAAATTGTGCGTGCGGGAGCCGGAGAATTGATTTATTAGTCCTCAAATTTTTCGAATTTCTAATTGCTTCTGTTCTTTAAAAAGAATGATCAATAGCTGTTAGAGGATTAGATTTTTTAGAATGAGATCTCGCAAATTCAATTTTTTTTACGAACTTTTCGCCTCCTTAAAACAATTTTAGAATTTGTGTGATTTATTGATTCGGTTGCTTATACTGAATAAAATGCCCGGGTCTGATTATTCGTTTTTCGTCCTTCCTAATACTCGAAATTCCTGACAACTATCATTTATTCATTTATGAGAAATTTAAATAAGATTATTGGTATAGGCGCTTAGACCGCCCACAATTTTAGTAATTGCTACTTTTGTAGCATGAATCAACGAAATCAATTCTTAGGTGTGAATTCAATTAAGTTTCACAAAGCATTTTCAGCAGATGAAGACT
>Ga0209540_10001367_pt1 | contig 18725 bp, 13 predicted proteins | sample BarGraIncu01121A_FD_184501 | JGI IMG/M metagenome (GOLD analysis project Ga0209540, IMG submission 184501) | Arctic peat soil microbial communities from Barrow, Alaska - Barrow Graham LP Incubations 011-21A (SPAdes) (version 2) | ecosystem: Environmental > Terrestrial > Soil > Wetlands > Peat... | reverse complement strand
GTGTTTTTTTACGGGATGCCCCTTCCACCATGGCAATCATTTTATCTAAAAAACTTTCCCCAGCTTCGGCAGTGACCTTGACGATGAGCCAATCGGACACTAAACTGGTACCTCCGGTAACCGCACTCCGATCCCCACCGGATTCTCGAATAACTGGAGCCGATTCTCCGGTAATGGCGCTTTCGTCTACACTGGCGGCCCCATCAATGACTTCTCCATCCATGGGAATTTGTTCATTGACCTTTACCAGAAAAACATCCCCTTTTTTCAGACAAAAAGCTTTTACTTCGGTAAAGGTTGAATCATAGTTTGGGGTTTCCAATTTCCTTGCCATAACATCCTTACGAACACTTCGAAGGCTTTCTGCCTGGGCACGACCCCGCCCTTCTGCCAATGCTTCAGCAAAGTTGGCAAAAATTGCAGTAAACCAGAGAATCAAAGCGATGATCAGGGTGTAAGCTGGCTGAGCATCGCCGATACCCACCAAAGATAACGCAAATAACAGGGTGGTTAAAATCGCTCCAAGATAAACTACAAACATAACGGGGTTTTTCACCTGAACTGCCGGGGTCAGCTTTTTAATGGACTGACCCAGGGCATCCAGCAACACTTTTCTATTAATAATATTATTCATTTCTTCTACCTTCTTAACTTAATGTCGTAAAATAATCAGCAATAGGTCCAAGGGCCAGAGATGGTAAAAAGCTTAAAGCGCCAATGAGTAAAATCACTGCAATGACAAGCCCTATAAACATTGCCCCTGATGTTCTTAGGGTTCCATCGCTGGATGGAATGGATTTTTTACCGGCAAGGCTGGCACCTAAATAAACCACTGCCACCATGGGAATAAAACGTGAACAAAGCATGATGATTCCCAATGTTATATTATTAAACGGAATGTTGGCAGTATAACCTCCAAAGGCACTACCATTATTGGCACCTCCAGACGTGAAAGCATACAATATCTCCGAAAATCCATGAGCACCGCTATTGGTTAGCCAGGTTTGCACCTGGGGCATCATGGTTGCCAGAGCAGTTCCAAAAAGAATGGTCAACACTGGCACGAGAACAATGATGGATGTCATTTTCATATCAAAGGGCTCGATTTTCTTTCCCAGGTATTCTGGTGTTCGTCCAACCATAAGGCCTGCAATGAAGATGGCTAAAATAGCGAATGCCAACATGGCATACAGCCCGGAACCAACTCCTCCAAAAACAATTTCGCCTAATTGCATGAGAAAAACCAGGGTCATTCCTCCCAATGGCGTAAAGCTGTCATGCATGGCATTCACTGAACCGTTGGATGCCGCAGTGGTGGTCACTCCCCAAAGAGCAGAGCTCCCAACCCCAAAACCTGCTTCCTTCCCTTCCATATTACCAGCATTGGCAACGCCCTGAAATTGTGGTCCCAGGTTCATTTCACTATAGGTTGTTACTGCTAGGGCGATTACAAAAAGAATAAGCATAATCGCAAGAATTGCCCGACCCTGTTTAGCATCCTTAACGGCTTTTCCAAAGGTAAAGCACAAAGCTGCCGGTATAAGAATAATAGCAACCGTTTGAACGAAATTTGAAATTGCTGTTGGATTTTCTAAAGGAAAAGCCGAATTAACACCAAAAAATCCGCCACCATTGGTTCCCAATTGCTTAATGGCAATTTGGCTGGCTGCCGGTCCTAATGGTACCACATGGCTGGCGCCGCCTTGTAGTGCAATAGCCTGGATATAGTCTCCAAAGGTTTGAACAACCCCCTGGGAAATTAAAATCAAAGCCATAATGATTGATAAGGGCAACAGCACGTATAAAATAATACGGACAAGATCGCACCAGAAATTACCAACATTTTTTTTCTTGACAAAAACAAATCCGCGAATCAGAGCAAATAGAACCGCAATCCCTGTAGCTGCTGAAACAAAATTTTGGACCGTCAACCCCAGGCTTTGGGATAAGTAGGATAAGCTTGTTTCGCCGCTATAGGCCTGCCAGTTGGTGTTGGTTACAAAACTGGCCGCAGTGTTAAAGGCTAAATCCCAGCTTAGTCCCGGCAGCCCCTGTGGGTTCAAGGGCAAAAATCCCTGACTCATCAGCAGAAGAAACAAAAACAAAAAACCGGTAAGGCTGAATAACAGTGCCGAAAGCGCGTATTCTTTCCCTCCCATTGTATGCGTTTCTTCAATACCCATACCTTTGTAAATTACATTTTCCACTGGTCTTAAAAAACCAAGACCTCTGACTTTTCCGGTTTCCATAATCCTGTAAATATACAGGCCCAATGGCCAGGCCAGAAGTATTACCACTAAAAAAAAGAAACTGTCTTGAATGATTACCATGTTCATAAATTTTCACCTCTAAATAAAACATAAAAAAGATAACCCAATAATCCCATCCCAATAATTCCTGATATTATTATTACTAATCCCATAAGTTTGTCTCACTCCTTCCAATAGTTAGTATTATACCCACAAGTTTGTAAATTATTTATATAAATAATGACAACTGCCATAAAGAACTTGTTAAGAAAACTTTTACATAAAAAACAGCAATAAAAAAGGCCTCATCCACACATTCACAAGTTGATTTTTATGGGAATTAATCTATTTTATCTGCTAATAAAGTCCTGTAAATTATTAATTTTCAAGTAAGTATGTTATAATTAGATGAGTGCATATTGAACTTTCTTTATTTTTACTCACTTTTTAAAAAAATATTCGGTTAATGAGTCTGTCATATAAAGCAATTGTTCCTGTACACATTGAAAGGAGTGTTTTATTATGGAAGAAAAAGCTTTAATCTACTGCGAGGGTCATTTTGGTGATGCAGATGGAAAGACTGCAAATGGTTTAATCCGTCGGTCCCAAAAATATCAGATTACCTGTATCATCGACAGTACAAAGGCTGGGCTTGATTCGGGTGAAGTCCTTAATGGCATCAAAAACGACATCCCAATTTTTCAGGATTTAACAGAGGCCATTGAAAGCCTTAGAGAAGTGCCTAAATATTTTATTTACGGTATTGCACCAAAAGAGGCCTTCTTGTCTACTAATCAAAGAAAAGTTCTTCTTAAGGCAATGTTCTTAGGGATGGACGTCGTTAATGGTCTTCATGAATTTATTTCTGATGATAATGAGTTTGTCCAGAATGCTCAGAAATGCGGAGTAAAGCTCTATGATATCCGAAAACCTTTGGCGAATCGATATCTTAATCTTTACTCCGGGGATATTCTGAACGTCAAAACCCCTAAAATTGCTATTTTTGGCACTGACTGTGCCATTGGTAAACGCACCACTGCCATGCTGTTGGTTAAAACCCTAAAAGACCGGGGACTCCGTGCTTCCTTTATCGGCACAGGTCAGACATCCATTATCCAGGGCGAAAAATACGGCATTGCTTTAGACGCCATCCCCTCTGAATTTATGACCGGGGAGGTGGAGAATGCTATTATAGAGGCTGATATCCATGAAAAACCCGATATTATCATTATAGAAGGGCAAAGTGCCCTAAGTTCATCAGGCCTTTATCAGCACCGCCGCAATCATCCGTGGCGGGCATCCTGATGCCATCATAGTCCAACACCCGCCTAAAAGAAAAACGCGGGTTGATTTTCCCTATCTAAAAATGCCTACTCTAAAAAGCGAAATTCAGCTTCTTGAAACTTTTTCACATTCTAAGGTTATTGCTATCACCATCAATCATGAGAACATGAATACTGAAGAGCTGAAAAGAGCCACAAAAGATTACGAAGATCTTTATCGTCTGCCGACAACGGATGCCCTTGCTTACGGTTGCAATAAACTCGTAAAGGCACTTTTTAAAGCCTTTCCTGATTTAAAAGAAAAATCGCAAAGCATTAAATAGTTTGTATCATTAAAAAGGACACAAAAGCGGCAATTAAATTGCCGCTTTTGTGCCCTTTTATTTTTTTATCGTGTTGCGTGGTAATAGGCATAGGTCATCGGTTCTTCTTTACTAAATTCATTGCCATCAACAATCTTCCCAATAAACATATAATGGGTTCCCAGGTCAATGACTTGCTCAACTTCACATTCTATGAAACAAATGGCTTGTGATAATCCGGGACAACCTGTTTTTTTACCGGTAATGTAATCCATGGTTTTGAATTTATCAACGTCTCGTCCACTTTGATATCCAAAGTGTTTCACAAGATCGTGGTTATTTTTTCCAAGAACAGAAACCCCAAAAGCCCCTGATTCTCTGACGTATTCGGATGTTAGCGTCCCTTTACCCAAACAAACACTTCCTCTTAAAGGTCTGTCTGAAACCTGAATAAACGTATTCGATGTCATTGCATTTAGTTTTTCACCATTTTTGGATGAAATAATGTAAAGACCATAGCTCACATTAAACAATAACTTCTGAATAACCTCTTTTTCTTTTGCAGGCAAATCCCCTGGAATTTCTTCCAGCAGCACAAATTTGTCAGGTCCCACACCACATATCGGACATTTTTCAGGAGGTGTATCCCCTTCATGTATATAATTACAAACTGTACAACGCCATTTCTTCATTCTATTCACCACTTTCTAAGAATCAATTGATTCATTTTGATTTCATTGTAATTCATAAAATTTTTCAAGTCAATTCAAAATGAACTATTAATGTTCATTATATACCCCTTTTTTTCTTTTATATAGTTTTTCAACCTTTTTTAATTGAAAAAAAGATTGTTCATGCTATAATAAAAATCGTATTATAGATGAGGTGAATCAATGAATACTCCAATTTTTATTTTAAAAAAAGAACTTTCTATGGCCAATGGTTTTGAAAAAGCAACTCTTGTTTTTAAAAATGCCAATATTATTAATGTTTTTACTGAAGAAATCATTATTGGGGATATTGCCCTTTCTGGCACTACCATTGTTGGTACTGGTGACTATCAGGGAATTACTGAAGTGGATTGCACTGGAAAATTCATTGCGCCTGGATTTATCGATGCTCACATGCATATTGAGTCGAGCATGGTGACCCCACTGGAATTAGCAAAAGCTGTTCTGCCCTCTGGCACAACAACCCTTATTGCAGATCCCCATGAGCTGGTAAACGTGGCCGGAAAAAACGGTTTAGACTATGTTTTAGAAGCCACCGAACATCTTCCTCTTAATGTTTATGTTATGCTCCCTTCATCGGTTCCCGCCACTGATTTTGAAACCAACGGTGCCGGACAGTTTACCGCCCGGGACATGATCCCTTATCTGAATCATCCCAGAATTCTTGGCCTGGGGGAAATGATGTCCTTTCTAAATGTTATCAAAGGTGATGCTTTTATTCTTGAAAAGCTTTCTCTTTGCCAGGATAAAATCTGTGATGGACACGCTCCCGGGCTTACCGGAAAGTCACTCCAGGCCTATGCTGTTGCCGGTGTGGAAACTGACCACGAATCCACCAGCTTTGATGAAGTCCTTGAAAAACTCAGGACCGGTTTTAAAGTCCTTATCCGAGAAGGCTCTGCCGCTAAAAACCTTGATGCCATTGTTACCGGCTTGTTGAAACAAAAACTTCCTTTGGATCACTGTCTTTTTTGCACTGATGACAAACATCTGGAAGATATCCATCGGGATGGCCATATTCGGTGGAACATCAAAAAAGCCATTGATTTAGGGCTTGATCCTATTAAGGCCATTAAAATAGCAACTCTCCAAGCTGCCCAGGCCTATGGCTTAAAAAGACTGGGGGCCATTGCGCCGGGATACCGTGCCGATTTAGTGATTCTCACAGACTTGAAATCGATGAGGGTTGACGCCGTTTATAAGGATGGAAAGCCCATTGACCAATTGCTCAAAGAAACCCCTGCCTATGACACATTAGACCCCAGGCTCCTGAATTCAGTTCATGTTGAAAATCTTTCTCCTGAAAAGCTAAACTTTCCAGTCAAGCAAAAAGATCATATTATTGGAATTATTCCCTTTCAAATTAATACAGACCACTTAATTGAGGCACTCCCTCAGAAGAATGGCTACTTTATGCCTGATGATACCTATGCCAAACTTTGCGTTATTGAAAGACATCAGAATACCGGAAACGTCGGGGTTGCTCCTATTAAAGGGTTCGGCATAAAAAATGGGGCAATTGCCACTACCGTAGCCCACGATTCCCATAATATTATCGTGGTAGGTAGTAATGATCAGGATATCTTAGCTGCAGTGGATCATCTGGAAAAAATTCAGGGTGGTTATGTCATCGTTTCCAATGGAAGCGTTATTGGGGATGTTCCCCTAGCCCTGGCAGGCCTCATAAGTTTGGAATCTGGTGATATTGTTCAGGAAAAGTTATCCACACTCATTACGATGGCTCGAGAGCTTGGGGTTCCAATTGGGGTTGATCCATTTATTACTTTGTCGTTTATGGCATTACCGGTAATCCCAAGGCTTCGTCTCACAGACATGGGATTATTTGATGTGGATGCTTTTAAATTTGTTGAAACTGAAGGATAATCCGCTAATATTGTTCCCCTGTTTTTCAGAAAAGACATTAGACAGGGGGAAGCCATATAAAAAATTTCAAATGCGCGAGAATAGCATCACTTTTGACATAGTATACTAATAGCTATCTATCCTAAAACTTTTCTGGCAATAGTCGCCCCTTCTCGGGCATCCTTGCCGTAAAAATCCGCACCAATCGTATTGGCATAATCAGAATTCAGTACTGCCCCGCCAACCATGACGATGGTGTTTGGTGCCTGTTCCCTGATTTCTTTGATCATTTTTTCCATGTTTCTCACTGTAGTTGTCATTAAGGCACTGAGTCCCACCAAATGAATATTCTCCTGAGAAATGGCATTGATAATTGTTGTTGCTGTAACATCCTTACCCAAATCAATAATCTCATAGCCATAATTTTCCAGAATAACTTTAAGGATGTTCTTTCCAATATCGTGAACATCTCCTTCAACAGTGGCAAGAGCAATTTTGCCCTTTGTCACCTGGACTTTTCCAGCTTTTTTCATCGTGTCTTTAATGACATCAAAGGCTTTTTGGGCTGTTTCTGCCGCAAAAATCAAATGAGGTAAAAAACATTCTCCGGTTTCAAAGGCCTCACCTACAGCGTCCAACCCCGGAATAATTTCGTTATTAACAATATCCAAAGGCTCCCGGGTTTTAATGAGCTCATGAGTAACCAACCCTGCCTGATCGCTGAGACCTTCAATAATCATTTCCCGCAGACTTAATGCTTCATTGGATTCCCTTACACGCTCATCTTTTTGGCCGCTTTCTTTATAGGCATTGGCATAACCAATACACTGTTGGTCCAACCCCCAAAGTGCCCGAAACGCACTGATGGTATCCATCATATCCTTGTCACTGGGATTCATAATGGGATTGGTCAATCCAGCTTCTAAAGCCAGACCTAAAAAGGTGCGATTCAAGAGTTCACGGTTTGGCAGACCAAAGGAAATATTAGATACACCTAATGCGGTGGGGATTCCCAATTCATCACGAACCATTTTAAGGGCTTTCAGGGTTTCTCGGACTTCGGCCTGTTGGGCAGATGCGGTCAGAGTCAAACAATCGATGATGATATTTTTTTTGCTGATTTCATGAGCTTTGGCCCCTTCAACAATTTTCTCTGCAATGGAAAAACGATCCTCAGCCTTTCCGGGAATTCCGGTTTCGTCCATGGTCAGACCTAAAACAAGGGCCCCATATTTTTTTGCAATGGGAAAAATCGCAGCCATGGACTTTTTCTTGCCATTGACCGAATTAATCACCGCTTTTCCCGGATAGCTTCGTAAAACTACTTCAATCACTTCAGGATTTGAAGAGTCTATTTGAAGTGGACAATCGACCAAACGACTCACGGTTTCCACCGCTTTTTTCATCATATCCATTTCATCAATATCAGGCAACCCGAGATTAATATCTAAGATATGTGCCCCATCCTTCTTCTGATCCATGGCCAATTGGGAAACAACTGATAATTCCCCCCGACGCAGTGATTCTTTGAGGACTTTATTGGTGGTAGGATTAATGCACTCGCCGATAATATGAATATCATTGCCGAGAATCACAGTTTTTGTCCCTGAAGCCAAGGCTGTATAGCCTTTATCTTCTTGTGAATGAACTGGTAAGTATTGGGTTGCATGAATAAGGCTTCTGATGTAACTTGGCGTTGTGCCACAGCAACCGCCTAAAATCATTCCCCCCATTTCAGCGATTTCCACCATATATTGGGTGAATTCTTCCTCCCTGATATCATAAACCGTTTTATTATCCGCCATATGGGGAAGCCCTGCATTGGGTTCCACCATAATGGGAACACTGGCATAACGGAGTAACTCTTTTATAATGGGCAACATACTGTCCGGGCCGGTAGAGCAATTGATTCCAATGGCATCCACATCAAGTCCTTCAAGAATGGTCACCACAGTTAAAGCATCCGAACCGGTCATCGTCCGGTTATTTTCTTCATAGGTCATGGAGACAATAACCGGCAATTCAGAAACTTCTTTTGCCGCAATGAGTGCCGCCCTGGCTTCGCAAATATCAGTCATAGTTTCAATGACAATAAGATCTGCTCCTGCCTGATCCCCAGCATTAATAATTTCTTTAAAATAATCCACAGCCTGATCAAAGGATATCTCTCCCAAAGCACCAATAAGAGCACCAATGGGACCGATGTCCAAGGCGACAAATTCCGGGTTTACCGCTTTGGCATTTGCCACTCCGGCGGTAACCAATTGGGTCACGGAATAATCACTATTTTCCAGCTTATAACCATTAACACCAAAGGTATTGGACAAAATAATATTAGATCCGGCGTTCACGTAGACCTGGTGAATGTCTTTGATAATTTCAGGATGAGTGATGTTAAGAATCTCAGGTATAGGACCAATGGTATCTAATTTATTCTGGAGCAGGCTTCCCATGGCGCCATCAAGATAAAGTCGTCTTGTTTCTAATAGTTCTTTAATATTCATAGGTTTTGTTCTCCTTCAAAATTGAATTTTCAGTCAAAAGATTATTTCTCAATCTGTTTCTAACCCAGCGCAATCTCACCCCATGCCCCCAATTGATCCTCAATAATAATAAGGGCTCCCAGAATCCCCGGGATTGTTTTAATCCAATCCAATCCACGAGAAATATCTTCCGGTGTTTTAATCCGATTGCACAATGCCGTAGCTGCGGCATCAGCCAATGGTATGTCTTCACTCAGCACTGTGACGGTGTCTGCTTTTCCGAAGCTTAGGGAATGCCCCATAATCCCTGAAGATGTACACACCCCTAAGGCCTTTTCCCGGGGATGAATCATCAACCCAATGTCTGTGAATTCAGGGTTCCCGGTGTAAAGGGCAATCCGCCGAATTTTTTGGGTTTTAATCAAAAGATCCCCACCATTTTCAACAATGATTTCTTTTGAGAAAGAAGCCAGTATTTGACCAACATATTTTGATATTGCCCCGGCAACTGCTGCCATGGGACCCACACCGGTTATAATTCCGGCCGCCAGCATATCTCGGACAATGGGTGCGGCACTGTTATCCATGGCAAGAGGTACCAACGCCCTGATAAAATCCGGATAAGTCTTATTATACTCAACAATGGATTGCCGCAATTGTTGAACAGTTTTAAGAACAACCTGGGGAAGTGTAGGGTTCATTGCTAAACGATTAACCCCTAAAAAAAGGTCGGTTTCAAATTCGAGGACCTGGAAATATTCCAGATCCTCGGCTTTCATACGGTTACGATAAAAGCGTTCCTCATATTTCATTTTTTATATCAGAGCATGGATAGCCCGGGTAGGACAGGCTTTCACACAAAGCATACACTCAAGGCATTTATCCTTATGGTGAACCAACTTCCAATTTTCGTCCATTTCCAGGGCGTTGACCGTACAAACAGCGGTACAAGCCCCACAATCAACACATTCCTCTTCGTCCACATCGACGCCTGACAGAATATCCTGAACGCCAATCCGGTTTTGCCGCAGAAAGATAATGCCGGCATTAATATCGGCTTCTTCACCCATGATTTCCAATAAAAGTGTGCCTTTAATATTATCATCAATACTGGCTTTTAGGATATTAAAATCCAGATTGTAGGTTTTAATGAGCTCCATGGCCATCGGTTTTCCGGCGACCCCCTGGGGGAATGACAACAATATTTTTTTTATCATTATCGCAGCCCTCCTTCATTAATTTCAAGACCTTTGAGTGCGTTTCCCATAGGGAAACTTAAAATGGGTTCCTGGAGATGGAATTCGCCTTTTTTTATCCAATGATTGAGCTCAGCGGCAATTTCTCGGGCCATTTTCAAACTGGAAAGCGGGGAAGTTTTAATGACTTTTCCATTAATATCCACAGAACCGCTGCGCAACTCGGCATAACTGACCTTTTTCAGACTTGGTTTGGCTTTCCTCTGGACACTGTAGTCAATGACATTGGTATAAAGGTCCTTATTTTCAACCGAGACAAAGGCCATCATTTCTTCATTGAGAATGGGAATCGGTATTCCAACGCCCACAAACATAGAGGTTCCATATTTCTCATAAATCGCACCCCGAATATATTTTGGATTCATTTCCTTCATGTTCCCGATCAGTGCCAAGGTCGCCCCTGGTGTGGTTGGATACCCCTTATCATCTCTGGGACATGCCGTATTAAATTGAGTACCCATCCAGGAAACGTAGCCCTGGGCTCCTCCAATAAAAATCTTTGTCCCCATGCCAATGGTTTTAAGCAGGGGATCATTTAACAGGGGGCTTAATTCTCCGGAAGTGCTATAAGTGATGTTTCCCATATTCGGCTGTAAAATACCCATGTATGTATACAAACGTTGACTGGAAGTATTAATGGCAGCATTATAATTTTGATAAATATTTCGGGGGTTAAATAAATAGGCTTCATTCAGATCTTCCAGGGTTATCCAGGTATCGATGGATTTCCTGGGATAGCAATCGGTTCCCTGGGATTTAGCCACTAAGTGAACTTCTTTCCCGGCAATCAAATCATGGATCACATGGGCCCCACCGTATTCCACGCCCCTATCTTTGGATGGCTGAGTAGCCCCTAAATAAGTATCCACTGCTGCCAACCCGCCATAGGCTTCGACATCATTCAAACTAATCTCTGCCATACGAATAGGAGGATCAGAATGACCAAAATTGATAAAGGCTCCGGATGAGCACATGGGACCAAAGGTGGCTGTGGTAACCACATCCACATAGTCTGCAGCATCCTTGATTCCCCGAGCTTTTACAATATCAATGACTTCTTCTGCGGTTACAACAACAGCTTCGCCTCTGGCGATTTTTTCATTAATTTCCTGATAGGTTTTTGCCATTTTATCCTCCAAAATTAATTCTCTTTATTTCCTGATAGGGTTACCATCCCGTTTTTTTATACCATGGTGTTTAGATAGGCATTCATAAAGTTGTCCAGATCCCCATCCATCACACCATGAACATTCCCTACTTCCACATTTGTTCGATGGTCTTTGACCATATTATAAGGGTGGAATACATAGGACCTGATCTGACTTCCCCAGGCAATCTGACTGTAATCTCCTTTAATATCATCAATATGATCCATTTTTTCCTGTTCCATAATTTCTACCAGTTTGCCCTTGAGCATTGCCATGGCCACTTCTTTGTTTTGATGCTGTGAACGTTCATTCTGGCATTGAACCACAATGCCTGTGGCAAGATGGGTGATACGCACTGCTGAATCGGTTTTATTAACATGCTGTCCACCGGCACCACTGGCCCGATAGGTGTCAATGCGTATATCTTCAGGGAGAATTTCTATTTCGACGGTATCATCTATTTCCGGCATGACGTCCAGTGATGCAAAAGAGGTATGTCGACGGCCTGAAGAATCAAAGGGTGAAATCCGAACTAGGCGATGAACCCCTCGCTCAGTTTTCAAATAACCATAGGCATTAATCCCTTCAATCATAAGGGTCGCACTTTTTATCCCTGCCCCTTCTCCGGGTTGAAGGTCTAAAGTCTTGACCTTATACCCCTTTTTTTCAGCCCAGCGGGTGTACATCCGCAACAGCATTTCCGCCCAGTCCTGGGATTCCGTACCGCCGGCCCCTGGATGAAGAGCAATAATTGCATTATTACTGTCGTACTCTCCGGAAAGAAGGGTTTCAACTCGAAAAGAATCTATTTTTTTATCAAGACTATTAATGGATTCGGTAAATCCTTCCAGAATCTCACCTTCCTCAGCCAATTCAAACATCACTAAAATATCATCTAACTCTTCTGTAAGAGCATTGTAGTGATCAACTTTCAGCTTTGTGAGTTTTAACTCTTTCAAGATAATCTGTGCCGATTTCTGGTCATTCCAAAATTCCGGAATTTCAGTCTTTTTTTCCAGGGCTCCTACTTCACTGGTCAGTTTGGGTAGGTCAAAGTGAATCCCCCAATTCCTTTAACTTTGTTTCCATTTCATTGACAATTTGCTTTTCTTCATACAAATCGATCATTAAACGTTCACATCCTTTCAAATATGCTTTCTGGGATCAATGGGTGTTTTTTATGCTCCGCAGCATTTTTTATATTTTTTTCCACTGCCACAGGGACAAGGATCATTTCGACCCGCTTTATTGTGGGGACCGGCTGGACCGGCTGGCTTTCCTTGAATTTCATTTTCATTGGTTTTCATTTGGTTGAAATCCACTTTCTCCTGGCTTTCTTCGCTTGGCGCCACTTGGATATTTAAGTTGAATAGGTATTTGACTGTATCTTCTTGTATTCTCAGAATCATATCATCAAAGAGGTCAAATCCTTCTTTTGTATATTCTTTGACTGGATCATTTTGTCCATAAGCCCGTAGCCCTATACCTTGTTTTAGCTGATCCATATTATCGATATGATCCATCCATGCACTGTCAACACTCCGAAGAAGAATGATGCCTTCAATGTTCTGGAGTTGTTCGAGTCCCAATCGTTCTTTTTTCTCTTCCAGAATTTCTCGACATTCATCCAATACAGCCTCTACCAAAATTTCACGACTTTCAGGTTTTTCCGGAAAACTCAGTGTTTCCTTGGGAAGAACAGTGCTTTCCAAATGTTTTTTAAGACCTTCTAAATCCCAATTATCGTAGTAGTCTCCATCCCCGGTAAACATATTCACATAGGCTTCCGACAGAGTTTTGGTCATACTCCAGATTTCATTTTCCATATCCTTGCCATCAATCACCTGCTGTCGTTGCTCATAAATAAGCTCTCTCTGACGGTTCATAACATTGTCATATTGAAGGACATTTTTACGTATATCAAAGTTTCGTCCTTCAACGCGTTTTTGGGAATTCTCAATACCTCTGGTTAAGATTTTGTTTTCAATGGGTGTTTCTTCATCCAGTCCAATACTCTCTATTAGGCCTTGAATTCTTTCCGAGCCGAAGACTCGCATGAGATCATCCTCTAAAGAAACAAAGAACTGAGATGAACCCGGATCTCCCTGACGACCGGAACGCCCTCTTAGCTGATTATCGATACGACGACTTTCATGGCGTTCGGTTCCGAGAATATGTAATCCCCCGACTTCTATAACCCCTTCGCCTAAAACGATATCGGTACCACGTCCGGCCATATTGGTGGAAATGGTCACAGCATACTTTTGTCCTGCGTTGGCTACAATTTCGGCTTCTTTTTCAAGAAATTTTGCATTAAGAACATTGTGTTTAATACCTGATCGTTTAAGATAAGTACTGAGTTGTTCCGATTTTTCAATTGAAATTGTCCCAATAAGAATCGGCTGACCTGTTGCATTGCGACGCTTCACATCTTCGGTGACTGCACAAAATTTTCCTTTTTCACTTTTGTAAATAAGATCATTCAGATCCTTTCGAATTAATGGACGATTGGTAGGAATGGTAATGACATTGAGATTATAAATGGTCTGGAATTCATCCTCTTCGGTTTTTGCTGTTCCAGTCATTCCGGATAGTTTATTAAACATCCTAAAATAATTTTGAAATGTAACGGTGGCCAGAGTTTTTGACTCCCGATTGACTTTCACATTTTCCTTTGCCTCAATGGCCTGGTGTAAACCGTTAGAATAACGTCGGCCGGGCATTAAGCGACCTGTAAATTCATCAACGATTATGATTTCCCCATCTTTTACCACATAATCCCGATCCTTAAACATGAGAGTATTGGCATGAAGTGCCTGATTAATGTGATGTGATATTTCCATGTTTTCCACATCTGCCAGATTTGTCAAACCAAAAAAGCGTTCAGCTTTAACAATGCCATCATCAGAGAGCATAACAGACTTAGCCTTTTCATCCTTAATGTAATCTTCTTCTTTAAGGGTTTTAGCAAAACCATTGGCCAGTTCATAGAGCTTGGTACTTTTGTCTCCACTACCTGAAATAATAAGCGGTGTTCTGGCTTCATCAACTAAAACACTATCAACCTCATCGATGATGGCATAATTGAGTTCCCGTTGAACCTGCTGTATTTTAGTTGGCGCCATGTTGTCCCGAAGATAATCGAATCCAAACTCGTTATTGGTTCCATAAGTGATGTCACAGGAATAAGCATCCTTCTTCTGATCAAAGGACAGTCCATGGACTACCAAACCAACCTTTAATCCTAAAAATTCATGGAGCTGTCCCATCCACTGACTATCCCTCTTTGCAAGATAATCATTGACGGTGACAATATAAACACCCTTTCCATTAAGGGCATTCAGGTAGGCAGGTAGGGTGGACACCAGGGTTTTCCCTTCCCCGGTTTTCATTTCTGCAATATTGCCTTCGTGTAGCGTCATTCCCCCTAATAATTGGACTGGAAAATGCTTCATGTTCAGGACTCTTGCTCCGGCTTCCCGCACGGTAGCAAATGCCTCAACCAATAAATCATCCAGGGTTTCTCCCTGAGCCAGTCGTTCTTGAAATATATGGGTTTTTCCCCGGAGTTCATCGTCACTCATGGCTTCATACTGGCTATTAAGGGCCAACATCTGATCCACCTTTTTCTGCATGCGTTTTATTTCTTTTCTACTGCTATCAAATATCTGGTCTAAAAATCCCAAAACTTTCACTCCTTTATTGTTTGCTTTATTGGAAAGAATTCCAACATTCATTATAACATAACCTTTTATATGTTCCTTTAAAAAATTTAAAAGGGACTGTAATTTTTCATACAGTCCCTAAAAATTAATATTAAATTGCTTTTTTATTATTTTTTCTTACGCCAAAATGCAACGTCTTTTCCATCCAGCTTTAATTCGACTAATTCATATCCTGCTTTTTTTCGTTCTTCCAATCCTGAATCAAAGGTTTTTTGTTGTTCTTCGCTCATATTCTCATTGGTCTTTTCTTTTTCTTGACTTGAACCATCATAAAATCGCTCAAACTCAACTTCTGTGACTTCTTCAATTTCATTGAAAGGAATCGCAACTTCTTCTTTTTGCGATGCAGGGGTTATCAGACTTTCTGCTTGCTTATTGATGTCCCTGATGGTTTGTTTTCGTCGTTGTGCCTTACGTTTTTCATCTTCAAGATTGAGACGTTGCCAAACATTTAACATTTCGCCTTCAGAAAATTCTTCTTCCTCTCCTGATTGCTTTCTTAGAACCGTTTCCTGTTGATAATTGTCACCTCGTAATACAAAAGGTGTATCAAGTTCTGTTAATTTAAAGCTTTCTACAATTCTTAAATCAGATTCCGGTTCTGGTTTAGGTTCTTTTTTAGGTAAGGTCTCCCGCATTGATTCCTCAACCTTATTTAATTCTAATTCTCGAATTTGCAACATTAATCGTTCTTTTTCTACTGCTAATTTTTCTTCATAATATTTTTTAGTAAAGAACCCGGTATCCTCTCTATTGAGAATTTCTTCCATTTCCGAGGCTTCTAATCCCTTGCTTTCAGGCTCTTGAACAAAAGTTCCCACTTCCTGAATGTTGCCGATGACCTTGGTACTGCCATCATCAATGGTCTCAATTATCATGGTTTCTTCTGGTTCCTGTTTTTGAATAATGATTTCTTCGGTTTCAGTTCCGATTTGAGAAGAATCATGATCAACCGCTTCAGGAATAATCATGGTTTCGAGCTCTTCTTCTGAAATAACAGTGGTCATGCTTTCATCTCGTTCACCTCGAATTGGGCCGTCACCTGTTAAATCCTGGTAAAATTCTTTAGCCTCCGAACTGGATTCACTTGCAAGGACATCATTTTGAATAGAAACACCTTCGATATTCTGGTTTTCGCTATCTCCAAAAATGCCTTCATCATCCATATATGCCTTATGATCATTCATAATAGATGGTTTTTTGTTCATAACATACTGAATGAAACCAATAAGCCCAATAAGTGCTATCAAGGTTCCTACGCTTACCCCGGCAACTGTTCCATACAGACTCATTACCGTTGATATAAAAGGAATCGGTATGGGCAGATTAATTCCTAAAAACCACAAAAGGGTATTGGGTTGGATCAGTGCATAAATCGGACTTAATCCCTGGACGATTTGCTGTCCAAAATCTGCTGGAAGAGTATCTATAACCCCCTGGGAAACTGGCAAGTGTCCACCATTGATAAAGGTAACCACAAAATTTGATGTGAAACCTATTGCCAGGAGAATAACCCAGAAATCATCAAGGTTAAAGACAAGCATTACCAGCACAAGAATATAACTCGCAAAATTCACAATCTCAAGGTAGGGTTCAATAACAGGAATCCCTCCTGTATAACTGTAGAAATGTAAAGCAAGCTGTAATAACAGCCCTAAAATCCCCAGAGGTAATAACGAAATTTTTCGTAATTTGAAACCATGAAGGCTTCCTCGGCGAATTTTTCCAATTAAAAAACCTAAAATTATTGCAACCAGTACTAACATATTTGTTTCAACCCCACTACTTATTCATTTTTCTTTCTATTTTAACATTAGACGCGCAGTCTGCTCAATAAAATAATTCAAGCAAATTTTGTTACATACCTACGTCTATTTTAAAGCAAAAGAAAAGTTCTGTCAAAACTTTATACCCGAATTTTAAAATATTTTTTTAATTCTAAATAATATCATCAAAAAAACCCCTTAAAACTGTTTTTTAAGGGGTGTCCGTAATTTATCCTTCAACTTTCTTAAGAAAGTTTTAGAAAGTTGGTTCAATAAGACCGTAGTTTCCATCCTTACGCATGTAGACAACATTTACATCATCGGTATCCCCATTAAGGAAGACGAAAAAGTCATGTCCCAGTAATTCCATTTGAAGCGTGGCTTCATCAACATTCATTGGTTTTATTGCAAACTTTTTCGTTCGCACAACCTTTGGCTGTAATTCATCGGATTCATCAATATCTTCAATTTCCTCCAAATTAAATTTGCTGGCTTCTTCAAGATTTCTCTTAAGTAATTTTGTTTTGTGTTTTCTGAGCTGGCCTTCAAGTTTATTAACAACATTTTCAATCGATGACACCATATCCTCAGACTTTTCCTCAGCTCTAAGAATCGTTTTTCCCACAGGAATAGTAACCTCTAACATTTGGAAGTTTTTTTCCTTACTGAATGTAGCGTAAATTTCTGTTTCCTGACCAAAGTAGCGATCAAATTTAGAAAACTTCTTTTTCAGTGTTTCTTTTAAACCTTCTGATACATGCATATTTTTTCCGTAAATTGTGAATTTCATAACAATAACTCCTTTCAAAAGGTTAATTTTACTCGTTTACAGAATATAGAGTCTACGAGTTGTACCACTATTATACCTAATTTAGTTCCCTTTAGTCAAAATTATTTTGTTAATTTGTTGTCACTAAAAAGCAACAAAAAAACTTACTCTCATAATCCTGATAAAAAGGTGGTTTTGTCTCAGTTGACCTGGTTTTTTCCCCCACACTCGCCAGCTGGAAGTTTAGCTCAGTGTTCGCATCACAACTCCTTCTCTCGGCTTTCGCCGGCCGGACTTACTTCTAAGACGCACAATGATCAACAATTCGCTTTTGAATTGCCTTACGTGGATCGTTTTGCCTGCATCTGGCATCGATTTTCAACCACAAACCTGAGACAACCTCTATTATAAGTTTAGTCCTGTAAAAATGTCAAGATAAATCCGATTGTCTGACTAAACAGGTAAATTGCAATATAAAATGTCCGACTTTTTCAAAAAAAGATATGTTAAGCGACTAAGCGTTTTTCTTCTACCATATTAGCAGATAACCCGTCGAGTATTTTTCTTGGATAATTATTGATCCAGTGTTGTATTTGCATGATTTGTTTTGCGGTGAATGCTGAAATGTCTACTCCTTTGGGTACAAACCGACGGACCATTTTATTGATATTCTCATTGGTTCCCCGTTCCCAGGAACTGTAAGGATGTGCATAATACACTTTGGTTCGCTTTCTTTTGTTTAGAACGGATCTCTCGATCCCTTCAAAGTCAAGGTTCTCGCATCCATTATCGCATGTGATTGTTTTGAATTCTTCAATAAATGATTTTCCCTTTTTTCGCTCTATTTTACCCTCTATTTTATCAATAGTCTTTACGACAGCGGCCTGCGATTTTGATGATATTTTGAAAATCAACTCTTTTCGGGTGGTTCTTTCACTAAATACCAGCAGCACCGTCTTCGTGCCCTGTTTCCCTACCACTGTATCCATTTCCCAATGCCCTGTCTCTTCTCGTTTATCGATCGCCTTGGGCCTTTCTGATATGCTTGTTCCTTTTGTGTTGTTAAATGCTGTCCGTATTTTATGATAATTCTGCTTTCTACCATTCTTTTTGACGGGTAAGTCCTTATTACTAATATTTAAAAAAAGGT
>Ga0209540_10001365_pt1 | contig 18748 bp, 21 predicted proteins | sample BarGraIncu01121A_FD_184501 | JGI IMG/M metagenome (GOLD analysis project Ga0209540, IMG submission 184501) | Arctic peat soil microbial communities from Barrow, Alaska - Barrow Graham LP Incubations 011-21A (SPAdes) (version 2) | ecosystem: Environmental > Terrestrial > Soil > Wetlands > Peat... | reverse complement strand
TTACGGCACCAGCGATAACGCGGTGAAAACCCAGATTTGGATTTCCATCTGTGTATACGTGTTAGTGGCGATTGTGAAAAAGCAACTGAAGTCCGAGATGAGTCTCTACAACATTTTGCAGATTCTGGGCGTGAACGCATTTGAGCAAGACCCTCTGTATCAATTGCTTAGAGATTCAGCCTTCCAGAATCCGGAAGCAGATATTTGTAACCAGTTGGTATTCAGCTACTAATATCCGGACAGTAGTGGCCTCCGCCATTGGTAGGTGAGCGGCAGCAGAACGCTCTGGCAACTCACACCCAAGCTGGCTGTGCTGCCGGCAAACACTGTCTGGCCCTGCGGCTGGGTGTTGATGATGAGCGGCACCATCGTCAGTAACGCGTTGCTGCTGGTGACCGTGCCCAGGCTGTTGCTGACGATGACAGAGTAACTGCCCGCCTGGTTCAAGGTCACATTGGTCAGAACCAAAAGAGTGTTGGTTGCCCCCGGGAGATTGGTTCCGTTCATCTGCCACTGGAAGAAGTATGGCCGGCTGGCAGTGGCGCTCATCCCGAAGGTGACGGTTGCCCCGGCAACGACGGTTTGCGCAAACAAAGGTCTGTTCAGAATAGGAGCGAGGCTGCCCGATAACGCCAGATTGTAATAACCCCCGGCCGCCACCGCCACCACGTTGCTCAAGTTCGGTGGCACAGTCGTCTGGCCGTAGTAGTTGTAGCCCCATGCGACTACGGTGCCATCGGCCCGCAACGCCAGACTGTGAAAAAACCCACCTGCCACCGCCACCACGTTGCTCAAGCCCGCCGGCACAGTCGTCTGGCCGTAAGAGTTGTCGCCCCACGCGGCCACGGTGCCATCGGCCCGCAACGCCAGACTGTGATATGCCCCAGCCGCCACTGCCACGACGTTGCTCAAGTCCGCCGGCACAGTCGTCTGGCCGTAAGAGTTGTCGCCCCACGCGGCCACGGTGCCATCGGCCCGCAACGCCAGACTGTGAGACCAACCAGCCGCCACCGCCACCACGTTGCTCAAGCCCGCCGGCACATTCGTCTGGCCGTAGCTGTTGTCGCCCCAAGCCGTGACCGTTCCCGTTGCGTGTGCCAGCGGTGCCGCGAGAAATACAGCAACCCCCAGTGCGGCCAGCAGGCGGATCAGATACCGCCGCCCGAAAGTCGGAGTTGGGTTGTCGCGGCAGCGGCGTTGCCCGCCGTCATGGAATTGGATTGGGTTTTTCATAGGTTTTATTGGTTGCTGAATGATTGTCTTTTGAGACATAAGCAAAAATTGCCATCGCATGATGGCACGATAAGAAACCATTGTGAGGTTTAATGTCAACTGCGGAATTTAAAAAAAAATTGAAACGCGGAGCGGGCGGATGGGAACCTGGAACTCAAGGCTGGGCAGGCAGTCCTTCCGCCTTCGCGGTCCGCGGCCCGATGGGCCTGGAGGAATTGACCAGCTACAAGTGGATTGGCATCGGCACCGGCCAGGTGCGGACCTGACGCATGAAATTTCTTCAAAAAATTATCATTGTGTCATTTGTTTTCGGATGTTTCCAAAATGATTCTTTTGCGCTGGCGGGGGAAAATGGTTCCAAAATCGGAGATGTTCCGCCGCCGCTAATTTTGAGCGAAACAGTTCAAGGGCCGTCGCCAAATGAAATCAGCTGGGACAAGTTCAAGGGCAAAGTGGTGGTGCTGGAATTTTGGAACACGGCTTGCGCGCCGTGCATTGAAGCCATTCCGCATCTGAATGATTTGGTCGGGCAATTTAGCAACCGGGTGGTTTTCATTTCGATTTCAGACGACAACGGGGATTATCTTAAAAAATATCTAAAACGGAAACCGATCAAGAGCTGGGTGGTTTTGGACGGACTTTTGAATCCAACCAGAACGGCTTTTGATGTGCATGGCATTCCTCACACTGTAATCGTGGATGCGTCGGGAAAAATCGCCGCCATAACTCATCCAGCTGTACTTGAAGCAAAAAACTTGGAAGAAATATTGGCGGGAAAACCATGCAGCTTGCCGGCACCACAATTGTATTCGCCGGACGACAGAGATGTCGTTGCCGTTACCAATCCGGCTCCAACGAAGGTTGAAATTTCGATCAAAGGTCCATTTCCAAAGCCTGAGAGAGGCCCATTTGATTCTCGCAGTTGGGGCAGGTCGGAATCTTTTCCTGATTTTGAAGCCGGGAAAGCATCTTTGGAAGATGTCATTCCGGCATTTTTCGACATCAGCCCGAAACTGGTTTTCGCAAAAACCAAATTGCCCGAGGGATTTTATGATATTTCCGCCATTGCGCCCCAAGGGGAAACGCTGGAATTGAAACAACAATTCGCCAAAAAACTCGAAACGAATTTCGGCATTGAAGTTCAAACGAAAAAACAAAACGTGAAAGTTTATGTCATGACTGTTTGTTCGACCAATGCTCCCGGGATCAAACAAGTTCAGCGCAGGGGCGGTGGCGGCCAAAGACCCGGCGGATTTTATCTCAACGGGACTAAAATGGATGACATCGCTTCTTTCATGGAACTTTCCCTTGATAAACCAATCGTCAACGAAACGGGCCTGGCCGGTCGTTGGTCGGTGGATGTCAGATGGCAGATGTCAAAATCGGAATTAAACTCCGATTCAAATCCAGACTCCGACAAAGTTATCAAAGCAGTTCGGGAACAATTAGGTTTGGAACTGACTTCAACCAACCGGACGCTTGAAGTTCTTGAAATTACAAAGACGAAAAATTGATTTTCACTTGTGGCTCCAACAAATCCTGAAACCGTTGCCCGTTTTGTCCGCGATCAGATTCCCGCCGGTGGACTTTTCGCCGGACAATAATGGCGCATCAAAACCCCGCTTGCCAGCGTGTGATTGTGGCGTTAACTTTGCCACATGAGTGCATTGACCTTGGATCGCGTGCTGACCAGCGCTGAAGCCCTGCCTGCCGAGGAACAGGCAATGCTGGAGGAATTATTGCGCCGCCGCCGCATCGAAAGCTGGCGCGCGGAAACGGCGGCGGATGCCGCGCAGTCGGCCAAGGCGCTCCGCGCCGGGAAACTCAAGCCGCAGTCCGCCGAGAACGTCATCGCCCATCTTCGCGCCGCCAAGTGAGCCATGCGCGAACTGGTTCTCACGCCCAAGTTTGAGCGCGCTTTCCGCCGTCTCGTTCACAAAACGCCGGGGTTGCAGCCGCGAATCGAACAAATCTTGCGGCGGATGTCTGAAGACCTGGCTGATCCGCGTTTGAAAACCCATCATTTGAGCGGCCAGCTTGCCGGGTTGCACGCGTGTTCGGCAGCCTACGATTGCCGGATTGTTTTTTCCAAACAGAAAAATCCGAAAACCGGGGCGGAAATCCTGCTGCTCGTCAACATTGGCTCACACGAAGAAGTGTATTGACCGAAACGGCAAAATTCATCCGCGATGCGCTGCCGCCGGGCGGCTTGTTCGCCGGGCTGGATTGGCGCATCAAAACCCCACTTGCCAGTCCAGTGCGACAGGGTTAATTTCATTCCATGAGTGCGGTTGGAATCCTTGCCGAACTGCCCAAGCTGACGGACGAAGAGCGTTCCGCCGTCCGCCGCCTGCGCGAACTGGACGAGCGGGACGAGGCGCAGTTCCTCCACGAATCCGCCGACGCGATGTTCCGCGACATGGACAAACAGGAAGTGGAACGGTTGCCAGTGTGAAACTGGAGCGCAAACTCGGCGAACTCACGAGCGCGGAAATGGATTTGATTCTCGACCGGTTGGCGGAACGCTTGGGCTTGTAATTTTTCATGTCACCTCAATAGGCAGCAATTGCTATCCGCGATCCGCTCCCGCCCGGCGGTTTGTTCGCCGGCTTGATGATTTTCACTCCGGGTTGGCTCCAGCTGCACGAACGAACTGGCGTCCCCTTTAATGATGACACGCAAAAGAATGCGCCGGCACGATTTCTGATGTATTTTTTTGAAGCTGTCTATGCGAAATCCTGCTTTGAAGTGCCGTGCCGGGGGCAAATGGTCATGCCGGTTGTTGGCATTGGCATTCATGTTTCAAATAACGGCGCGCGCCGACCAGGTCATTTACGACGACACGTTGCAAAACGGCTGGGCGGACTGGAGTTGGGGGACGAGGAACCTGGCCAACACTTCGCCGGTGCATGCCGGCACTTATTCCATCAGTGCGAACGAAAATGCCTGGGAGGCGCTTTCCTTCCTCCATGCCGATTTCGCCACGTCTTCCTATACCAACCTGACCTTTTGGATCAATGGCGGCTCCCTCGGCGGGCAGGTGCTGCAGGTTCAGGCGCAACTGGGCCAGGTGTTGACCTCTTACACCTACCCGATATCCGCTTTGCCGTCCGGCAACACCTGGCAGCGGATCACCATCCCGTTGACCGCGCTGGGCGTGGCCAACACCAACAACTTCGATCGCTTCTGGATTCAACTGACCGCGTCAGGCACGACCAATGCCTATTACGTGGACGACATCATCTTGCAGGCCGGGGCGCCGATACAAACTTCGACCAACGCGAACGTGACGGTGCAAATTGACGCGCTGGCGAACCGCCACGCGATCAGCCCGCTGATTTACGGCGTGGCCTTTGCGTCCTCGAATCAACTGATGGATTTGAATTTCCCGGTAAACCGTTCCGGTGGCAACGCCGAGACGCGCTACAACTGGCAACTCAATGCGCATAATCACGCGGCCGATTGGTATTTCGAAAGCATTGATGATGGGAACGCAACGCCCGCTGCGTCGGCGGACGATTTTGTGGCCAACAGCCGGAATGGCGGAGCCCAGGCGATGATCACCCTTCCCATGATTGGCTGGATGCCCAAGCTGGGATCCAGCCGCGGCAAACTCGCCAGTTATTCCATTAACAAGTATGGCCCGCAAACCGGCAACGACTCGTCATGGTTTCCGGATGCCGGCAATGGCACCGGTACCAACAGCACCACGCACACCCACTGGCTTATCACCACCAATAATCCGAACGACGCTAATTTCCTTACCAACTCCGCCTTCCAGCAGGCCTATGTGCAACACCTGACCAACCGCTGGGGATTATCCACCAATGGCGGCGTGCGCTACTACCTCATGGACAATGAACACAGCATCTGGTTTGGGACGCATCAGGACGTCCATCCAGTAGGGCCGACCATGCAGGAAATCCGGGACAAAATGTTTGAATACGCCGGGATGGTAAAATCCAATGATCCCAACGCGCTGGTCGTGGGACCCGAAGAGTGGGGTTGGAACGGATATTTTTACAGCGGTTACGATCAGCAATGGTCCGGCCAACACGGAGATTACAATCCGGCGGATTATCCTGACCGCAACGCCAATGGCGGGTGGGATTATATGCCCTGGTTGCTCGACCAGTTTCACCAGCGCGCCACCAACACCAACCAGCGGCTTCTGGATTATTTCACCGTTCATTGTTATCCGCAGGGCGGTGAGGGCGGGAATGATGTTTCCACGTCCACGCAACTGCTGCGCAACCGCTCGACGCGGCAGTTTTGGGACACGAACTACACCGATGTCAGTTGGATTAACAGCATTGTGATGTTGATTCCGCGCATGAAAAACTGGGTCGCGACCTGTTATCCGGGCACCAAGATCGGTATTACCGAATACAACTGGGGAGCCGAACCGTCCATCAATGGTGCGACGGCCCAGGCCGATATTCTTGGCATTTTTGGCCGGGAAGGGCTTGATTTGGCTACACGCTGGACGACGCCCGCCACCAACACGCCCACTTACAAGGCCATGAAGCTGTATCGTAATTACGACGGCAACAAATCCACCTTCGGTGACACCAGCATCCAGGCGGCCGTGCCCAATCCGGACAACGTCGCCGCTTTTGCCGCGGTACGGACCGGCGACGGCGCGATGACCATCATGGCCATCAACAAAGACCTCAACAATGCGACGCCGATAACGCTGAACATCACCAACTTCACCGCCACCGGGCCGGCGCAGGTGTGGCAACTCACTTTCGCCAACACCACCAGCCATCTGTCCAACACCGGGTTGACGAATGGAGTTTTGAGCCAGGTGTTGCCGGCACAAAGCATCACGCTTTTTGTTCTCCCCGGCGCAACCACTTTCCATCTGCGAATTGGAACCAACCGTCCGCCCGGTCAGTTGGAACTCTGGCTCGATGGTCAGGCCGGACAGAGCTACGTGCTCCAATCCGGCACCGACCTGGTTCACTGGGTGGCCGTCAGCACCAACGCGCTCTCTAGCAATTCATTCAGTTTTCTCGTTGCCACGACCAACCCGGCAAAAATGTTTTACCGCGGCGCGGTGAATCCGCCGTAACGGAAATCAGCTCCAGAAATCCTGCCTCCGGTTCTTTTGACGAGCCGCCCCGAATGTTCTATCGTCCGGCCATGCGGAGCATTCAAGCCTGGGCAGGAATCAGCACCGACAAGATCGGCGCGCGCGGCCCGATGGGCCTGGACGAATTGACCAGCTACAAATGACTAGGCATCGGCAGCGGGCAGGTCAGAACTTGATGAAAAAGGTCCGGTTGCATCTTGAGCCAGCTTCGACTAACTTTCTCTCGTGATTATCATTCGCTTCAACGATGCGGAGTCAGAGCGGCGGGCGATTGGCTATTTGGCTGGTCGTTTCTCCGGCAAAAGTTGCGCGAACGGAGACACGCTGGTGCCAGAAGCGGCGTTGTCCCAACTCGCTGTGGAAGGAATCGGCTTCACCGTGATTGGCCCCGCCACTTATGAGCACCTTACGCCGTTACGAAATACTGCTGCCGTTGCGGTTTAACGACGGGCAGCCGGTTCCGCCGGAACTCGTGGCCAACACCATGCTCAAACTGCGCGAACATTTCGGCGCGGTTTCCTGGGAAAGCCAGCCCATTCAAGGCCAATGGCAGCACGAAGGAGTTGTTTATCGTGATGACTTGGTGCGGGTGTTTGTGGATGTGGCCGACACTGTGGAAAACCGGCGGTTTTTTCTGCAATTCAAGGAACAAGTCAAAACCGACTTCCAACAGGTGGATATTTGGCTGACTTCCTACCCGATTGATGTGCTTTAAGAATCAACTCATGCGGCGCTGGCTTGCCGCGCCGCAACCGGATGAAGGCGGGACTTTGACCAAGGCGCGCGGCCCGATGGGCCTGGACGAATTAACCAGCTACAAGTGGCTTGGCATCGGCAACGGGCAGATTAGGACTTAATTTTTTTCGCCCGGGCAAATCATCGCAACAACTTTAATCGTTCTTGGCGGTCTGTTGTGTTTCGCCAATTGGATGAGTGTGTTGCAAAGTATTCTCACAAAAAAGTTTCATTCAGCAGTTCCATTCTTTGGGGCTGGTTTGCTTGGAAGCGGGATGCTGTTACTGCCTGCAACTCGTCATTGGGCTTGGTTGGCTATCCTGCTTGATTATGGAACGCTTGCCTTCATCATCGCTTTGCCTCATCTGATTCGTGAATCATGGAATACCAGTCAATTCAATTTGCTCCATGATTATTCCGGAAAGATTGAAAACAAGTCTGTGCGTCTGTGTTTATTTCGTCGTGGGATTTTTACAATACGAATCACCATTCAACGACCTGTTGGGCAAAGCGGACTTACCGGCACTGGCACTATCGGGACTTGGTCTATTACAGATGAGAAGTTGAAATTGGAAATTCACGGTGGAGACTTCGCTTTGTTCAATGTTTCCAAAATGTCTGATTCAGAATTTCTTCAACAAGAAAACGGATTCTCACGTTTTGAGAAAGACCGAGAGACTTCTTTGGCTGGAATAAAGCTGTCACCAGATTCCAAAACCCCGCTTGCCAGTCCAGTGCGTCAGCGTTAGTTTCATGCCATGAGCGCGGTTGAAATCCTTGCCGAATTGCCCAAGCTGACGGATGACGAGCGTTCCGCCGTCCGCCGCCGTCTGCGCGAACTGGACGAGCGGGACGAGGCGCAGTTCCTCCACGAGTCCGCCGACGCAATATTCCGCGACATGGACAAACAGGAAGTTGAATGGTTGCCAGTGTGAAACTGGAGCGCAAACTCGGCGAACTCACGAGCACGGAAATGGATTTGATTCTCGACCGGCTGGCAGAACGCTTGGGTTTGTAATTTTTCATGTCACCTCAACAAGCAGCAACATTCATCCGCGATCAAATTCCCGCCGCCGGACTTTTCGCTGGATTGGAATGGAAAATTTCGCCCGTGCCGTTTCCGCTGGGCGAAAGTCTGGTAAAGGAAATGGAGTTGCTGGGCCGAGTGTTGCTGCAATTTTATCGCGCGGTCAATTTGCTTTACCGCAAAAGCGTCGAGGGCAGACAGCCGGAATGGATTGCCCGCTGGCTCGACCTCGGCAAACCGGCGGAACTCATTGCGCTCCAGCGTTCGCCCGCGTTCAAAAACGACGTGCCGCGCGTCATTCGCCCGGACATCCTGCTCACGGAAACCGGCTTTAGCATCACGGAACTCGATTCCGTTCCCGGCGGCATTGGGCTGACGGGCTGGCTGAACCGGACGTATGCCAACGTGGGACAGGCGTCTCGCCTGCCCGGCACCGAGAGTACAACCCCTGAAGCCTCAAAGGACAGGCGGGACGCCTGTGCTACTTTAATCGGCGGTGCGGACGGTATGTTGCGCGGGTTTGAATCCATCTTCGGCGACGCCAAAACGGTTCACATTATCGTGTCCGAGGAAGCGGCGACGTATCGGCCGGAGATGAGTTGGTTGTGCGAACAGCTCGGCCCACGATTCACGGTTCACGATTCACGTTTCAACGATTTCGCCGATGGCGACGCGGTTTACCGGTTTTTTGAATTGTTCGATTTGCCGAATGTGGCGAATTCAAAGAAAATTTTCGATCTCGCTGCCGGGAAGCGGATTCGCCTCACGCCGCCGCCGAAGCCGGTTTTCGAGGAAAAAATGCTCTTCGCGCTTTTGTGGAATCGCAATTTGCAAAGCTTCTGGCGGCAGGAACTCGGTGAGAACTTTTTTGCGCGGTTAAAAAAGCTGATTCCTTACACCTGGATTGTTGACCCGACGCCATTGCCGCCACAGGCGGCGATTCCCGAATTGAATCTCACGGACTGGCGGCAACTCAAAACCCTGTCGCAGAAAGAGCGCGATCTGATTTTGAAAGTGTCGGGCTTCTCGGCTCACGCCTGGGGCGCGCGCGGAGTTTTTCTCGGCAGCGATTTGTCGCACGAAGAATGGGCCGGGGCCGTGGACGATGCCATTCAACATTTCGGCCAGTCGCCGCGCGTTCTCCAGCGTTATCACAAGCCTGCGCTCGTCGAGGCAAGCTGGTTTGACTTTGCGAAGAACGAGGTCGTGCCGATGAAAGGCCGGGCGCGGTTGTGTCCGTATTATTTTATTTCCGGCGAGGGTGACGCGGCGCGCCCGCAACTCGGCGGCGTGCTGGCGACAATTTGCCCGGCGGACAAAAAAATCATCCACGGAATGACCGACGCGATTCTCGCGCCGTGTGTAACGTAGCCGTGACGGGAGCGCCGGTCTCCGACCCGGCGCGAAGTTCATGTCCGGCGAACGCGTCGGATCGGAATTCGGCGCTCCGGGCCGGCGGCTGGCTGCAACCGTGGGAATGCAGGCAATCTTCTGCTTTGCCAAACCGCCGCGTAAATCGTAAATCGTAAGTCGCAAATCACAAATGACTGACAAGCCGCTGCGTGCTACTGCCGTTGAAATCGTCCGCCAATTGCAAACGGCGGGCTTCAGCGCGTTCTGGGTTGGCGGCTGCGTGCGCGATTTTTTGCTGGGACGCGAGCCGGGCGATTACGACATCGCCACGTCCGCGCTGCCGGAGCAGGTCGAAAAACTGTTCAAACGCACCGTCGCCGTCGGGCGCAAATTCGGCGTGATGGTCGTCGTTGAAAACGGCCGGCCATTCCAGGTCGCCACGTTTCGCGCCGAGGCGGATTATCGCGACGGCCGGCATCCGGAGCAGGTCACGTTCGGCGACGCCGAAGCCGATGCGCAACGGCGCGATTTCACCGTGAACGGACTTTTCTACGATCCGGTCGCGGAAAAGCTCCACGATTGGGTCGGCGGTGAAAAAGATTTGCGCGCGAAAATTATCCGCACCATCGGCTCGCCGGGCGAACGGTTCGCCGAAGACCATTTGCGTTTGCTGCGCGCGGTGCGGTTTGCCGCGCAATTGGGTTTTGAAATCGAGCCGCAAACCTTTGCCGCGGTCAGGACACTCGCGCCGAAAATCGAACTCATCAGTGCCGAGCGGATTCGCGACGAACTCATCAAATTGTTCTCGCCGCGCGAAAACGTCTCCCTCTCCTCCCCAAAAGGAGGAGAGGGTCGGGGTGAGGAGACCGATAATTTCAAAACTCAACCTCCCTCCCTCCGGCCCTCTCCCCGCTTGGGCGGGGCGAGGGAGAAAATGATGTCACGCGCCGCGCGCGGTCTGGTTTTGTTGCGCGACAGCGGATTGCTGCCCGGTGTTTTGCCCGAACTCGTTGCCACCATAGTGTGCGAGCAATCGCCGGATTTTCATCCCGAAGGCACGGTGTTTGAGCACATCCGGCTGATGCTGGAGAAACTGCCGCCGAACGCGCATCCATCGCTGCCGTGGATGGTGATTTTGCATGACATCGCCAAGCCGGCCACGGCCGAGCGCGATCCAGTCACGGGCAAAATCCGTTTCTATGGCCACGAAAAAGTCGGCGCGGCGCTGGCGGGAAGGATTTTGCAGCGGTTGCGCTTTCCGAAAAAGCAAACGGACGAAATCGTCGCGTGCGTGCGGCAGCACATGCAATTCAAGGATGTGAAGCAAATGCGCAAGGCCACGCTGCGGCGGCTACTGTTGCGCGAGACTTTTCCGCTCGAACTCGAATTGCACCGGCTGGATTGCCTCGGCTCGCATGGCAACCTGGAGCATTATGAATTTCTGGTGGCGCAGGCGGCGGAATTGGAGAAACAGCCGGCGATTCGACCGCCGTTGCTCACCGGCAACGATTTGATTGCACTGGGCGTGAAACCTGGTCCGGCGATGGGTGCATTGCTCGCGGAAATCCGCGAAAAACAGTTGCAGGACGAACTAAAAACGCCGCGCCAAGCCAGGGCGTGGGCAAGGAAACAGTTGGCGCATGGCTGACGAACCGGTTCAACTGCCGATTGACGGGGTGCTGGATTTGCACACGTTCAATCCACGCGAGGTGAAGGATCTCGTGCCGGATTATCTGGTCGCCTGCCAAGAGCGCGGCATCCTCCAGGTGCGGATCATCCACGGCAAGGGCATCGGCAACCTGCGGCGCACGGTGCACGCGATTCTGGCCAAACATCCGGCCGTGGTGTCCTTCACACTCGATCACCCGCAGTTCGGCGGCTGGGGGGCAACGATTGTGCAACTGCGCCCGGCGGAACATGGCGGATGATGCGATGGGGAGAGACTCTGCGGACAAAAATTCGCGATTTATGAGATTATGGCCTGATTCGGTGCAGGCGTAGCGGCGGTTGGCAAACCGCCGCTGAAATGTGAGGCATTCTCCCGAAAGCCGCTACGAGATTCATGGGCCGTCATTTCAGCGGCTCCAAAAATACTTTGCGGATTTCAAATTCGCCGCCTTCGCTTTGAAAGCCAATCGTACCGGCCGTCACGGTGCATTCGGTCGCTTCGTTCATGAATTTGCCGTTGACGTAGGCTTTGACGTCGCTGCCGGAGCAGACCATTTCGTAATTGTTCCACTCACCGACGGGTTTTTCATTTGAGGGTCCCTGCTTCGGGGCCGGCGCGTTGGCGTCCATGCCCTTGTGTTCCTTGCATTCCGCACCCGCCATCAAAATCCAATCGCCTTGATTGCTGTATTTCCCCTGGGCCTGGATGCAGGGGGGCCAGACTTCATCCGGCAATTGCATGTGCAGGAGCACGCCGGTGTTGTCGGCCTTGGGCGCGACTTTCACGAAGCGCCATTCAACCGTGAGTTTGTAATCGCGATAATCCTGTTTCGTGCGGAGATAACCGGTTGGTTTGCCGGTGCAATGAATCACGCCGTTGGTGACAGTCCAGGCCAGCGCGGGGTTGGCGTTTGACCTCATACAAAACGTCCAGCCGGAAAAATCTTTGGCGTTGAAAAGCTCGATATGATTGGTCGGCGTGATGACATCCTGTGCCGTGCAAAAATTTGCGGGAGCCAGCGCGAAGCAGAGCAGCGCCATGGGGGCCAAGAAAATTTTCATTGCCATGAAAATGACGCTGCGGTTGCCGCAAATCAAGCACGACAGACTGCGGGTGTCCCTGTTTGGTTGGGGTTAATTTGCTTTCGTCTGGAAAACCAGCAGATAGGGCACCGCCGAATGGCCCTGCTGGTCTTTGAAACCGTGAAAATTCTGGCTGTTTATCCAGTAGCCATAAGTCTTGTTGGGTTCCAGTTTGACTTTGAGCACGCAGGTTTTTTGGTCCGCTTCATATTTAGGTTTCCCCACCGATTCGGGAGAAGAATCCTTCCAAGCCGAAGACCAGCTCCATGATTGATCCATCATTTCCTTGCTGAACTTGACCTTGATTTCAACCTCGCCGGGAGCCATGTCCTTGCTGCCGGCTTCCGGCACGGTTTTGACGACGACTGGCGCCATGGAATCAACATCCTGCGCGCGGCATATCTGCGGTGCGAATTGACAAATCGCGCCGATGATGAGTGTTGTAAGTAATGTTTTCGTTTTCATATTTTTAATTCTTGGTTTTCAGTTTTGTTTGGTCTGGAAAATCAGCAAATCGGCGACGATTTTCAGTTCAATCCGGAACTCGTGGTTCCGCCTGGACTGCTCCAGCCGAGTCTTCCGCTCATCTCTCCGTTGCCGCCGTCTTTAATTGTGAGGAAACGCTTTTCATTCGGCAGTGGAATTTCCTGTTTGAACAACTTAAACCCGTCTTTCTTGGCATTGATGCCGGTCATGGCTGGCGGCTGAAAAGCGGCATCGGGCAAAGGCTGGTTGAGTTGCTCGTAGTGGAATCGAAATGTCTCGGAACTGTATTGGCTATTTTCGATGACCTGTACAGGCAGAAGCGTTTCGGCGTCTATCCACCATTCCAATTTGGCGGCAAAGACGCGGTCGTTTTCATTTTGCGGTTGCCGGACCATCCAGCTTTGGACGCGATGGCAGGCGCGCCCTTCAAATTGCGTCTGGTCTTGATAAACCAGCCGCCCTTTCGCAATGGCCTCTGCCACCGTAAATTTCGTCAAGGTGAATGGATCGGCTACTGACGTGTAAATGTCCGGCACCAGCGCCGCCGGACTGCTGTCGAGCCGGCGTCCATTTGGGTCATCCGCGTAAAGCCAGCAGGTTTTTCCGTCGTTTCCCAAAATGAATGCCTTCAAATTCATTATTTCCGAAATGTCGGCATAGATTTGATTGGTGCCCTGCCACTTGAAGGTGGCCGAATTGGCCATGATCCATTTGAAAGATTCCTTTCCGCCAAAAAATCTTGTCCACTGGACTGTTTCCGTGCCGGAGTTTAACCGTGCGCGGGCGGCTTTCATCGAGGACACCAGTTGTTCCAGCCGGGGATCTTTTGCGGCGGTGGCGATGAGGTTCAGTTGCTCGCTGGAGTAACTGTTGGTGCCGATCTGGCATCGGATCACAATGGGATCGCTGGCCACGCCATCGGCGCTGTAAAAGCCATCCAACATCAGCTTCGTGTCGTTGTCTGGCGGCAAGACCACAGGAACTGTGAATCGGTGAGACGATGGGTCGTAATCGAAAGCGGGAATCTGCGCGGGCAGGTCGAAAGACGAACCGGTCTTCCGCAAATAGGGAAAACCCTGGTCGGGCGGCATCATCGGTTGGTCAAAAGTAATTTCCAGCAGTGTCAGCACCGGCAGGGTTTCGCCGGACGCCGGTGAAATCCGGATGACGTTGGGTTTGACCGCACCGGGTTTTACCACAACGGGTTTGGTGGTGAAATGCCAGCGGTAATCGCCTGCGCAGGTCAGGTTTGTGGTTCGGAACCCTCCAGAACCGGTGGAACTCGATTGTGCCATCAGTTCGTTCGTCTGACCCGGAACCAGCCGCACGGGAACGACAAATTCGTTCCTGGCCGGCTCGTAGCGGGGTTGGCCATCGGGCACAAAACCGCCGGACGACCAGTTTATTCCCATGACATTCGGATTCATCGGCTGGTCGAAGCGGAGGCGCAACTCCTGCTTCGTGTCCACATTTGTTGCTCCATCTGCCGGCGACACGGAAACCACGTTGGGACGGTTCGGCCCCGCCGGTTCCGTTTTCGGGACGCTGGCCGAAGGTTTTTCCGGTTTTTCTTTTTCCACCGCGCCGGTGCAGAAGGTGAGAAGATAAGGCACGGCGGGATGCCCTTGTTGGTCCTTGAAGTTTTGGAATCCGTCCGTGTTCAGCCAGATGGCGTAGAACTTGTCAGGCTTCAAGTTCACGGGAAGCACACAGGTGCAGCCATCCGACAGATAGCGCGGCTTGCCGATGGTCTCGGGATAATTTTCCTCGTTCCAGATGCTCCAGGACCAACTGCCGTCCTGCATCGGTTTGCTGTAGGTGGCCCGGATTTCCGTCAGGGCAGGATCAACCCCCGCCCCGCCCGCCATGGGAACCGTGCGCACCACCACGGGCGGGGCTGATTCGAGCGAAATTTTCTCTGTGCCCTCGTCCAGATGCCGGATCCAAGTCAGCGGTTTTTCCAGCCCGGACGTCGCGCATCCCCGCACCATGTCGGCGTCTTTAATTTCCAAGGCTTTCTTGTACCAGGCAACCGCCTCGTTTCTGTTCCCGGCGCGGTCTTCGATGTAACCCAGATAGACATAGACATAGCAAAGGGACGGGGAAGCGAGCGTGTTCTTGTCATGTTCAAGAATCTCCAGCAGCAGTTTTTTCGCAAGATCGGCATTTTTCGGCTCGCCGTGCAGTGCATCCCGCGCTTGCTGAAGTTTCGCTTCCGCCGGACTGTTTTGTTGCCGGGGCGGAGGCGTGGCGTTTTCGTCCAGATGCCGGATCCAAGTCAGCGGTTTTTCCAGCCCGAACGTTGCGCATTCCTGGACCCGGTCTGCGTCTTTAATTTCCAAGGCTTTCTTGTACCAGGCAACCGCCTCGTTTCTGTTCCCGGCGCGGTCTTCGATGTAACCCAGATAGACATAGACGTAACAGAGCGACTGGGAGTCGAGGGTGTCCTTGTCCTTCTCGACAATTTCCAGCAACAGTTTTTTAGCTTGAACGGTGTTCTTCTGTTCCCCGGTCAGCGCTACCCGCGCTTTTTGAAGTTTCATTTCTCCGGCGCTTTCGGCGGCCAGGAGCGGACCGACCAGCAGGCACGCCAGGCAAATCGCGATGGCCGGCCTCATTATGTATTGCAGCAAGGCAAAGATTCGTTTCATAGGTAAAGTTTTAGTTGTGGATTGCATTGATTGTGGATTGTTGACGGATATCGGGTCATTTCCGGGTTTCGAAAATCAGCAGATACGGCACCGCCGGCTGGCCGTCGGTGTCCTTGAAGTCGTGGAACTTGCCGCTGTTGAGCCAGATAGCGTAAACTCTGCCTGGCTTGAGCTTCACCGGCAGCGCGCAGGTCCGGCCATCCTCCAGGTAGTGCGCCGAACCGGTCGTCTCGGGATAATACTCTTTACCCCAGGCGGACCATGACCAACTGCCGTCTTGCATCAGCTTGCTGAAGGTGACCTGGAGTTCGGTCAACGCGGGATCAACCCCCGCTGTGCCGGATTCGGGAACCGTTTTAATAATTACGGGCGGTGCTGTTGGAACCGGCGCTTTGGCCGCGTCATGGGGTTCGTTGGCAACCGCTCCGGCGGCAGGTTTGGTTTCGCCCGGTCCCGGGTTCAGGTATGCTTTTACGGAAAAAAAGCCGACGAGAACCACCGTTAGAATCAGCACCACACCACCAACGATGATGGGGGCGATTTTTCTGCCGGCTGGTTCACCAAATAGGATGTGATGTTTGAGGCGATGAACGCTTTCAATCAGAACGGCGAAGCCAATGAACCCGAAGAATCCGGAGAAACCGAACATCCATTTCAACCCGGGAATGAAGCCCAATGCGGCCAGACAACCCAGGACCCATCCGGTGCGAGCAACATTGAGCGCAAACCGGGAGGTAAAAGTTAACCCGCCCGAAGGCGGAAACAGCGGAGTGCCAGTAACGGTTTTGTTGAGAGTTGTTGACACGGCTTGTGGGGCTGAAGTTTGCGCAATCGTCTCCACCCGCGTTTTGACTTCACTGACGTGCTGGTAACGACGTTCCGGCTCCTTTTCCAACGAGCGCATCACGACTTCGTCCAAGCGCACATCCACCTGCACTTTTTGCGACGGCGGCTGGAATTTCCCAAGCGGCAGTTCGCCGGTGAGCATTTCGTAGAACACCACGCCCAGAGAATAAATGTCCGCCCGATGATCCACCGTCTGCGGCTTCTCGATCTGCTCCGGCGCCATGTAGTGCGGCGTGCCCACCACGTCGCGCACGCCCGTCAGCCGAAAATCTTTCGGCTCCTGCCCCAGAATTTTCGCGAGGCCGAAGTCGGCGATTTTTACCCGGCCCTTTTTGTCGAGCAGAACGTTTTCCGGCTTGATGTCGCGGTGGACGATGCCTTCGTCGTGGGCGAACTGGAGCGCGGCGCAGATTTGCGGGATGATTTCGAGCGCCTCGCGCGGCGAGAGTTTGCCGGCCTGCTCGACCTGCCGCAGGTTCGGCCCGTCCACGTATTCCATGATGAAATAATGCAGGGGTGTGGTAGGGACGCGTTGCTGCGCGTTCTGGCCGAGCGGCAGCTCGGCCCTACCAAAGTCGTAAACGCCGACGATGTTCGGATGACTCAGCTTTGCCAGCGCGCGCGCTTCGCGGGTGAAGCGCTCGGCAAAATCCAGGTCGCCGCCGGAACGCGGCGCGAGAATTTTCAGCGCGACGAAACGGTCCAGCGCCGGTTGGCGTGCCTTGTAAACCGCGCCCATGCCGCCTTTGCCGATGAGTTCGAGGATTTCCAGTTGCGGAAAAAGTCTGGCGAGGTCGGGAATCGTGGGCGGCACGAACGGCGGCGTGCCGGGCGGCGCACCGCCTTCGGTCGCGATGCCACGTTGCAGCAGGCAGGCCGGGCAAAGTCCTTCCGACACGTCCGGTTTCAGTTCTGCGCCGCATTGCGGGCATTGGCGCGGGATGTTTTGGGTGAAAGGAGTGGTCCGTGAGGGCGGGCCTTGACTTTTTTTCCGGCGCGAAAAATGCACGATCAGGAAAATCGCCGCGCTGATGAGCGTCAGCAAGAACACCAAAAAAAATACAAATCCTCCAAACAGCACAATTGTGCCGGGTTCTGCCAACATCACGTTTTTCATAAGCTAAGTTGCAAATTCTTCATTCCACCCGTTACTGAAGAAAAACCAGCCAAAGGTTAGTGAAAAAATTTCAATTCCAGTGGCAGCCGACGTGAGGAGGCTCTGAAATATTTTTCCATTCTTCATTCTGCATTTGAAATGAGCCGTTGCCTCGGCGGCTACGAAAATAGGGCGGAATTCACCCCGCCAGCGCTGCAAACAAATTTCGGATTTCGTCCTCCACCTCGCCGGGACTGGCGACGGTGTCCGCAATTTCCGCGCGGAGCACTTCGCGGTAACGCTGCCGCAGGCGATGCACCGCCACTTTCACCGCGCCTTCGCTCGTGCCGAGCCGGGTGGCGATTTCCGCGTAACGAACCGACCGGCTCACCTCGGTCAGCGTGGGTTTCAATTGCTCGAATAGATTTTCTTTGCCGTCGCGGACATATTCCGCGCGCAGCCGGCGCAGCACCTGTTCCAGCAGCGTGAGCGCCCAGCGCCGCTCAAAAATCTTCTCGGCGGTGAGGTGGTCGGCCGGTTCAAAGCCGCCGGACGTTTCGGCGGTGGCAACGTCAATGGGAATCAGAACCCGGCCGCCGCCGCGTTTTTGGGCTTTGGCCTTGTCCCATTCGTTGGCGAGAAAATGTTTCAGCGACGCCAGCAGAAACGAACGGAACCGGCCTTTGGCGGGATCCACGCCGGCGAGCGATTTTTTCTCCAGCAGCCGCGCGAAAAATTCCTGGGTCAAATCCTGCGCGTCGTGTGGACCGTGCCCCTGCCGTCGCACAAAGGCGTAAATTGGAAACCAGTAGCTGCGGCAAAGTTTTTCCAGGGCGTTGCGCGCGTGCGGGGTGTCGTTGCCCCCGGCGGATATCACGAGCGACCAATGGGTGGTGACAAACTCCGGGCGCGGTGGCGGTTCGGCGCAGGCTGGAGTTGAGTTTGGTTCGGTCTGGCTGGAAGTGCTCACCAACGCGAACGTAACGCCGTTCGCGTTGAAAACGCAAGTGCGCTTACACCGTGGTTGGGTCCTGATTTGGTGGCGGCGCGCGGGCTTCAGCCCGCTTCAACGTCCATCGTGGAGCGGTGCGGGAAAAATGCCCGGCTCGCCTTCGATTTGTGCGTTGAAGCGGCGTGAACGCCGCGCTCCACTCTCACCAAATGGAGGTTGCTCTATTTTACGATTCTCAATGGGACGCTGCCTACACCGCCGGTGATTGCAGTTGCTTTTGGACGCGCTCGAAAACCGTCGCGGGCGAAATGGCCTTCAAACATTCGTCCGGTTTTTCGTAGGTGCAATGCGATTTCAGGCAGGGAGAGCAGGGGAGATCAATGCGCAGCACGTTTTCGAGATGACCATACGGGCCGGTGCGACGGGGTTCGGTGGGGCCGAAGAGTGCGACGAGCGGTTTGTTTAACGCGGCGGCGGCATGCATCGGGCCGGTGTCGTTGGTGACCATCAACTCGCACAG
>Ga0209540_10001363_pt1 | contig 18765 bp, 10 predicted proteins | sample BarGraIncu01121A_FD_184501 | JGI IMG/M metagenome (GOLD analysis project Ga0209540, IMG submission 184501) | Arctic peat soil microbial communities from Barrow, Alaska - Barrow Graham LP Incubations 011-21A (SPAdes) (version 2) | ecosystem: Environmental > Terrestrial > Soil > Wetlands > Peat... | reverse complement strand
TCTGCTTCAAGAGAAGGATTGTATCTGTAAAGATGCCAGTAACCAGCTTCAACTGCCATCTTCTCCTCTCTTTGAGAAGCACCCATGCCGTTCTTCAAGCCGTGGCTGATACATGGAGAATAGGCAATAATCAGAGAAGGGCCGTCATAGGCCTCTGCCTCCTTTAGAACATTGAGTAACTGATTGTGACTTGCGCCCATAGCAACTTGGGCTACATATACATAACCATAACTTATAGCCATCATTCCAAGGTCTTTTTTACGAATCTTTTTACCTGATGTGGCAAATTTGGCAACTGCTCCGGCAGGGGTAGATTTTGATGATTGTCCGCCTGTATTTGAGTAAACCTCGGTATCAAGTACCAAAACATTTACATTACTGCCGGAAGCCAATACATGGTCTAATCCACCATATCCGATATCGTATGCCCAACCGTCACCACCAAATATCCATTGTGAACGGGTAACCAGAAACTCTTTTAGTGTAGTTAGCTCTTTACAGATTTCGCACTTGCAGCCAGAGATAAGCGGGATAAGTTTATCTGCAATCTCACGTGTAACAATAGAATCGTTGCGTTTTGTTAACCACTCTCCAAAAAGTACCTTCATTTCAGGTGAACATTTTTCACACTCAAGGCCATCAGCCATAAGTTTTGCAACTCTGTCACGAACCCTATCCGAACCCATATGCATACCCAAACCAAATTCAGCGTTATCTTCGAACAGTGAGTTAGCCCAGGAAGGACCATGTCCGTCTCTGTTTGTAGTGTATGGTGAAGCCGGAAACGAACCTCCATAGATAGAAGAACAACCGGTAGCATTGGCTATCATCATGCGATCACCAAATAATTGTGTAATTGCTTTGATATACGAAGTCTCGCCGCATCCTGCACAAGCACCTGAGAATTCAAAAAGAGGTTGTGAGAATTGCAGGTTCTTAATATTTTGACTCTTTGGCTGGACAGTATCTTTGTATCCGATAACGCTATGCAGGTAATCAAAGTTTGCTTGTTCGTGCTCCTGAGTTTCGAGAGGTTTCATAACCAGAGCTTTAGTCTTAGCCGGACATACATCGGCACAATTGCCGCAACCGGTACAGTCCATTGTAGTAACCTGAATAGTAAAGCTATACTCTTTGTAAGGGCCATTGCCTTTTACTTTTTTGATAGAACCCGGGGCGATTGCCTGCTCCTCTGCGCTCATTAAAAATGGACGGATAGCGGCGTGAGGACAAACATAAGCACATTGATTACACTGAATACAATTTTCGGGTTGCCATTCCGGAACGTGTGTTGCAACTGCTCGTTTTTCATATGCGGCTGTACCGGCAGGAATAGTACCATCCTCGAGATTAAGAAATGCACTAACCGGTAGATCATTCCCTGCCTGTGAGTTAACAGGGTCAGCAACATTTCTTACCCAGTCCGGAGCCAGTCTGTTGTAATTTGATGGTCTAAACTTGGCTGTAAGATTTTTCCATTCGCATGGAACTTCAACTTTCTCATATTCTCCGCCTCTGTCAATAGCTGCATAGTTCATTTTGAGAATTGCGTCACCCTTATTGCCGTATGACTTCTCGGCTGCCTTCTTCATCTCTTTTACAGCTTGTAAAGATGGAATTATATCTGCAATTTTAAAGAAAGCAGATTGCAGGATTGTATTTGTTCTGTTTCCAAGTCCTATCTCCTCTGCAATTTTTGTTGCATTAATGATGTAGAAAATAAGTTCTTTTTTGGCTATGGTAGCTTTGATGAAGTCCGGAAGTTTCTGAATTGTGTCCTCTTTAGACCATAAAGTATTCAAAAGCAGGGTGCCACCCTTCTTAATGCCTCTTAAAACATCGTACTTATTCAAATATGATGTAACGTGACAAGCAACGAAATCCGGGGTAGAAACCAAATATGGAGACTGGATAGGAGTATCACCAAATCTTAAGTGGGAACATGTATATCCACCTGATTTTTTGGAGTCGTAGTCGAAGTATGCCTGAACATATTTTGGAGTGGTTTCACCAATAATCTTGATTGTGTTTTTGTTTGCTCCTACTGTACCATCTGAGCCAAGACCATAGAACTTACACTCTTTTACACCAGGTTTAGCCATACTGATCTCCTCTTTAAAAGGAAGTGACTTAAAGCTGACATCATCTACAATTCCGATAGTGAACCCATTCTTTGGCTCTTTCATCTTAAGATTTTCAAAAACTGAGACGATTTGAGCAGGGCTGGTATCTTTTGAAGAAAGACCGTAACGACCGCCAACAATCAAAGGAAGTTTTCCCCCCCTATCGGCTATTTCTGCTTTTATATCTACATAAAGTGGTTCTCCTACAGCTCCTGGTTCTTTGGTTCTGTCGAGAACGGCAATTCTCTTAACGCTCTTTGGAAGAACTCTAAAGAAATATTTTGCCGAGAAAGGTCTGTAAAGCCTTACAATAAGCAGACCAACCTTTTCTCCCTTCTCTATCTGATAATCAACAACCTCTTTGATTGTTTCACAAACAGAGCCCATTGCGATGATTATATCTTCTGCCTCAGGGTCTCCATAGTAATCAAATGGAAGATAGTGCCGTCCTGTAAGTTCACTTATTTCCCCCATATATCTTGCAACAATATCCGGAACTGCATCATAGTATGAATTTGAAGCTTCACGTGCCTGAAAAAAAACATCAGGGTTTTGAGCAGTACCTCTGGTGACAGGCTTATTAGGGTTTAATGCTCTATTACGGAATGCAGTCAGAGATTTCTCGCTGATCATCTCTTTAAGAGCGTTTGGATCAATATTTTCTATCTTTTGAATTTCGTGAGATGTTCTGAATCCATCAAAGAAGTGCAAAAAAGGAATTCTTGATTTCAATGTAGAAAGGTGCGCAACCGATCCGAGATCCAATGCCTCCTGAACGCTGCTTGAGGCTAAAAATGCAAACCCTGTTTGTCTTGCCGACATTACATCTGAATGATCTCCGAATATCGATAGAGCTTGCGAAGCTAAAGTACGTGCAGACACATGGAAAACTGTTGGAAGAAGTTCTCCTGCAATTTTATACATATTTGGGATCATCAACAATAAACCTTGAGAGGCTGTAAATGTAGTTGCTAAAACTCCTGCCTGAAGAGCTCCATGAAGAGCACCTGCCGCACCTCCCTCACTCTGCATCTCCACCACCTTAATCTCCTCTCCAAAAAGGTTTTTCTTCCCGAAAGCAGACCACTCATCTACATACTCTGCCATAGTTGATGACGGAGTGATAGGATAAATGGCTGCAAGTTCGCTAAACATGTATGCTGCATGTGCTGCGGCGTAATTACCATCGCAGGTAATAAATTTTTTTTCTTTTGCCATAGCTGGTATTTTAGTAATTAATATTTATGATTCTTTAAAATATATTCGTTCATGATCTTGTACAACTTAGTCAAATACTTAATATGGCCGGTAACCTTTTGAATGTTACAGACCATATTGGATATGTCGTAAAAATGTGGATTTTTTTTCGACAATATAAGCCCCGTTGATAAAACCCTCATTCAAGGGTTTTATCGACAGAGGCTCTGTCTCTGTCTCGAACTCTTTTGTTATTTGATTAAGCTTGGGCATAATATCAACTATTCGCAAAATTAGTTAAAAATTTTAGATTCTAAGCCGGTTTTTATCTTTTTTTTATTGCCAATGTCACTAAATGTTTCTGCTAGATTCCGGTGTTATTGGTAGCCATGCGTAATGCTCTCCGGTTCTATCTTTTTGATCAAATTCTGGAGTACACTTCCGGGGCCGAGTTCCGTGAATTCTCTGGCTCCGTCTGCCCACATATTCTCAACAATCTGTCTCCAACGAACAGGAGCTGTAAGTTGGATTACCAAGTTATTCTTAATCTCTTTTGGAAAGGTGTGTGGCATTGCATCTACATTCTGGTATATCGGACAAATAGGAGTGACAATTTTTGTTGCTTCAATCGCAGCAGCTAACTCTTTTCTTGCTGGCTCCATAAGGGGTGAGTGAAAGCCTCCCCCAACAGCCAGAACAATTGCTCTTTTAGCCCCGGCATCTTTTAAGGCTTCGCACGCTTCATTAACAGATTGTATGGAACCGGAGATTACTAATTGACCGGCACAATTATAATTTGCGGGGATCACTACTCCATGAATTGAGGCACAAATTTCCTCAACCTTTTCGTCATCCAGTCCTAATACAGCGGCCATGGTAGAAGGTTCTGATTCGCAGGCTTTTTGCATTGCTTTAGCTCTTGCAGAGACTAAGCGAAGACCATCTTCAAAGTTCATTGCTTCAGCAGCCACTAGTGCGGAAAATTCTCCAAGTGAATGACCTGCCACCATTTCTGGAGTAAAATCGTGATGACACGCAGATAGAACAACAGAGTGAATAAAAATTGCAGGTTGGGTAACTTTTGTCTGTCTTAGCTCCTCATCACTGCCCTCAAACATAATGTCGGTGATACGGAACCTCAGAATTTCATTTGCTTGTTCGAATAGTTCTTTGGCCAAAGGGTATGATTGGTACAGTTCTTTACCCATACCGCTGAATTGTGCTCCTTGACCGGGAAATACGAAAGCTTTCATAAATGTCATAAAATTATTAAGCGACAAAGATACATTTTTTAATCAATTTTAAAATTTGTATCTTTGTCACTTAATATAAGGCCTAGTAGTTCAGCTGAATAGAACGTCAGATTCCGGTTCTGAAGGTCGGGGGTTTGAATCCCTTCTAGGTCACTACAACTGGTTAAAAACTATTGTTTTGTATACTGGATGGTATACATGAGGTTACTCAACAAATGCGATAATCTCTCCTTTTTGGATAATTTCTCCGTGTTTTGCACATATGGCAACAATTTTACCTCCGAAGTTTGGCTTTATCTCTTCCAAACCATAGAATGCCTGTATAAAACACATAGGTTTGTTAGTCTCAACCTTTTCGCCAATGTTTGGAGCAGAAGAGTTATCCATCAAATCATATTGCCAAACAAGCTGACCTTTCACAGTAGCTTGAATAGGTTTAGCATTGGGATTCGTTTCAAGAATCTTCTCTATATCTATCTTGGGCATTTCTATTACAGGACGGGTAATAACAATGGGTGCTCCGGCTTTTGCTTTTGCTGCTTCCAGTTCCTGGGTGAAACGTTGTTTAGCAACCCCGCTCTTGTAGTCTCTGTATTGTCTTTCATGCATCGCAAACTCGAATAACTCTTCATCGTCCTGGCCAAGTTCCCATTTGTTCTCAATCATCTCCTTACGGAACTTGTCAAGTTCATTTGGAAATGCATCCTGAGGGTTTCCTGTATAGAATTCAAGACCTTTATCATTAGCTAACTGAACGATCTCTGGGGCAAGTTCACCCGGAAGTTTACCGGTTTTTCCCAGAATCATGTTCCATGAGTCTTTATCTATTGTAGACCATCTTGGTTCGCCTTTAAGAGTATGCATTAGGTTCATCAGTGCAATATTTTTTACATATTGGCTAAAAGGCGTTACCAGCGGTGGATATCCAAGGCGTGGCCATACATACTCAACCTCCTGGAACAACAATACAACAAGTTCATTAAGCTTAAGCTCTTTTTTACCTTGGTTCCTGAGTGAAGAGTTGATTGCTCCGTGGAAACCACTAAGGTCTGCCATCATAGAACCCATCATACCACCAGGAAGACCACAGCCTACAAGAAGGGATGTCATCTGCTTGTTGCTCGGATCAATAAAGTATCCGAGAAAGTCATCAATAAAACTTTGTGTTAATCTGCGAGCCTCCATGTATGCGCCCATGTTGATATCTTTAACAAGAAAACCGGCATCTTTTAACATCGCCTGTATTGTAATCACATCCGGATGAACCATTCCCCATGAAAGTGGTTCCATTGCTACATCTATGTATTCTGCTCCGGCACGAGCAACCTCCAGCATAGAGGCAACAGAAAACCCCGGACCACTATGTCCGTGGTACGCTACAATAATATGCGGATACTTATCTTTAATTGCCTTTGTAAGTCTTCCCAAAAATGCAGGACGACCAATTCCTGCCATATCTTTCAAACATATTTCATCTGCACCAAACGCAACAACCTTGTCTACCAAACTCATGTAATACTCAACTGTGTGAACGGGAGAGTGGGTGATACTCAATGCAATCTGAGAGATCATACCCCCTGATTTGGCATACTTTACAGATAACTCCAGGTTCCTTGGATCGTTTAGGCCGCAGAATGAACGAGATATATTTGTTCCTTGTTTTGCTTTTACTTTATACATCAGCTCCCGAACGTCTGCAGGAACAGGGTTCATTCTCAATGCATTTAAGCCGCGTTCAAGCATATGTGTCTGAATTCCAACCTTATTAAAAGGAGCTGTCCATTCACGAACTGCTGTGTTAGGATTTTCACCAAAAAGAAGATTAACTTGTTCAAAAGCGCCTCCATTTGTTTCAACGCGGTCGAAGCAACCCATGTCAATTATTACAGGAGCAATCTCTTTTAGCTGGTGAACCATCGGAACATATTTTCCTGATGATTGCCACATGTCTCTGTATAACAGAGAGAATTTAATTTCGCGAACCATAATTTATTGTTTTTTTTTAATTCTTCTACGATACACTTTGAAGTCGCAAAATTAGAAAAAAGAAAAGAAATTATTGCTATCAAATCATATAAATACCTATCTTTGCAGCCCGATTCTAACAGATCGTATATGGTGGTCGTAGCTCAGCCGGTTAGAGCGCTAGTTTGTGGCACTAGAGGTCGTGGGTTCGAGCCCCATCTTCCACCCAAAAAAAAGCCCGGCACACAAGTGCCGGGTATTTTTATGCGCCCCTCTCTAAAGGAGTCTTGCACTACTTACAATACTTCCCAATAACCTTTTTCCAAACCATATACCCTCCACCCAGAAGATGCAACCCGTCATTGGTATACTTTGGATCCAACTTTTCACTGTCTGCACTCTTTAACGCTGAGTAGACATCGATATAGGTCAACCCTTTCTCTTCGCAAATCCTCTTCAACCTCTTATTGATATCAATAACAACATCACCTTTCGCAGTAGCACCCAAAAACTTTCCGAAACTATCATTGACGGGAAAAATACTCTGTATATAGAGCTTTGTTCTGGGCGAATCTTTTGATATCCTGTTAATGATCTTTGTAATGCCCCTCACGATTGAATCGGCAGCCACATCGTGAGAAACATCATTTATCCCTATCAGAAGGAATATTTTTTGGGGCTCACCCTTTAATATGGGGTCAAGCCTGTCATATACACCTTGAACAATATCTCCACTTATTCCCCTGTTCTTTACCTTTTTACTGTTAAAAATTTCGCACCATTCACCAAAATGGGTAATACTATTGCCAAGAAAAATAATGTCGGACTTTGAAATTGGGAGCTCCTCAAAGAGGGTGGCTCTCTGATAATATAGGGTGGAGTACTTTGAATCTTGTGCAGATAAACCGGTAAAGACAAAACCGGTAAAAAGAGTAAACAACAAAACGAGTTTTTTCATAATTTTTATAATGTACCAGACCCCTATTAATTGGACTTAAAACTTAAAGATCAAATTTGTCGCATATAATTATTATCAATAGTATAATATCAATCCGGTAACACCGGCTAATATTATCACAAGTATCGGGTTGAGCTTTCCCCATTGGGTTGCCACAAAAGCCAAACCGAAGATCGCCCAACTCTTCCAATCGATAAAATTATCTGAAGTGACCAGAAGTGCAGCAGCAGATGCTATCAAGCCGAGAACCACCGGACGAATCCCTTTAAGTGCAGCTTCAAACCAGTGGCTCTTTTTAAACTGTTTGTAAAGATAGGCGATAAGAAAAATTATGATGAATGAGGGGAGTGAAACGGCAAATGTTGCAACCGCCGCTCCCCAGGCACTTTCAGTAACAGAATACCCCACATAGGTGGCACTATTAATGCCGATAGGGCCGGGGGTCATCTGGGAGATAGCAATAATATCTGTGAATGTTGAAGCATCTATCCATTGGTGTTTTACAACCACTTCATTATGTATCAGCGAAATCATAGCATATCCGCCACCAAAGGTGAAGAGTCCTATCTTAAAAAATGTTATGAAAAGTTGTAGATAGATCATCGTTTGATAAGATAGAAATAAAAAAGACCAAGGATGGCCCCGGCCATTATCAAATAGATAGGGGAAATTCCCAAAAGCACTATAAGCAGTAGTGTAGCAATGGGAATCAAGGATGTATACCTGTTCAGGTTAATTGTTTTGGACATGCCAATCAGAGGAACAGCGATGAGTGCGACCACTGCCGGGCGAATACCCATGAAAATGCTATTAACCACTTCATTGTCTTTGAATGAAGAGAAAAACATTGCAATCAACAATATTATCACAAAAGATGGAAGTGTGCTTCCAAGTGCTGCGACTACACCCCCTTTAAATCCCTTAAGTCTTTCTCCTACAAATATTGAGATGTTTATCGCAAAAACTCCGGGGGCAGATTGAGATATGGCAAGTACATCCAGAAAATCCTCTTTGCTGAGCCACCCTTTTTTCTCTACTACTTCCTTTTGAATAAGAGGCAACATTGCATAGCCCCCACCAATTGTGAAAGTTCCTATTTTGGAAAATGTAGTAAATATTTCTAAATACAGGTTCATAATACAAATGTAACTCAATTTTTCAAGAGGGGATAAAAATTGAGTTCAAATTTTTTTATGACTGAATACCAATCAAATAACAATAGGGTATAAGAATTTTCGAGAAAATTAAAAGAATAATTTTGTTTGATAAAAAAAGTCACATATCTTTGCAGCCCGTTTCGAAAATGAAACGCTGAATAGAAAGTTCTTTGATAGCATTATAAAAGAGTAACAAGGTAGAGGTTTTAATACTAAAACTTCGTCAAGACCTAATTTAATGAATGAGGTTTATACTAGTTAGGACAGACAAGCATTTTAATTTTATACAATGAAGAGTTTGATCCTGGCTCAGGATGAACGCTAGCGGCAGGCTTAACACATGCAAGTCGAGGGGCATCGCGTGTAGCAATACATGGCGGCGACCGGCGGAAGGGTGCGTAACGCGTGAGCAACATGCCCGTATCAGGGGGATAAGTCAGGGAAACTTGGTCTAATACCCCGTAATGAGTATCTAAGGCATCTTAGGTATTTTAAAGCTACGGTGGATACGGATTGGCTCGCGTGACATTAGCTGGATGGTAGGGTAACGGCCTACCATGGCTACGATGTCTAGGGGTTCTGAGAGGAAGATCCCCCACACTGGAACTGAGACACGGTCCAGACTCCTACGGGAGGCAGCAGTGAGGAATATTGGACAATGGATGGAAATCTGATCCAGCCATGCCGCGTGCAGGAAGACGGCCCTATGGGTTGTAAACTGCTTTTATACGGGAGCAATAAGGACTATGCGTAGTCTGATGAGAGTACCGTACGAATAAGCACCGGCTAACTCCGTGCCAGCAGCCGCGGTAATACGGAGGGTGCGAGCGTTATCCGGATTTATTGGGTTTAAAGGGTGCGTAGGCGGTTTTGTAAGTCAGCGGTGAAAGTTTTCAGCTTAACTGGAAAAATGCCGTTGATACTGTAAAGCTGGAATATGGTTGCTGTGGGTGGAATGTGTGGTGTAGCGGTGAAATGCTTAGAGATCACACAGAATATCGATTGCGAAGGCAGCTCACAAAGCCATTATTGACGCTGATGCACGAAAGTGTGGGGATCAAACAGGATTAGATACCCTGGTAGTCCACACTGTAAACGATGATAACTCGCTGTCGGCGATATACAGTCGGTAGCCAAGCGAAAGCGATAAGTTATCCACCTGGGGAGTACGACCGCAAGGTTGAAACTCAAAGGAATTGACGGGGGCCCGCACAAGCGGAGGAACATGTGGTTTAATTCGATGATACGCGAGGAACCTTACCCGGGCTCGAACGGTGCAGGAATATTTCAGAGATGGGATAGCTAGCAATAGCCTGTATCGAGGTGCTGCATGGTTGTCGTCAGCTCGTGCCGTGAGGTGTCGGCTTAAGTGCCATAACGAGCGCAACCCTTGTCGTTAGTTGCCATCAAGTAAAGTTGGGGACTCTAGCGAGACTGCCACCGTAAGGTGTGAGGAAGGGGGGGATGACGTCAAATCAGCACGGCCCTTACGTCCGGGGCGACACACGTGTTACAATGGTAGGTACAGAGGGCAGCTACCCAGCGATGGGATGCGAATCTCTAAAACCTATCTCAGTTCGGATCGGAGTCTGCAACTCGACTCCGTGAAGTTGGATTCGCTAGTAATCGCGCATCAGCCATGGCGCGGTGAATACGTTCCCGGGCCTTGTACACACCGCCCGTCAAGCCATGGAAGCTGGGGGTGCCTGAAATTCGTGACCGCAAGGAGCGACCTAGGGCAAAACTGGTAACTGGGGCTAAGTCGTAACAAGGTAGCCGTACCGGAAGGTGTGGCTGGAACACCTCCTTTTTGGAGCTGTTACTAACTAGGGAAGTTTTAGTTAAAACTCTTCTTATTACTCTTTTTGCTATCATTTAACCTATATAGTCCCGTAGCTCAGTTGGTTAGAGCACTACACTGATAATGTAGGGGTCAGCGGTTCAACTCCGCTCGGGACTACATATTTATATGTAACCGGGGGATTAGCTCAGTTGGCTAGAGCACTTGCTTTGCAAGCAAGGGGTCAAGGGTTCGACTCCCTTATTCTCCACAGATAAGCCTATAAATTAGGCAGTTACAGAAAACACCCAATTTTACACCCAAAAAGGTACGAAAATGGGTGTTTTTTTATGCCTTTTGGTGAGCAAAGTAACAAGCAATGAACGACTCCTCCATAAAGCCAGACTGCCAAAGTTCTTCGCACAAATCAAAAATCTTTGCTTTGGGAAGATTCTTTACATATTTGAATTTGCTTTTGGCTATATTGCCAACGACAGCCGTTTTTATTTGATCTCCAACATCCTTTTGATTGGCAGCCAGGCTTTTTCGCGAAGTTCGACGGGGACTTTTATTTCGTATTGTTCGGTCTGAAGTGAATGGAGAACCTTTTCCAAGGTCACTTTTTTCATATTCCTGCAAATTGCACCGATATGTATCGGGATGAATTCTTTACCAGGATTATTCTTTTGCATCTCATGAATAACTCCTGCTTCTGTGACAATGATAAACTGTCTGTTATGAGAACTATTTACATGCTTGATCATTCCAGAGGTTGAGTAAAAATATGCCTGAGGCAAGTTGTGAATTGCCGGGTCATTTGAACATTTGCTTTCCGGATGGATCAGAATATCTGCATGGGGATATTCCATACCCTTCTCAAGAATCATTTTTGTGTCGAACTGATTGTGAACACAGCAGTCTCCATCCCAAATCTCTAAGTCTCTCCCGGTTTTTAGTTTTATATAGTTACCTAGGTTTTTGTCAGGAATAAAGAGTATTTTTTTCTCCGGAGGTATACTCATGACAACTTTGAGTGCGTTAGATGAGGTACAGCAGTAATCTGAATATGCTTTGACCTCTGCTGAGGTATTGATATATGCGACAACCACGCCGTCGGGATTTTTCTCCTTCCATCTGATTAAATCTTCTCCTTCTATACTCTCTGCCAGTGAACAACCGGCTGTATTGTCCGGGACCAGAACCTTTTTATTAGGAGAAATAATGGATGCCGTCTCTGCCATAAAGTTTACGCCACAAAAGAGAATAATGTCTGCTTCGGTTTTTGACGCAGCATTAGAAAGCCCTAATGAGTCACCAATATAGTCCGCTATATCCTGAACTTCCTGTCTGACATAGAAGTGAGCCAAAATGACTGCATTTTTTTCTTTTTTCAGTCGATTTATCTCCTTAACAATATCATAGGATTTTATATTCATACTTATATCCAACGCAGTAACGGAATGTGTTAATGCACCTACACTAATATAATCGACCCCTGTAAAGGCCACCTCTTTTATCCTTGAAATGGTCATATTCCCGGAAGCCTCGGTTTCTGCTTTCCCGCTTATCATTTTTACAGCTTTAGCCATTACCGCTGTACTCATATTGTCCAGCATAATAATATCTGCGCCTGAGTCAAGTGCTTCCTTTACTTCTTCCAAATTAGTAACTTCCACCTCGATTCGGATTCCGGAAGAGATATTCGTCCGTACCTGTTTTACTGCATTGGAGATACCTCCTGCAACTTTGATATGATTATCTTTAATCAATGCCAGGTCGTACAGTCCCATCCGGTGATTTGTTCCTCCACCTGCCTTTACAGCCATCTTGTCGAGGATTCTCATTCCCGGAGCAGTTTTGCGAGTATCAAGAAGCTTTGTGTTGGAACCCTCCAACTCTTTTACATAAAGTGCTGTTGCGGTAGCTATTCCCGACATTCGCTGGAGTATGTTGAGCGCTGTGCGCTCAGCAGTTAATAAGCAACGATAGCTACCTTCCACTTTTAGAATGATATCTCCCTTTTTTACATTGTCTCCCTCCTTTACAAAAGAGGTCCAGAGAATCTCCTTGTCGAAATATTCAAAAACCTTTTTGGCAATATCCAGACCAGATATAATGCCATCTGCCTTCATTGTCATCTCTGCAATGGCCCGCGATGTTTCCGGAATAAGAGCATTGGTGGTAATGTCTCCTGTGGCAATATCTTCTTCGATTGCTAACTCTATGATTTTGTTGATTAAAGAGTCGTTTGACATAATAGTTAATTGAGGTTATTAATTACCGGGACTGTGTGAATCTCTCTCCCCTGCTGTTGTATTATGTGAAAAAGATAAGATTCGTTTTCGGACGGGTAGTCTTCTCTGAAGTGTCCGCCTCGGCTTTCTTTGCGGTAAATGGCAGGCTTTATGATTAGCTCGGCTACCATTATCAGATTATTGCTGATAGAGGTATAGTATTCATTGCTCTCTTTTTCCAGATTCTTTTTCTCTTCTTCCAATTGAGTGAGTCCCTTTTGCAGCAATTTTTCATTTCTGATAATACCGGCATAAAGGGTCATAATATTTGCAACCCTCTCTTTTAGTATTAAATATTTCTCCGATCTGCTTTTGTCAATGTGATATATTGGTGTAAACGAAGGTGCAGGAGTTATTGATTGACTCTTTCCGGAAAATTCTATTGCACGGTATCCGAATACTAAACATTCTATCAATGAATTAGAAGCTAATCTGTTAGCTCCCATAACGCCCGTAGAGGCAAGTTCTCCGCAGACAAATAGATTTTTAATATTGGTTCTCCCGTGAATATCTGTCTTAACGCCTCCCACCATGTAATGTGCAGCTGGGGCAACAGGTATTTTATCTGTCATATCAATGCCCAATTGACGACATTTTTCAAAAATATTAGGGAATCTCTCCCGTATACGTTTCGGATCGAGATGTTTTAAGGATAGATATACATATGGGTTTTCCTGTTGGGAGATCTCACGGTAAATTGCTTGTGCTACAACGTCTCTGGGTGCCAATTCCGCATTTTCGTGAATTTTCACCATGAATCTTTCCCCTTTTTGATTAATCAAGTGCGCCCCTTCACCGCGAACAGCTTCGCTTATAAGGTAAGATTTTTCTGAGGCTGTATAAATGGTTGTGGGATGGAATTGTACAAACTCCATATCTGCAAGTTCGCAATTTGCAGAATATGCAAGAGCAATTCCGTCGCCAATTGTAGTTTCCGGATTTGATGTGCGTTTATAAATTGCAGAGGCTCCTCCAAGGGCTAATAAAGTATTTTTCCCGAAAAACAGCTCTTCGCAATTTTTGTTAAAATCCCATATGCGGACACCATAGCAAGTGTCATTATCCTTTAATATTCCAACTGCGGAGTGATTTTCAAAAATTTGGATACTCTTGCAGGTAAGAACTTTTTCGATCATGAAATCAGTTATCTTCATTCCTGTAACATCGCCACCTGCGTGCAATATTCGTCTTTTATGATGCCCACCTTCAAGTCCTAAAGCGAAGGAGCCGTCAGACATATCGAAATGCATTCCCTCCTCTACAAGTTCCCGAATTCTTTCCGGCCCTTCGGTTACAAGAATATTTACAGCGGAATAATCACACAGACCACGTCCGGCAATAACCGTGTCGTCAAAATGAAATGCGGGGGTATCATCTTCGTCCGTGACGGCAGCAATCCCACCCTGAGCATAATATGAGTTACTGTCACGAACCTTGGATTTTGTTATCAGTGCAACACTTCCATACCGGGAGGCACGAAAAGCTGCATAAAGACCAGCCAGACCGCTCCCTACAATCACAAAATCGTAATAATGCATTATAAAATAGCTTTGTTGGGGGCGAAAGTACTCTTTTTTTGCCACATTGAATGGAAACTTTGCATCAGTTTTTTGCTCATCTTCTCTTTATTGGATATCTTAGCGCACTAATAGTTAAATAGAGAAAAATATGACAAAATGTGTAAATTGCTTTATACCGTACCAAGATAAAGCACAAGTAGAACAAACTATTACAGGGTTAAAAGAGATAGAACTTATAGATAAAATATATCTTCTTGCTACAAACCCAAATGTAGAACAATATCCGGGTTGCGAAATTATCCATATTGAGTCACTTAAGTGCACTCCGGCTATCAAGAAAATTGCAGAGAGATCTGGAACCAGGTATACGCTCATTTACACAAAAGAGTCTACACTCGTTATGGGCATGTTTGCAATGGAGAGAATGGTGAATCTGGCAAACGATACAAACGCTGCAATGATTTATGCAGACCATTATCAGATTATAGATGGTAAGAAGAGTATCTGCCCTGTAATTACATATCAGAAAGGTAGTCTGAGAGATGATTTTGACTTTGGATCGGTTCTCCTGTTTAGATCAGAATCACTAAAAGAGGCTGCTTCTGCAATGGAGGCAAAGTATCTTTATGCAGGAATGTACGACCTAAGACTAAAGGTGTCTCAAAAGGGCGAACTTGTACACGTGAACGAGTATATGTACACAGAAGTTGAGCAAGATACAAGAAAAACCGGAGAGAAGATCTTCGACTATGTAGACCCTAAAAATCGTGGGGTGCAAATTGAGATGGAGGCTGCGTGTACAGAACATCTAAAGGCGATAGGAGGCTATCTAAAGCCAAAATTCAAACATATCGAATTCAATAAAAACAACTTTGAGTATGAGGCATCAGTAATTATTCCGGTATTCAACAGAATAAAGACAATCGATGATGCAATTCATTCTGTTTTAATGCAAAAGACGACATTCAAGTTTAACCTTATAATTATAGACAACCATTCGTCGGATGGTACTTATGAGGCAATTGAAAAGTATGCAGATGATCCCAGGCTTATTCACCTTGTGCCGGAAAGAATGGACTTAGGTATTGGTGGATGTTGGAATGCGGGAGTTCACCACCCAAAATGCGGAAAATTCTCAGTTCAGCTGGATAGCGACGATGTCTATTCAAATGAAAACACCCTGCAAAAAGTAGTAAACTCATTCTACGAACAGAACTGCGCAATGGTTGTGGGTACATATATGATGACCAACTTTAAGATGGAAATGATCGCACCCGGCATTATTGACCATAAAGAGTGGACTCCGGATAACGGAAGAAACAATGCTTTGAGAATAAACGGACTGGGTGCTCCCAGAGCCTTTTACACGCCTGTCCTTAGGGCGATAAAGGTACCTAACACAAGCTATGGAGAAGACTATGCACTTGGGTTGAACATCTCAAGAGAGTATCAGATTGGCAGAATTTACGATATTCTTTACCATTGCCGTCGTTGGGATGAGAACTCCGATGCTTCACTAGATATTGTAAAGATGAATGCTCACAATACTTACAAGGATAGGATACGAACCTGGGAGTTGCAAGCCAGAATTGCTCTCAATAAAAAAAACAGTAAATAAACCGATGTCGGAACTATTGAATTCACAGAATCTGATTGATCTTTTCCGGGAGCAGCTAAGCACGTGGGAGCAGGCTAGGGAAAATTATGAGGCTTTGAATAGGGTTAAAACCAAAGAAATAGTGGTAAACGGTTTCCCCTTTAAGGTTCAGTTTAACCCTGCAAGAATAGTATCATCGGCTGCAAAAGTAGATGTTAAGTCTATTCAGGAACGCAAATGTTTTCTTTGCAAGGAGAACCGACCTGTGGTACAAAGGGGGCTCGATTACATAAACACTTCAGATAACGCCGACCACTATACGGTTCTTATCAATCCCTTCCCGATATTTCCCAAACATTTAACTATACCGCTTCTAAAGCATCAGGATCAACTTATTTACGGTCGTTTTGATGCCATGCTTAACATAGCAAAGGAACTGTCGCAATACACTCTCTTCTATAATGGCCCAAAGTGCGGAGCTTCTGCACCTGACCATTTTCATTTTCAGGCAGGGAACAAGGGGTTTCTTCCAATAGAAGATGAACTGGACAAACTAAGCAAGAGCCTCATTTACAAAGGTGATAATACAGAACTTTTTGAACTTACATCAGGAATTAATGGTGCGTTGCTCATGCGCTCAAATTCAAAGGAAGAATCACTTATAGTTTTCAATAAAATTTACTCAACTCTGTATGTAAAGCAGGGTGACAGTGAGCCGATGCTTAACATCCTTTGCTGGATGAGCGAGGGTGTGTGGACAACGGTTTTCTTTATAAGATCGAAGCACCGGCCTTCGCACTATTTTGCAGAAGGAGATTCAAATATTTTGCTCAGCCCTGCGTCAGTGGATCTGGGCGGGGTGTTTATCACTCCTTTGGAAAAGGACTTTGACAAGATATCTGCAATTGATATTAAGGAGATTCTGGAAGAGGTGTGTATCTCTTTTGAGGAGCTTCATCTTTTAGCAAGTAAGATCAAAACAATACTTTATTGATTATGGAAGAGCCAAAAGTAAGTGTAGGTATAATGTTTGAACCAAGGATAGAGTTTGTACTCTCCTCTGGTTTCATGTGTGATGGGAAAGAGTATACCGGAAAACAGATTGTCAGTTTCTCTCAGGGAAAGATAGAGTGGAACGGTCAATCGTATCGAGAAATTTTGTTTGTACCGATAAGCGCATTGGTGGCATTTTTTGAGCTTACCGGAGTTACCATAGGGATTAACTTTCATTGGGAAAGAAAGGAAAATCAGAGTTTCAAGGGCTCACTAAAACTGATAGTGGAGGGGGATAAAATTACAGCCATCAACCTTCTTGGAATAGAAGATTATCTGACATCTGTTATCTCTTCGGAGATGAGTGCAACCGCCTCTCTGGAGTTGCTTAAGGCTCACGCAGTAATTTCGAGATCGTGGCTGATGGCCCAGATTCAAAAAAACAAAGAAATTGTTGAGTCCAACGTTGAATACAATACAATGCTGGAAACTGAGGAAGAGTTGATTAAATGGTACGATCGCGAAGATCATACCAAATTCGATATTTGTGCAGATGATCATTGTCAAAGATATCAGGGAATAACAAAGGCTTCAACAGAGATTGTAAAACAGGCAATCAAAGAGACTTGGGGGCAACTGCTAATGTTTAATAATAAGATTTGTGATGCCCGTTATTCAAAGAGTTGCGGTGGTGTATTTGAGGAGTTCCAAAACTGTTGGGAGAATATTAAATACCCCTATCTGGTAAAGGTAAGAGACAGTAAAACCAATACAGAGATACCGGATCTGACTATTGAAAAGAATGCTGTCGAGTGGATCCTTTCATCTCCCGAGGCTTTCTGTAATACCTCGGACAAGAGGATTCTTTCGCAAGTTCTTAACAACTACGATCAGGAGACTGTAAATTTCTACCGCTGGAGAGTGGAATATTCACAAAACGACTTATCGACTTTAATTTATAACCGATCTGGAGTTGACTATGGCGTTATTATGGATCTTATTCCTGTCGAAAGGGGAACATCAGGAAGATTAGTGAAGTTAAAAATCGTAGGGAGCAAACGAACCCGAACAATCGGAAAAGAACTGGAAATAAGAAGAACACTATCAAAATCACATCTTTACTCTTCTGCATTTGTTGTCGAGAAGGAGACAGGGGCAAATGGTATTCCTGAGAATTTCATTCTCAAAGGTGCCGGATGGGGGCATGGAGTTGGTCTTTGTCAGATTGGTGCTGCTGTAATGGGGGAGAGAGGCTATAAATATGACCAGATACTTCTCCACTATTTTGTGGGGGCCTCAATTGAAAAATTGTATTAATCACTCCAAACAATATATAATGAATAATAAAAAAAGATCACCCTGGGCGTGGATTCCGTCGCTCTATTTTGCTCAGGGACTGCCATATGTGGCAGTAATGACAATTTCTGTAATAATGTACAAGAGGCTTGGTATTTCCAATACTGATATCGCTCTCTATACCAGTTGGCTGTATCTGCCATGGGTAATCAAACCATTTTGGAGTCCATTTATTGATCTTTTAAAAACCAAAAGATGGTGGGTAGTAACTATGCAGCTTTTGGTTGGTGCCGGTTTGGCAGGAATTGCCTTTACAATTCCTGCAAGCAACTTCTTCCAGTTGACACTTGCTGTATTCTGGCTTGTTGCGTTCAGTTCAGCTACACACGATATAGCCGCTGACGGATTCTATATGCTTGCTCTGGATACTCACGATCAATCTATGTATGTTGGTATAAGAAGTACCTTCTATAGGGTTGCTACAATTACAGGACAAGGTCTGCTTATTATAATAGCTGGTCTTCTGGAGACGTCTACCGGGCTAAAACCTGCAGAAATCAATGTAAATGCAGGGCCGCAATTTGCTTCAAATGTAACTTTGCCTCAGGTGGACAGTGTTGCTGCAAATGCAG
>Ga0209540_10001362_pt1 | contig 18781 bp, 7 predicted proteins | sample BarGraIncu01121A_FD_184501 | JGI IMG/M metagenome (GOLD analysis project Ga0209540, IMG submission 184501) | Arctic peat soil microbial communities from Barrow, Alaska - Barrow Graham LP Incubations 011-21A (SPAdes) (version 2) | ecosystem: Environmental > Terrestrial > Soil > Wetlands > Peat... | reverse complement strand
AACCAATGTAAACGGTAATGCACTTTTAGTGAAGTTTAATAAGAAAATGCAGTTACCTTCTGATGTTTCTGCTTTGGCTCTAAATGCACAATACAACGGGCAAATAAGTATCCCGGTTCTTCAAGGTTCATTTTTCAAAAATGATTCCACTACATTGTCATTTCCGTTGGGGAATTCGGTTTATCGGGATTATACGCTTTCGCTCACTTATTCGGGCAACAACATTATATCAGCAGATAATGGTTTGATGAAAACGGTTACTGATTTCCCCGTAACGAATAATTCAAATGGTCTGCCGGTACATGTTAATTCCGGAAAAATTGGTGCCGATGGCATCACACTTTCATTAGTGTTTTCCAAAGCAATGACACTGACGAGTGGTCAATCCGGTTCTATTGTTCTTTTCATAAATGGGGTCGCTGTTACAATTCAGGGTTATTCTGTAATAAACAATACCATTCAGTTTACATTATCAAAAAGTGTGCATTTCGGTGATATTGTGACAGTAAAATACACACCAGGCACAATAAAAGCAGCGGATAATGGTTCACTGGATGCCTTTGATAATTTTTCCATTGTAAATTTGGAGAGTGCACCTACTTACATTGCAATCCCCAGCAAAATCGAAGCCGAAAATTTCACCTTTAAATCGGGAATGCAAGCGGAAACAACAACTGATGCTGGAGGTGGACAGAATTTAGGGTATATCAGTGACGGAAATTGGGTAGAATACGCTATTGAAAACAAAACGTCTAGTACGGAATATCAAATATCTTTCCGACTTGCATCGCCAAATACCGGAGGGCTGATTAACTTTTATGTTGATGATAAAAGTGCGGGTAGCGTTTCTGCACCAAATACGGGCAATTGGCAGACTTACCAATCGATTGCCAAAAGCATTAGTGTCGCTTCAGGAAAACATTATTTAAAAGTAGTTGCGACAAAGTCAGGTTTTAACTTTAACTACATGGATATTCAAGAAATCAAAACAGGTATCAGTAATGTAACTGATGAGAAAGTAACTATTTATCCAAACCCGGTTTCCAACGAATTGGCAATAAATGCTGCTGATTTTCAGCACAACAAAATTGAGATTTTTGATGCAATTGGCAGAATGGCAAACAGTAAATTAACTGCAGGAGAAGCTGTTTTACGCCTGCCTGTTCATTTATCGGATGGAATATATTTTGTAAAAATAAGTAATGAAACCCAATATCAACTTAAAAAGATCATTGTTGCTAATAAATAGCACTTATTATTGTGTAATAACTTTACATTAAAAGCTGAATGACAAATGAAAAAAAAAATAGTAAGCTTACTATTGATCGTAGGACAAATTTGGTTTTTGTATGCTCAAAATAATGACGTTCGAATCAACAATAACAATTTTGAACAAAATGCGGTAAATCCCTGGTTAGGTTTGGGTGGAGAAATAAAAATCTCTACGGCTGAATTTCATGGAGGAAAACAATCCCTTGAAATTACTTCGGGAGCCACGGCTCAAATAGAAGTAGGGTTGAAACCAAAATCAAGATACAAATTATCGGCTTGGGTACGAACTAGCAGTGGCTCTGACGAAATACAATTGAACCTGAGTGGTTTAGGAAGTAATAATATAAGTGCAATAAGTGCTTTAGCTGATTGGGTGAAAATAGAAAAGTCTTTTGTTGTTGAAGATGGACAAAACCGGGCTTATATTGAGATTTTTCACCCTGCCAATTCGGCTAAATTAAGTGCTTTTGCCGACGATATTCTAATCGAATACATAGGTGAAAATATTCCCGAAAAACCTTCAGGAATCAAGCCATTACCTGTTCGTAAAGTGCGTACAGAACTTGGAATTACGCAACAACCCAACGAGAAGTTAAATTGGCTGATAGAAGCCCGTTTTGGTATGTTTATTCACTGGGGACTGTATTCCGGAGTTGAAAAAGGAGAATGGTATATGGAAAACTCGGGTACATCTATTGACGAATACAGAAAATTGGCTTTTCCTCAAAGTGGCGATCAGTATTTTGATGCTGTTCAATTTAATGCTAATGACTGGGCGAAACTTGCCAAAGACGCTGGTATGAAATATATGAATATGATTGCTCAACATCATGATGGATATGCTCTGTTTGATTCGAAATACATGAATGTTTTTTGTAGCAAACAGACTCACAATCGAGATTTTGTAAAAGAATATACAGATGCTTGTCGTGCCAATGGTTTGAAAGTAGGCATTTACAAAACCCTTATCAATTGGCGTTATCCAGGCTATTACGATGTTACGGGAACCGACTGTAAACCTAATAGATTTGGTTATAAAACAGACATTGCCCACAAAGAAAATGCAAGGTTGATGAAAGAAGAAATGTATTGTTTAACGAAAGAACTGTTGACTAACTACGGAAAAATTGACCAAATTTATTGGGATGGAGGTTGGTTGTCTCAACAAGGTTCGGACGCTGATGGAGCTTATTTTTGGGAATCGGGTAAATTCCTCGATCCGAATAATGAGTGGAAAATCAACCCTTATTTTCAGGATGTTGATTCGTCCACAGGAAAACCTTTAGGTTTAATGGGTATTGTGCGGAAATATCAACCTGATTGTATTGTGAACCCACGCACCGGGTGGTATGGAGACTATAAAAGTGAAGAAGGTTCATCCTCCATTACAGGTCCAATCCGCACCGAAGAAATTTACGAAAAAAACATGACGATGGCTCCGGGTTGGGGATATACTCCTATGCACGATGATCCTTCCAAAGTAATTTCGGCTGATAGGGTCAAACGTATGCTTGTTGATTGTACTATTCGAAATATGGCTTTTTTGCTCAATGTTGGTCCCGACCGACATGGTAAAATTACCCAAGCAGAGACCAACGTATTATTGGAAACGGGTAAGTGGTTACAACAAACTGGCGAAGCCATTTATGGAACACATGGCGGTCCCTGGCAGCCCAAAGACGGACAATATGGATATGCCTATAAGAACAATACGATTTATTTGTTTTTATTAGAAGATTTCAAAGAAATAACCTTTGTTTTACCCTCAGTGAACAAAGGGCAAAAAGTGGTCAAAGCCTATATGGTAGATACAAAAAAACAAATAAAAGCCAAACAAAATGGTAATCGTGAAATTGCACTTTCTGGCTTTGACAAACCAACTAATCAAATTTCTATTATTGCTATCGAACTCAATAAAAATGTAATGGAAAATAGTAAATAATAAGACGACACGTGTATTGTAAAATAAACAATTTATGAATCAGAGATTTAAAAGATTTGAAATGTTAATGGGAATAACATTTATTCTGTTATCGTTATTGCCTATATATGGGAAAACCCAAGACGCACAACAAACAGCCCAATCTAAAAGGACTAAAGACAATTTTGATTTTAACTGGCAGTTTCACAAAGGCGACATTGCTATCAAGCGTGCAGTGAAAGCCGGTGGCTATGGCGGTTTAACCGATGTAAATGTAAAAGTTGAAACCAATAAAGAAGCCATCATTGCTTATACCGATGTCGATAAAGCATCTACGTTCAAACCCGAAGACTGGAAGGAAGTGAATCTTCCGCACGATTGGTGTGTGGAAGGCACTTTCGTGAACGATAAATCAATTGGAAGTGCACCAGCTGTTAGCGGGTATTTGCCTGGTGGAGTAGGCTTTTACAGAAAAGAATTTATAATACCGGAAAGTGATAAAGAGAAGAAAATATCTATCGAATTTGATGGAATTTTTAGAAACAGTACCGTTTGGGTTAATGGTCAGCTCATGGGGAATCACCAAAGCGGCTATACACCTTCAAACTATGATTTGACGGATGTTTTGCGTTATGGAAACGAAGGCAAAAATGTCATTCTTGTTAAGGTCGATGCCACCGAATACGAAGGTTGGTGGTACGAAGGATGTGGTATTTATCGGCATGTTTGGCTCAATAAAACCGACAGACTCCATGTTGACCGTTTTGGTACTTATGTCACCACACCTTCGGTTTCAACTGATGAAGCTGCTGTAAGCGTAAAAACCACACTGAAAAACGAGTATAAGGTGGCAAAAAATGTTACACTTGTTTCGAAAATTGTTGATAAAAAAGGACTAATACTTGACACAAAAACTTCATCTCAGGTAATTGAACCTTTTAGTTCTACAGAGATTACACAAAAAGGAGCTATTCAAAAACCTTTGCTTTGGTCGACCGAAACGCCAAACCTTTACAAAGTCCTCACTGAAGTTTCTGAAAACGGGAATGTCATCGATACGTATGAAACCACTTTTGGTGTTAGAACAATTGAGTTCAACCGCAACGGGTTCTTTCTCAATGGCAAGCTGTATCTGGTGAAAGGGACTTGCAACCATCAGGATTTTGCAGGGATAGGTGTTGCCCTTCCCGATAAAATAAATTGGTACAAATTAAAGGTGCTTAAAGAAATGGGAAGCAATGGGTATCGTTGTTCCCATCATCCTCCAACTCCCGAACTGCTTGATATGTGCGACAGCATTGGGCTGCTTGTGTTGGATGAAAACCGTATGTTGTCGAGTAGCGAAGAGGGAATAAAAGATCTGACAACCATGTTATACCGGGATCGTAACCATCCTTCAATTTTTATGTGGAGCATGGAAAATGAAGAATGGATACAAGGCTCGGTGACCGGTACAAGAATACTTGAAACACTGGTTGCTACCACTCATAAAATTGATCCGACCCGTAAGGTGACTGCCGCCATGAACCATGGACGGAACGATGGCGGATATAGCGATGTGCTGGATGTGGTGGGATATAACTATGGCGATAAACAATTGGCGTATGTGAAAGACCATGAAAAACATCCTAATCGAATCGAGTTTTGTACCGAAACCACCAGTTTCATTTCAACGCGCGGAGAGTATCAGAACGACTGGGGAAAAGGTTATGTTTCAAATCTCGGATTATGGCAACCCGAATGGGGACCACTTCCCGGCGAAGACTGGGCTGATATCGTAAAATATCCGTACCTTGGAGGACTTTTTGTTTGGACAGGCTTCGATTACCGTGGTGAGCCTACTCCATACCAATGGCCGTGTGTGACTTCACATTTCGGGTTTATGGATATTTGTGGTTTCCCTAAGGACGGATATTATGCTTACAAAGCAGCTTGGACTGACATTCCCACAGTACACATTTTCCCTCACTGGAATTGGCCAGGCAAAGAAGGCGATAGCATTAAAGTACACTGTTACACCAATTGTGATGAAGTCGAGTTGTTACTCAACGGTAAAAGCATAGGAAAGCAAAAAGCAATTCCATATACTAAACTGATTTGGGCTCTGATATATAAACCAGGCAAACTTGAAGCACTGGGTTACAAAGCAGGAAAGCTAATAACCAAAGATGTTGTGGAAACTACGACTGCTCCGGCACAAATAGCATTGAGCAGCGATGTTAGCACTCTTAAAGCTGATGGTTGCGATGTGGCTGTTATCAAGATTGCTATTAAAGATGCTAAAGGAAGGGTTGTACCGACTGCCTCTAATCTGGTGAAGTTTTCAATTGAAGGCCCGGGCCGAATAATAGGTACCGGAAACGGAAATCCAAGCAGTCATGAACCAGATAAAGCTAGCCAGCGTATGGCTTTTAACGGTTATTGCATGGTTCTTGTTCAATCGGATAAGCAAGCTGGTATAATAAAATTAAAGGCATCTTCCGAAACGCTTAAAGGGTCTGAAGTTATTCTTAAAGTTGAATAGAATTATTATTATAAGTATGTCTAAATCAAACAATTTGGCGATAAAATTCTTATTGGGAATCCTGTTTTCCTCAATAAATTTTCTTTATGCCCAAACTTTTCCCGATTGGGAAAATCCAGACGTTAATGGCATTAATAAAGAAAAGCCACACGCGTATGGTTTTCTGGCAGCCGAAAAGGCAAACAATCCCACAGTTCAGTCGCTTAATGGTATCTGGAAGTTTAAATGGTCGCCCGATCCACAGTCGCGACCAATGGACTTTTATGCGGAGAATTATTCAACGGATAATTGGGACAACATTCTGGTTCCGGCGAACTGGGAACTTCAGGGGTTTGGAACTCCGATTTATACCAATTTCACCTATCCATTCAAGCGTGATGCACCCAAAGTTACCAGCGAACCTGAAAAATCTTATACAAGCTTCCTTCAGCGAAATCCGGTGGGCAGTTATAGCACAAGCTTTGCCATTCCTGAAAACTGGCAACAGAAACTGGTGTTTCTAAACTTCGGTGGAGTGCAATCTGCCATGTATGTTTGGGTAAATGGCAAAAAGGTTGGGTACAGCGAAAACTCCATGTCACCTGCCGAGTTCGATATAACCAATTACGTTCATAAAGGAGAGAATAAACTGGCTGTCGAAGTATATCATTGGTGCGATGGTAGCTATTTGGAAGATCAGGATATATGGCGTTTGAGCGGTATTTTCAGGGATGTTGATTTAATTGCCCGTCCCAAAACCTATATCAGCGATTTCTTTGTGAAAGCTGTGCCTGACAATTCGTTCGACAACGCTAACATTTCTATAAATCTGAATTTTGATAACCGTTCAGCTCGAAATGTTTCGGGATTGCACGTAGATGCTGAAGTTACAGGCTTTTCTGCACAAGGCGATAGGATTGATCTTTCATTTGGAGGGAAAGTTCCTGTGGTTCAAAAATTAAAACAAGCATCGCTCGAATTGAAATCATTGATAAAACAGCCCAGACTTTGGTCGGCCGAAACGCCTGAATTATATCATCTTATTTTAAAACTCAAAAACAATAAGAATGAGATTGTTGACAAGGCTGAATGTTATTTTGGTGTTCGTAAAATAGAAGTACGTGGAGATGTATTTTATATCAATGGCAAAGCAGTGAAACTCAAAGGAGTGAACCGCCATGAGCAACATCCGCGTACAGGAAGGCATGTGAGCCGGAATACGATGATTCGCGATTTGGAGCTGATGAAGCAAGCCAATATCAATATGATTCGTACCTGTCACTATCCTGACGATGCTTTGTTTTATGAACTTTGCGACCAATATGGTTTTTATGTAATGGACGAAGCAAATCAGGAATCGCATGGTTTTGGACTTGGAAATAAGGAGATAGGCGATAATCCCGTGTGGAAAAAGTCGCACGTGGAAAGAGCTGTTTCGCTGGTGCAGCGGGATAAAAACCACCCCTGTGTTATATTCTGGTCGATGGGAAATGAAGGTGGTAGCGGACAAAACTTAATAGCAATGGCCGATACCGTGAAGAAACTCGATTCAAGCCGATTGATTTATTCTGATACAGAGCGTAGTGTTTCAGCTATTTACGATGATGGTTACCTGCATCCTGCCGATCTGAAAAAGTTAGGAGAGAACATAAAAAATAAACCGGTATTTATGCGTGAGTATTTTCATGTGATGGGTAATTCGGGCGGAAATCTTCAGGAATATTGGGATGTAATTTACGCAGATTCAAGCCTTACCGGCGCTGCCATCTGGGAATGGGTAGATCAGGGCTTGGCAAAGAAAAAGGATGGTTCCCCGCTGAAACTCATTGAACATCCTGATGATTATCAACTGAAAGACAATGAATTTTGGGCTTACGGCGGCGATTTTGGCGATAAACCAAACGATGGAAATTTCTGCATCAAAGGTTTGGTTTCGTCCGACAGAAAGCCATATCCTCACTATTTTGAGGTTCAGAAAGTTTATCAACCGGTTGCATTTAAGCTCTTAAATGAGAAGGACATAACAATTGGAGTTACAAATCGTTTTGATTTCCTGTCGCTTCGCAACTTCGATTTTGAATACGAATATACTTCGAACGGCAAGTCGGTACAAAAGGGCAAGTTCTGTTGCGACAACATCATGCCGGGGACAACTTCAAGCATAATGCTGCCTTCACCGCAAGTGGCTGATACGACTTCTTCCGAAATTTGTCTGAATATTTATGCTAAACTCAAGTCTGCAACCCTTTGGGCAGAAGAGGGTTTTTGCATTGCCCGTGAGCAGTTTGTTATTAAACCCTATATGTGGGCAAAGGTGTCACCAGCCGAAGAGCAGGTAATTGTAACAGAATCAGCCTCGCAAATTGAACTAAAAATGAAAAAAATGTCCTTTACTCTCGACAGGAAAAATGGTTCATTGATATGTTGGAAAGTTAACCAGCAAGAATTGCTGAAAGGCAAGCTCGAACCCTATTTCTGGAAAACGCCGAACGACAATCAAAAGCATAGTGGGTATACGGAAGAATTGGGCAAATGGAGGAAAGCAGCAGAAAACAGGCTGGTTAAGAACGTTGCTATATCCAGACAAGACAATATCGTATCCGTTAAGTTTGATATGAGTTTGCCAACTATTGGCGCCAACTATACGCTGAATTACCAAGTAAACGGTGAGGGGAAATTACAAGTAGAGGCAACATATACACCTCTGTGCGATACGATTCCTTTGATTCCCAAATTTGGTATGAGGGTTCGTATTCCGGAAAACTATAGTACAATCGACTGGTATGGCCGAGGTCCATTTGAAAATTACCCTGATAGGAATATAGCTTCGTTGATTGGCTTATACCATTCAGCATTAAGCAATTTCACCGTTCCGTATCCGGCGCCGCAAGATAATGCAAATCGCGGTGATGTCCGCTGGTTTACTTTAGGTACTCTAAATGATAATACCATTAAGATAGCTGGTTTACAGCCACTTAATTTTCGGGCATGGCCTTATTCTGAGGAAGATTTGGAAAACACACGGCACGATTATCAGCTTCCGAAACACGATTTTATTAACCTGAATATTGATTTGAATATTCACGGGGTTGGTGGTGATGATACCTGGGGATCCAAAACAATGGAAAAATATACCAATCCGGGGAATAAACCTTATTACTTTGGTTTCATTATGGAATATATTGGGAAACAATGAATTGGATAAATTAATACAAATTAAAAATATAAATCTAACAAAATGAATAGCTTAAATTCACACAAAGAAAATTATTTTGCAAAGCAAATAGTATTGGTATTCATACTATTTTTAAGCTCTTTTTCAGGCTATGCGCAAAATGGTATGGAAAGAAAACATTTATTTGATTATGACTGGAAATTCTTTTTAGGCGATGCTTCCGAAGCTAAATCAAACAATTTTGACGATGCAAGTTGGAGGAAACTCGACTTGCCTCAAGATTGGAGTATCGAAGGGAAAATTCATCCTAAAAATCCTACAGGCGGGGGTGGTGGCTATTTTCCCGCTGGCATTGGCTGGTATCGGAAAACCTTTCAGGCACCCGATGCGTGGAAAGCTAAAAAAATAGCTATTTATTTTGAAGGCGTTTATATGAATTCCGAGGTCTTTATCAACGGAAAATCGTTGGGCGTTTATCCCTATGGCTACTCATCGTTCAGTTACGATCTTACACCCTATTTGAATTTCGGAAAAGAAAATGTTATTGCTGTGCGTGTCGACAATTCTCAGCAGGTAAATAGCCGTTGGTACAGTGGCTCCGGTATTTATCGTCATGTTTGGCTAATGGTTACTAATCCGGTACATGTGGCTCAGTGGGGTGCAGCCATCATGACTCCAGTAGTGTCTGCCAAAAAGGCTACTGTCCATGTAAAAACACTCGTTAAAAACGAAACTTCATCAACCCAAAGTATTGTTCTTAAAACCCTTCTTTGGAATAATAGTTCTAAAAGTGCGGGGAACGGTCAGATACAAATTGAACTTCCCGCCAACAGCGAAAAAGAAATCACACAAACCATATACGTGTCAAATCCTTTGCTTTGGACTCCTGAAACTCCCTATTTGTATCAGGCTCAGATTCAGGTGCTAAAAGATAAAAAAGTATTGGATGACACTAAAACCAATTTTGGTATCCGTTTCCTGAAATTTACTGCTGAAAACGGATTTCAACTCAACGGGAAAACAGTAAAAATAAACGGTGGTTGCGTGCATCACGATAATGGTTGCTTAGGCGCTGCTGCTTTCGACCGTGCCGAGGAGCGCAAAGTTGAGTTGCTTAAAGCAGGTGGATTCAACGCTGTCAGGACTTCTCACAATCCACCTTCCGAAGCATTTCTGAATGCCTGCGACAGATTAGGCTTGCTGGTTATAGACGAGTCGTTCGATTGCTGGAAAATCGGAAAAAACAATAACGATTATTCTAAGTATTTCAACCAATGGTGGCAACGCGATTTGGAGTCGATGGTTTTACGCGATCGAAATCATCCTTCAATTATTATGTGGAGTATAGGCAATGAAATACCGGAGAGAGGTGATCATTCGGCCATTGAAACCGCCAAAATGCTTGCTAATGCGATAAAGAAATTAGATACTGACCGCCCGATTACTTCAGCCATTGTGGATAATGGTAAGGATTGGTCAAAATTCGATACACTTATGGCGGTACACGATATTGCCGGCTATAATTATCACTTGTGGAGTGCTCAGGATGATCATAAAAGAGTACCTTCGCGTATCATAGTTCAAACCGAATCCTATCCGAAAGATGCTTTTACTAATTGGAAATTGGTGCAAGAAAACAATTACGTTATTGGTGATTTTGTGTGGACGGCGATGGATTATTTGGGTGAGTCGGGAATAGGGCGTTGGTATTATTCGGGCGATGTACCCGGAGAACACTGGGAGCATGATTTTTTCCCCTATCATGGTGCTTATTGCGGTGATATAGATTTGATTGGTTGGAGAAAACCCATATCGCATTACAGAAGCATGTTGTATAATAATAACGAAAAACTCTACATGGCAGTTCGTGAACCAGCACCGGAACCTTTGGAAATCAAAGATACATGGTGGTCGGTATGGCCAACATGGGAAAGCTGGACTTGGCCGGGTTTTGAAGGAAAAACAGTTCAGGTTGAAGTATATTCCAAATATCCAAAAGTAAGGCTATACCTGAACAACAAGCAGGTTGGAGAACAGGCAACTACCCGTGAACAACAATTTAAAGCTACATTTGCGGTGCCTTATTCATCTGGGCAGCTTAAAGCGGTCGGCGTGGAAAATGATAAGGAAATGGAATCAACCATTCTGCAAACATCCGGCGATGCTGCAAAAATAAAACTAACAGCCGACCGAAAAGAGATAGTGGCCAACGGACAGGACTTATCATACGTAACTGTTGAAATAACCGACAAGGATGGAATAGTTCAACCGAATGCAGCAAATCGCTTGAATTTCAAAATTGATGGACCCGGTATAATTGCAGGAGTAGATAATGCCGATATGAAAGATACTGACCCTTATGTTGGCAATACACGTAAAGCATGGAAGGGGCGAGCACTTATTGTTATTAGAAGTACAAAAAATGCTGGTGACATAAAGCTAATGGTAAGTTCATCTGGCATAACCGATGCGGTTATAAATATTAATTCTAAAAAAGAATAACTTTAAATTAGAAATCATGAGATTTTTGAGATTATTTACTACAATTCTACTTGTATTCGGTACGTCAACTATTTATGCTACGGTAATTCCTGTGGATTTGCGTTGCGACTTTTGGGTAAATCCCCATGGTATCGATGTGTCGAAGCCCGTATTAAGTTGGACGATTAAAACCAACTCCGAAAAACGTGCCATGCGGCAGACTGCCTACGAACTTATTGTCGCTTCGTCTATTGAAATGCTAAATAGCAATAAGGGTGATATGTGGAATTCAGGAAAAGTATCATCTGACAAAATGGGACAGATTGAATATAACGGTAAACAACTAAAATCTAGCCAACTATATTGGTGGAAAATAAAAGTATGGGACGAGAATGGAGTTGAATCGGCATGGAGCGAACCCGCTCAGTGGACGATGGGCTTACTTAACGCTAGCGACTGGGAAGCCAACTGGATTTCTGCTATTGGTGCCGAAAAGTATGCACATCAATACAAATCGGCCAAGAGTGATTTTAATCTAAGAAACGATTTAGCTGAGTTTCGTAAATTTAGTCCAAAGCCTGAAGATACAAACTACTCCTCGATGCTATTACGCAAAGAGTTTAGTGCAGCACTCAAATTAAAACGTGCTGTTGTACATGTCAGTGGTTTGGGCCAATACGAGCTTTTTATAAATGGTAGCAAAATTGGTGATTACATTCTTGCCCCCGGTTGGTCTTATTACCCCAAAACTGTTTTGTATGATACTTACGACGTAACAGCACAAATCAAAACCGGAGAAAATGCCATTGGGTTAATATTGGGTAATAGTGTGTACAATATACAGCCCGATTCGGTAAGGTATGTCAAGTTTTTGGGTTCATACGGTCCATTAAAAGCCATTGTGCAAATGCGCCTTGAATATGAAGATGGCTCTATGAAAACTATTGGCACCGATAAAAGTTGGCAGGTTGCCCCCGGTCCAATTACTTATTCAAACTTTTTTGGAGGTGAAGATTTTGATGCACGATTAATGCCTAAAGGTTGGAGTCAATCATCTTTTAAGGCTGATGAACGCTGGAGTACAGCCATCGAATGTAATGGCCCGGGAGGCGAACTTAAAGGTTTGTCATGTGCAGCTTCACCAATCAAGGCCATTGAGACATTGACTCCAATAAAAATTAATAAAATAAAACCAAATCTTTGGGTGTATGACCTTGGACAAAATGCCTCCATCATGCCGCAAATAAGCGTTAAAGGTATGCCCGGAGCGTACGTCCGAATTATCCCATCCGAGTTATTAAAACCCGATGGAACTGTTGATCGTACATCGGCGACTCAGGATGGCGTGCGTCCTGCCTGGTGGCAATACACCCTATCGTCAAAAGATTCAGAACATTGGTTTCCTCAATTTTTCTATCAGGGAGGACGCTATTTACAGGTGGAATTATTTTCGGTCAAAGGCGACAGTATTTTACCAACCATCGAAACACTTAATGCTGTAGTAGTACATTCATCTGCCGAACCTATTGGGGAATTTTCATGTTCTAATGACCTTTTTAATCGTATTTACTCCCTCGTTCGCTGGGCTCAACGTAGTAATATGATGTCGATTTTTACCGACTGTCCACAACGCGAGAAGCAGGGCTGGTTGGAACAATATCACCTTAACGGGCCATCGCTTAGATACAATTTCGATTTGCTGCAAACTTTCCGAAAAGGAATGAACGATATGGCAGATGGTCAGCTTAGTAACGGTTTAATTCCATGTGTTGCTCCCGGATTTTTCTATGCAGGCAAGGAAATAATTGAAAATCCAATGTTTAATTCGGCTGAATGGGGAAGTGCGTTTATAATTGCTCCGTGGCAGCAATATCTTTTTTCGGGTGATGTATCGTTGCTGAGCAGATATTATGACAACATGAAACGATACGTCGCTTTTCTTGATTCAACGGCTAAGAATAATATTATTAGCATTGGACTTGGCGATTGGTACGATATTGGTCCAAAACCGGCATGGGGTTCACAGCTTACACCTATTGAATTTACCGGAACAGCAATCTACTTTTACGACAATGAGATTATGGCAAAAATAGCTTCGCTTCTTGGAAAAACAGCTGATGCTAAGTTCTATCAACAACGTACTGAAGCCATCCGCCAATCTTTCAACAATGAGTTTTACAAACCGGAGAAAGGTATATATTCCACGGGCTCTAATACTACACTTGCTATGCCTTTATTCCTGAATATTGCAGAACCTCAAAATCGCAAAACGCTTATTGACTCATTGGTTTCTGATATTCGTCGCCGCGGAAATGCTTTCACTTCAGGCGAAGTGGGTTATCGTTTTCTGTTGGGGGCACTGGCTATGGAAGGGCATTCCGATGTTATTTACGATATGAATAATCAGTCCGAAAAACCCGGTTATGGCTATCAGATAAAAATGGGTGCCACGTCGCTTACAGAAAAATGGGATGCCGGCGTAGGTAGTTTTGGTTCGCAAAATCATTTTATGTCAGGACAAATTAACGAATGGTTCTTTCATGATTTACTAGGAATTGGCGTTGAGGCTATTGGAGCAGGTTTTCGAAAATCAATTATTAAACCTACTCCTGTTGGCGACCTTAAATGGGTAAAAGGATCCTATAAAACAGTAAGCGGACTTATTTCTGTTGATTGGAAAAGAGATAAGGATATTTTTACACTCAACGTTATCATTCCAGCCAATACTACTGCTACGGTTTATGTGCCTGCCAACAAAGAAAAAAATGTTACAGAAAGTGGTAAACGACCAGCAAAATCAACCGGGGTTAAATTCTTGCATATGGAAAACGGCAAAGCTGTTTATGAAGTGGGCTCCGGAGAATATAAATTTGAGTCATACTTATAAGTTATTTAAATTATAAATAAGTACACAAAGTAAAAAACGTGAAGGTTTTTTACCCAATTCTCGGATTGTTTAATTAGCGGCTTAGCAAGTTAGCTGTCTTTGTGCCTGTCTGCCTACAGGCAGATTCAACAAGAAATATTATCTTAAAACATCAAACTTATATAATCTCTAGTAATATTAATAATCAATATATCAAAATGAAAAAAAATCTTTTATACGCAGTCGTTCTTGCGTTTTTATCAACAAGTGTTGGTGTTGCTCAGGTAAAAGCTCCTGCAGCATGTGGTCCAACTCCATCTGAGAACCAAATGCGAGTGCAGGAAATGGAAGCTTATGCTTTTGTCCATTTTTCCCTTAATACCTACACCGACCAGTCGTGGGGATTCGGAAACGAAGATGTAAAGTTGTTTAACCCAGAAAAGGCCGATTGCCGCCAATGGGCACGTATCTGCAAAGAATCGGGTATGAAAGGGATTATTATTACAGCTAAGCACCACTGCGGTTTTTGCTTGTGGCCATCTAAATACACCGAATATTCGGTGAAAAATGCTCCATGGAAAAACGGTAAAGGCGATATGGTTCGAGAAATGGCCGACGCTTGTAAAGAGTACGGTTTGAAATTGGGTATCTATTTGTCACCATGGGACAGAAATAGTGCTGATTATGGAAAACCTGAATATATTACCTATTTCCGTAACCAGCTCACAGAACTGCTCACAAACTACGGCGAAATTTTCGAAGTATGGTTCGATGGAGCAAATGGTGGAAACGGCTACTACGGCGGAGCTAACGAAACTCGTAAAATTGATGCGAAAACTTATTACGATTGGAAAACAACCTATGCATTGATTCATAAGTTACAACCTAAGTGTGTGATTTGGAACGATGGTGGTGAACGTGGTGATTTGCGTTGGGTAGGTACCGAGGAAGGTTCTGTCGGCGAAACCAACTGGAGTTTATTGAACTCAACAGGCGATGTTCCATGGAACAATTTACATTTTGGGGTGGAAAACGGAAATGCATGGGTGATGGCTGAAGTAAACACATCTATCCGCCCCGAATGGTTCTACCATCCGAGCGAAGATACCAAAGTAAAAACCGTTCCACAATTGATGGATTATTATTATCATTCTATTGGTCGCAATGGAACTATGTTGCTCAACTTCCCGATTATGCCTAATGGTTTGATTCATCCAACAGACTCAACGAATGGGATTGAATTAGCTAAAGCTGTGAAAGAATCATTTGCTGTAAACCTTGCTCTAAACAAAAAAGCTAAAGCTTCGAACTTTCGTGGCAACAAGAAAAAGTTTGGAGCTGCGATGGCTGTAGATGGAAAGAAAAACACCTATTGGGCAACTGATGATAATACGAAGACTGCATCTTTGACCATTGATTTGGGCAAACCAACTTTGTTCAATCGTTTCTTGGCACAGGAATATATTCGTTTGGGACAACGTGTGAAAGCCTTTACAGTAGAAGCCCTTGTGGATGGAAACTGGAAAGAAATAGCAAGAGCGACAACTATCGGTTACAAACGAATCCTTCGTTTCCCGAGTGTAAATGCAACAAAAGTGCGTTTCAACATTACCGACTCAAAATGCAGTCCGGTAATTTCCAATATTGGGATTTATGATGCTCCTGTATTCCTGTATGCACCTTCTATTGTTCGCAACCAATCCGGAGAAGTGACGATAACCACCAACGATATTGGTCCTATTTTCTATTATACTTTGGACGGTAGTGAACCGACTGCAAATTCAACAAAATATACAGGTCCTTTTGCAGCAGATGGGAAAGTGGTTATAAAAGCGATATCATACGATCCGACTTCGCGCAAAAGTAGCCCCGTAGCTTTGGACAAATTTGATATTTCAAGAAAAAACTGGTCACTTGTAGGAATAAATGATACAAAATCAGCTGAAATCATCGACGGAAACCCTGCTAGCGTATGGCACCAAAGAGGAGACAAGATGCCTATAGATTTAGTAATCGACCTTGGTAGTAATAATAATGTTTGTGGCTTCAAATACCTTCCGGATCAGAATAACTGGAGTTCAGGTATCATTACTACTTACGAATTTTATGTGTCGGACGACAATGTTACCTGGAAATTGGTAGATCAAGGTGAGTTTTCGAACATTAAAAATAATCCTTTGATGCAAATCAAAAACTTTGCGCCGGTGATGGCTCGTTACATTAAATTGCGTGCATTGAAAAATACCTATGGCGATAATGTTGCAGGGTATGCCGAAGTGGATGTGATTACAAAATAATTCATAAAATCAGTTATTCCCCAACTCTTGAGGAGAGGGAATAACTGATTCTTCTTGAAATTAAAAATGCTGAAATTGAAGTGAAATGAATATAAAATACAGAAAACTCCTTTCAAGAGAAAGGATATTGGTTACTCTGTTTATTTTTCTTTGGTGTAATCTTTTGTCGGGTCAAACGGCAATGATCAACGTCCAATCCCGGAACCTGACGAGTTTAAACGGCGATTGGAACGTGATTATTGACCCTACCGGAGTGGGTGAATGGAAACAGGTTTGGCAGGAAAATGCGGAGTTTGTCCTTGGTTGTTGTTTGACTATCGGTCATAGGTAAGGATGAAACAGATTTATAAGAAAGGATACAATAGAAAAGGGTTAATATCCGATAAAGGAGAAAAGAAGAAAGCATGGTATATTATGAATGAATATTATAAGAGAAAATAAATTATATGAAACGTCTTGCATGTATTTTTATCTCAGTAATCTGGTTTCAGGCTCAAAGTTTTTCACAGTCTTATGTAATACCGGATAGTGTTAAAAAGGTAGTATTTTTGGGAAACAGTATTACTTATATGGGGCAATATGTTTCATACATAGAGGCTTATATGACACTTCGTTATCCTGCCAGGCATATTGAATATATTAATGTTGGTTTACCAAGCGAAACCGTATCCGGGTTGTCAGAGCCAGGTCATGCCGGTGGGCAATTTCCTCGTCCTGATTTGCATGAACGATTGGAAAGGGTGCTGGTGAAAATAAAGCCTGATTTGGTATTTGCTTGTTATGGCATGAATGATGGAATTTATATGCCTTTTGATGAGGGTCGTTTTCAGAAATATAAAGAAGGTATCGAATGGTTGCACCAACAGGTGAAGGGAGCAGGGATACCTATAATACATGTTACACCGGCTGTGTACGATGAACGTAAAGGAAAAGCATACTCCAATGTTCTCGATATTTACGCCGATTGGTTGATTAGTCGCAGATACACTTCCGGTTGGGATGTTATTGATCTTCATTGGCCGATGCGGAAATACATGGAAGAACAACGACAGGTAGATTCCACCTTCAGGTATGCCGAAGATGGAATACATCCAAATGAAACCGGACATTTCATTATGGCAAAGCAAATACTTTTGTTTTTGGGAGAGACAGTGCTCGAAAATGCTAAGGACATGAAATCGGCTCTGTCGGGATACCCCAACGGAGAAGCAGTTTTGAAACTTGTTGAGCAGCTGCAGGAAATCATGAAAGATGCGTGGCTTACCTATAGTGGTCATAAAAGGCCTTGGATGAAAGTGGGTATTCCAATGGCCGAAGCACGACAAAAACAAGATGAAATAGAAAAACAAATTCGGGCTTTATTGAAGTAACCCTAAATGGTGTAGTCCAATTGATATAAAATAATAAAAAAACACATAATGAGAAATTCAGTTTTAAAACAAACAGTTTTGGCATTTGCATGCCTGATTGCTACAATCGGTAATATTTCCGGTCAAAGCAAAATTATTGAAGTATGGAACGGAAAAGTGCCCGGTTCAATTCCCAATTCCACTTATAAGGAAACGGTGGATTCAGCCTATTGGATTAAGATCCGGTTTGTAACGAACCCCACCATTCAGGTATATCCGGCACCTGTCGATAAAAACTCCGGAGCTGCTGTAGTGATATGCCCTGGAGGCGGATATTATGGTTTGTCTTATGTTGGCGAAGGTACGGAAGTGGCTAAATGGCTAAATAGTTTAGGCGTTTCGGCTATCGTTTTACATTACCGTTTGCCCGACGATGTAATTATGAAAAACAAATCCATAGCTCCGTTGCAGGATGGACAAGAAGCGATTCGTATTGTGCGCCGTAACGCCAAGGAATGGGGCATTGATCCACATAAAATCGGGATAATGGGTTTTTCGGCCGGTGGTCATCTCGCATCCACTATTTCAACTCATTTTAATGAAAAAGTGTACAATCCGATTGACTCTACCAGTGCTCGCCCAGACTTTTCATTGTTAATTTATCCCGTAATCTCCATGGATTCTACTATCACTCATGCGGGATCGCGCGAGAACTTGATTGGAAAGCATCCTTCACAGGAAATGGTGAACCATTTTTCTAATGCGTTGCAAGTTACTGCCAAAACGCCTCCGGCATTTATGATACACTCGTTGGATGATGGTACAGTTCCGGTAGAAAACAGTATTGAATACGCATTAGCTATGAAAAAACACAATATTCCGTGCGAACTTCATATTTACGAACATGGCGGACATGG
>Ga0209540_10001361_pt1 | contig 18786 bp, 11 predicted proteins | sample BarGraIncu01121A_FD_184501 | JGI IMG/M metagenome (GOLD analysis project Ga0209540, IMG submission 184501) | Arctic peat soil microbial communities from Barrow, Alaska - Barrow Graham LP Incubations 011-21A (SPAdes) (version 2) | ecosystem: Environmental > Terrestrial > Soil > Wetlands > Peat... | reverse complement strand
TCGACATCTTTATATGAGTTTGTATATTTATTGGAAGCAGTAAACGTAAGCTCCTGCTTTTCCCAGACGTGTACTACATTTTGAGCCACCACGCCTTGACTAAAAGCAATTAAAAAGATAATAAAAAATTGTTTCATTAATTTCATATGTGTATATTTTAGGTTATTTAAGTTAATTTTAACAATAGAATTATTTAGTATAAGTTAATTTTCCACGTCAGCAATATCCAAAATCAATTTACTTGAAAAGAATTATTTCCAACATGAATAAGGGATCTTTAATATAAAGTGTATAATTACCGGGTCTTAATTTTCAATTCTTTAGTACCGTAATTCACTAACGACCAACACCTTTACTAGAAGGAATTACTTTAATGTAATCTTTAATAGTTAAGGTGTCACTTCCCCTAGGACTATTTCGATAGGCAATTAAAGTAACATCCCATGATCCTAAATATTCATATTTAACCACTGCCGTCGATTTTGTTACTTTTTCGGGAGTTCCTCCATCAAAAGTCCACGCATAAAATGCGGGAGAACCAGTTGAAACAGAAGTGTAGTTAATCACATCTCCAACTTCAACAACCAAAATCCCATCTTGCGTTTGTGCATCGGAAACAAATTTTGCAGAAACATTATCCAATACGGTGACAGTAATAATGCTATCGAGCACTACATTGGGGTTGTTAAAATCTGCCTGCAGACGAACTGGGAAAACACCAGGCTGCTTAAAAACAGCAAATACAATTCGTTCTGTAGATACTTCATCGTTGCTTGATCCAAGAATGTCCACTAAACCATTACCAGGGAAGGTCCAAAGCCTACTCTTAACTCCGCGTGAACCATCGGCCAAGGAAACCTCATTATTTACATTAATGGTTAAAGGAGACCAGGTTATAAAGATATCGGAAACATTAGCTAGCTCAAATTCTTCTGGCTGGCAAGAAAACAAACCAACTAAACCTAAAAGGAATATTATAGTTAATATTTTATTTTTCATTTTCAGATAATTTAAATTGACGAATTGTTTTGATAAGTTCCAAACACTTTATTTGCCGAAAATTCCAGCGTTAGTAATAATTTCCTGATTAGGAATAGGAAAGAAATCATCATCTGCAGGATTATAATTTTCAAAGGCTTCTACAAATTGTTTTCTAATAACTGCACCCGGATCTAATAAATCTGCCGCAGTAGCCTCGCGTAATTCATTAGGTAGCAACCTATAATTTATTTGCGACAACTCTTGGAGAAGTTCAGTCACAATTCCCCAGCGTTTAATATCCTGCCAGCGTATCATATGTCCTTCATAAGCCAATTCAAGTGGCCGTTCAATACGCATCAAATGTGTCATAAGAGCATCAGCATCATAATCAGCAATATTGAGTTTCAATACTCCAGAACGTTCTCGTACCATGTTTACATACTCGATTGCTTCAGAAACTTCGCCTGAAGTTTTCAGTATTGTTTCAGCATACATTAAAAAAACATCAGCTAAACGAACAACTTTTTCGTTAATCCCAGATCTAGAGGTATTTGGCTCTGCTGGCCACTTCCAGTTCTGGAACTTTTTTATATGTCCCTCCTGGTTCACAATGAATGGAAACGCCTCCGTCGGTCTTTTATAAAACACCTGGCCATCACCCTTAAAACAAATAGTAGCCAAGGCTCGTTGCGAATACTGTTGTCCTGCATTTATTGGATTAGCTGGATCGATGGGATCGCTTTTACATAATTGAATAAAATTATATGCTGGCTCAATAGCGCGGTTTCCCCCTGCTTCCTGAGGAGCACACGCCACTGCCCGGGTAGTCGCATTATTGGAGCTCTCTCCAGGTTTAACTGCATCGGAAAAATTCACTTCGAAAATGGATTCCGAATTGTATTCATGTTCCAGGTCAAAATTCCAGCTAATATCTGGAGTAAGACGATACAATTTGCTGTCGATTATTTTCTTAAACTCCAATTTTGCCTCAGCATACATCTTTTCATATAAATAAACTTGACCTTTGATGGCAGTTGCAGCTCCCCATGTTGCACGTCCCAGATTATCGTTGCTCCATGTTTTAGGGAGATTAGCTTGGGCAAATTCCAGATCATCGAAAATTAGAGTATACACTTCTTTTCTAGAAGAAATAGGCTTGTAATATTCTTCCATAGTTTTAGGAACTGATGTATGAATAATCACTTCACCATTATTGTAATTTGAGGCTAACCAAAAATAATATAATCCTCTTAAGAACCTAGTTTCAGCTTCAATTTCCGTTTTGAAAGATTCAGAAAGGTCCGCATTAGCTATTTTTTCTAAAACCTGGTTTGCTCTGAAGATTCCTGTATAAAGTTGCTGCCATTCATTGACAACAAAAGAGTTAACCGTGGTTACAGTATAATCACTTAATTGAATATTATCGCTATTCCAAGGAGATGGAATCGTAATATCATCACTGGCATGCCCTGCTGTTGATCCACTTCCCCCCAAAACATAACTAGATTCTAATGTATTGTAAGTGGCCATTAGCCCTTTTGTAAAATCATTCTCAGTTTTCCAAAATGCCTGATCGGTAATTGTATTTGGATTTTCTTCAGTAAGAAAATCGGTGCAGGAATACAACGACAAACTTACGACAGAAATAATCATTAATATTTTTTTCATTTTCATAATATTTCATGTTTTGATTAAAACTCTAACTGTAATCCCAATCTGTATTGAGATGTAACTGGAATATTCCCACTATCAATACCTTTATTCATTAATCCATCATTACCAATTTCTGGATCATTCCCAGTATAATGGGTAAAAGTCAATATATTCTCAACACTAGCATATACACGGCATTTACTTATTGATAACTTATTCATCAATTTTTCGGACAAATTATACCCAAGTTGCACATTCCTGACCCTCATATAACTTCCATCTTCTAAAAAGTAATCCGATCTTGATCTAATATTATCATGTGACAGTGAACCAACTGGAGCTGGAACAGTAGCGGTTGGATTTGCAGGAGACCAACAGTTAAGAACATCCTGGTGACGCTTGTGCGCGTAAGCCGTACTTTTAATAGCATTGTAAATTTTGTTGCCGTAGGTTCCATTGAATTGTACCAAAAAATCAAATTTTTTGTAATTTGGATTGAATGTCAAAGATGCTTCCCATTTAGGACTTCCGCTTCCCATATAAACGCGGTCATTATCATTAATTAAGCCATTACCGTCGACGTCTACATATTTCAGGTCTCCCAGATTTGCATTTTTCACCATTAGTTTGTATTCAGCAAGCTCCTCTATTGTAGTGATCAAACCATCAGTAGGAATTAGGAAGAAAGAACCGACTGGGAAACCTTCTTTGATTACTGTCATAGGGTCAGTTCCGCCGCTACCGCCCCATATAGTACTTGATGCAAGGTTGGTTTTAGTAACCTCATTAACATTCTTCATGAATATAGCTGTTAATGAGAAATTAAAATCACTCCCGGAATTTCTATAAGTACTAGATAGCTCGTATCCTTTATTAATCATGTCGCCAACATTCATAATCACTGTACCAGATGATCCAGTCCCTGCTGAGGATGGAATCAAAACTGGGAATAGCATATCGCTCTTATTAGTAATGTAAGCATCGCCAGTAAACGTAAGTTTTCCTTTAAAAAACCGTAGATCCAGACCTATATTTTTTGAAACACTGGTTTCCCATTTTATATTGGCATTGGAAAAGCTAGTTTGAGTTACACCAAGGGCAAGTGATTGGTCAGATTTACCTAACACATAATCTCTCCCAGAGGTAACCAGTGCAGCATATAAGTAATCGGAAATAAACTGATTACCAGAGGTGCCGTAACTTGCTCTGATTTTTGCATTCGTAAGGATAGAGCTGATTCCTGAATTCTTAAAAAAAGATTCTTCATCGATATTCCATCCTAAAGATACAGAAGGGAATACTCCAAATCTGTATTTTTCGCCGAATTTGGAAGATCCATCGCGGCGTACACTAGCACTTAACATATATCGGTCTGCAAAATTATATTGTAACCTACCTATCGAACCCATTAAACTTGAGACATATTTTGTTCCGCTAGCTGTTGGGTCTTCTGCACCACCGCTTAAAACTTGAATGTCATTACTTAAGAAATTTCTTTTCCCTGAATCAAAAGATTCTCTGGTTGATTGTTCCATAGAAACGGCCGCAAAAGCTGTAATTTTATGATCCCCAAATGATCTTTCATATGTGCCCATGAATTCACTAATCCAGTGCTGGTTAAGATCTTGCCCTGTATTAAGTCTTGCAATAGGAAAACTCGAAGAAGTAGGTGCACCAGTATATTCGTCATATAATTCAAAACTTGGTTGAAATACTTTATTATAGTTATTGTTTACGGAACCTCCCATATTTGCTCTAAGAGTAAATCCTTTAAACAATTCATAATTTAAATCCATAGAAATTGAGGCGTCATTCCCTCTATCTTCGTTAATTTCTTTTAAAGCACTGGCAATGCTCTGAATGGCTGCAGCGTTAGAACCTGGTGCTGGAATTCTGTAATCTAGATAATTAAGTGGAGCTTTGAATGGGCGGAGCCTAATTGCAGCAGCCGGTAATGAAGAATTATTATTTTTCCTTGTATCATAAATTAGGGCAAGGTTAACATTAGAACTAAATTTACCTCTAGCAAAATGTGTATTTGCACGAGTTGAAAGTCGACTGTAGGCAGAATTTATCCACAGACCATCCTGAAGGAAATAGCTAGTTACCAAACTGTAAGTAAGATCTTTTGATCCACCTGATAGTCTAAGACTATAATTTTGGATAGGGGCATTGTCAACCTGAAATAAATCTTGCCAGTTAGTATTATTATGTAAACCACGCGGATTATCTACGAGGGCGGTCCAACCATTATAGTCTTTTACAGCAAGATATCGGACACGATTTACATATAGCCAGTCTACTGTATTATTTATCAAAGGCATATTTCGTAATATTTTTGTGATGCCATAATAAGAATCAAAGCCTACCTTCATTTCACCAGATTTCCCTCGCTTGGTTGTTACTAATATAACACCATTTGATGCCCTAGTCCCATAAATAGAAGCTGATGCAGCATCCTTCAATACTTCAACTGATTCAATTTCATTTGAACTGAAGTTTGGGGTTCCATCAGCCGGAATGCCGTCAACCACGTAAAGTGGATTAATCGCTCCTTCTGAGAATGAACCGATACCTCTGACTTGGATGTTAGCCGTAGAACCAGGGGCACCAGAACTCGCCATAACGTTAATTCCGGCAATCTGGCCCTGCAACGCTTGAGTAAAGCTAGAAGAACCGATCTTTTCAAGAGTCTCAACTTTGACTTGAGAAACAGCTCCGGTCAATTCTCGTACCTTTTGAGTACCATACCCGATAACAACAACCTCATCAAGCCCAATTGCCGACTCAGCCATAGTTACGTTAATTTGGGTTAAGATGCCGATGCTAATCTCCTGAGATTGCATTCCGATAAAACTGAATGTCAGACTCTTAGCCTCCTGAGTAATGTTAATACTATATTTACCATTAACATCCGTAATTACTCCCACGGTTGTTCCGGTAACAACAACGTTTGCACCAGGAATAGGACCATTTTTGTCGGTAACAGTCCCGGCAATTTGTTTTTGTTGTGGTTGTGACACTTCTGTCAAATATTCAGGAGCAAGAATGATCTTGCGGTCAATAATTGTGTACTGTACATCAGTTCCGGTAAAAAGTTTATCCAATATGACACTAATTAATTGATCTTTGGCTTCGATACTGACTTTACGCTCTGTGTCCAGAAGTTTTTCATTGTACAGGAAGAAAAATTCACTTTCGTCTTCAATTTTGTCAAGTACCTTGACAAGCGGGGTTTCCGAAAAATTGAGGGAAAGCATTGTTTTCTGCGAATAGGCATCGTTGGCGCGTGCTTGCAGAATTCCGAGAATCATAAGAATAAAAGCAATACGCATGGTTAGTAGGGTTTTTTTCAGAGAACGAATAAACAATTCCCCGAAAGGTTTGTTTTTTTTCATAGATTTGTAATGTTTAAAGTAAAAAAAATACCGAAAGGATGTTTTTAAGGAAATCGTTGACGCGATTTCCTTTTTTTTGTTTTCATAGGCTTTTTGGTTTCTAAAAAATTAGTATTATCGTTTTTTGAGATAAATAGTTACTATTTCTTTTTCGTAGGTTCCATCAGTCAAAAGCTTGCGAGGGGTAATTCTATACCTGATGGGAGAGGTCATGGAAAAAAACCGAAGGACATCTTCAAGGTTATCATCTTCAAAAGTTGCCCGGAAAGAATATTTCTCAAGCTCTTTGTCGGCCAGTTCTACCTTTACATTATACCACCGCTCAATACGCCTGGCCACTTCGGCCATAGGGTCACCTCTGAAAACCAGCTTCCCCTCGGTCCATGCATTGTACTTTGCCGGATCGGCAACCGACTTACAAACTTTGCCATCATGAAAAACTAATCTTTCAGATGGAAGCATCGTGACTTTTTTATCACCATTATTATTCATAAACTCAACTTTCCCCTGCTGAAGAACTACTTCGACATAATTTTCTACCGGGTATGCGCTTATATTGAAGCTGGTGCCCAGTACCTTCACTTTTGAATTACCGGTATTAATTTCAAAGGGGTGATCTTCATCATGGTTCACTTCAAGCCATGCTTCGCCTTCAAGTTTAACCTGACGGTTGATGGTAAAAGGAAGTGAATAGCTGAGGTGTGAACCGCTGTTGAGCATGCCTTTTGTACCGTCGGGAAGATTAAAGGAAACCCGGGCGCCCAAAGGAGCGTAGATCATGGTACTCACTTGCTGGTCGGAAATTGACTTGCCATGGTTGCCCAGATAACTATAAACCAGAGCTCCTGCAATAAGTAATGGCAAAAGTAAGATGGCAGCAGCCTTCATGTACACCTGAATAAATTTTTGTATAGGTTTCTGCCTTCTTATTGTTTCCTTTTTTCTGATAATATGGTGAACCCGGTCGAGAAGGTGGTTGAGATTAACTTCAGGTAATGCTTTATCCTTTAACATGATTTCCCAATCCGTTTCGAGATGATGCCTTAAATAATTGTTGTTTTCCCCCTCTGAGAACAAAGATTCCACAAAGGCGTTTTCTTTGTCATCGGATAAGCCCTTAATGTAACGTTCTATCCTCTCCAGCTCTTCTTGTTTCAGCATCGTCATTTCTAATTATCGGGAACGTGAATTTTCCCTTTTGTTTATATTATACCCGCAAGTAAGGTGAATCTCATATTAAAAATGCATTTTATTTTACTGGATTATTATTTATTTATATTTAAAATTGTCTCATTCGGTATGTAATATTCTGTTTAAAACCATATTACATAAGAAATATCTATTATTAATTTTTTATGCTGACGTGTGTCACTTTATCAAAAAACTGACAGGTATTTCAAGAATAAAGTTATTTGTGCTACTTGAAAGTACCTGTCAGAACCTCTGCCTATTCACCTAACCTTAACCAACTATTATTATTATGTTTCATCTGATACTTATTAATTTCCCCTTTAAAATAGTTATTTCATCATTTACATTTTTCACATTGTTTTATATTATACCCGCAAGCAGGATGAATCTCATACAAATAAGTACATTTATTTTTACCTGATGATGATTGTAATTTTACAATGATTATCCCAAAATGCATATAACACACTGTTCTAAAGTGCATTAAACACATATATCAGAAAGTATTAAATTAGGATGAAAAATGATTTTATAATTAAAGGAAAAAAAGTGAAAAAAGCAGAAGCACAGGCATGTTTTCATTTTGCAATCGCCTTCGGATAAATTTCAGGGATTCTGATATATAATTGTCAACTGTCCCGGGTGAGAGACCAACTTCTTCTGCAATCTCTTTGGTTGATTTACCTTCCTTCCTGCTTTTTAAAAATATGGTTTTTTGCTTTTCAGGAAGTTTATTAACGATTAGTTCCACTTGTTCCAGAACAGAATGGTAGTCAATGCCTTCTTCTATTTCAGAGGAAAATTGGGAATTTTCGTATAAGGTGTCGTCGATGAATTTTTGCCTGTAATTCCTTTTCCGGAAAAGCTTGCAAATATCGTTATATGCTATTGTAAAGAGATATGATTTGAACGATAATTCTTTTTTTAGAATTTTATAGTTTTCCCATAACTTCAAAAAAACCGACTGAACGAGTTCCTCGGCCTCTTCAGTTGACTTAAGGTATTTTAAACCGAAGGCGTAAAGTTTTCCTGAATATTTTTCATATATCAGATCAAATGCCTCCACATCACCTTTTTGAAGTCTTTCAACCAATTCAATATCGCCAGGGAACAATTTCAATGATGGTCTTGTCTGGTAAGTTTGTTGTAAATATATTCTTTAAATACAACAATTTTCAAAATCTCAACGTCAGATTATTTTATTATTGCTAAAGTATTCCCCTGGCTGCCCGATCACAATAAGATAGTTCAGGATACGGATCATAAGCTTAAGTGGGAAACCTGAAATTAGCTTTTTTTCTGATTAAAGATTCCTGCAAACAGCGCCAGTACGTTATCTATCACCTTTTCATTCTCAACCGGAATTTTAAGGTAAGTTTTACCATCCTTTTCATCTTTTTGCACTATGGAGGAAACAAGTTGTCGCGTAGCTTCGGGACTGGAAAGGGTCTCTGTCAGCTTATCAAGGAAAGATAAGCCGGTTTGTATAAGATCGTCTGGAGTAGCAGCTTTCACCGGAGTTTTTTCAGTTGCTTCCCCATGTTGTATCTCATCATCATCTCCAATAAAGGAAGGTACGAAAAGAGAACCCTGTTGTTGCACCGGTTCTTCAACAGAATATCCATCGTTATTATGAACTGAGACACGTTGTGTTTCTTCAACTTCATCACTTAACGATTGACCAACTTTTGATGAATCCGAAACTATCATTTCTTCAACCGAATTCATAAGGATTTTAAATTTGCTGTCGCCCATAAATATGGTATTATCTCCCTGGTCAAGAATGCCTTCGGAAAGTCCTTTTTTAAAACTCAAAACACCTAGCATTTTATGTTCAATTGTACCGGTTGATACCATGTTAATGATTGATACATTGCGTTTTTGCCCAATCCGGTAAATACGGACAAACAGTTACCGCGCTACCGGAAACCCTATTATGGAATATAAGGGTAACAAAATCGGGGAAATTCCCGGCCAGATTGTTGCAATTGCCGACGTTATTGGCGACTGGCGCGAAGAAATTGTTGCAGCTCTCGATGGAGAAGTCCGTATCTATACTACCACTATCCCTTCCACCTCACGCCGGGCTTGTCTCATGCAGGACCCACTGTATCGCAAGTATATGGCGATGGTAACCATGGGATACTTTTATGCCCCGCAGCTAAGCCGGCCCTGGTAAGTACTCACTTGAATTCAGTTCACAGGAGTAATGGTAACGGGACCTAACAATCCTGAAGCCATTGGTTCCCAGTTAGAAGCATCGAAAGGCTTATAGTACAGATCGACAAAATTTATCTCGTTAAATTTTCGCCATTCCACTTTTCTTTTATCCATATCAATTATACGGTTAGCCATAAGATTTATGACTTCAATTCTCAAAGTGTTCTTACCTGTTTTAAGAAAATTTCCGATGTTAACCTTAAACGGAACATGCCATAAGATACCTGCATCCTGCCCATTCACCCAAACTCTGGCGCTTTCCTTTACATCGCCGAGGTCAAGTATATAGTCCTCTGCACTTTTTACAGCCAGCTGCAAAGTAGTACTATATTCACCACTTCCTGAAAAACGAAGACCGTTCTTATCAGTAAGTTCAGTCCAGGAAATAAGGTTAGTTAGTGTTTGTGATTTTGGCAATACAGGTCCTCCATCAGTAAATTTTAGTTTCCATTTACCTGCAATTGCCAATGGAACTCCTAAAGATTCTACATACTTCCAGTTTTGTCTGTCTGAAATCTTCTCTTTTGAGGTCTGCAGAATCAGTGAATTTCCCGGATCTATTTGTACACGAACATTGATTTTGTCCCCGTTAACAGTCGTTTGAGCCAACCCATAATCGCCTGTTTGTGGATCGAGGATCATTACTGAACCCGCATTTAAATTAAGTGGGATATAATCGTTGACTTTTTGAGCTGTATGGTTAACCAGGTAGTAGTATTTGTTTCCTTTAACATCACGACGGATGAACTTAAGTCCAGAAGCAGTAAGGTTTTCGCCATTAATATTCTTGAATTGAAGTGCTTTTTGCACATCAGAAGAAACAATTATCTGTCCGCTACCGATCTTTGCCAGTCTGATTCCATCTCCCGCGTTAGCAAACGCTAAAGATTTGGTAAGTTGTTTTAGTTGCTTGCGACGAACATCCAGATTCATCATTCCGGGAACATCATCCGGCATTTTTTCTAATATAACTATTGCTCCCTGCTCAGCAAGTTTTAATATAGTTGTAAAAGTCTCAACCGGCATAAAATCAGTTTGAGGAACAACTAATACCTGGTAAGCAGCTCCTTCAGGAGATACTTTTAACAATCCGTTTTTAACTTCACTCCTGCCTAAAAGCATGTCCGAAACAAAGTCAATTGAATAACCTCCATCCATAAGTTTCATTGCATTCTTATAAAATGGTGTTGGTTTTAGCCATGTAGGGATAGAAGAAATAGTGAGTTGCATATCGAGTTTCCTTATGGGGGCATAATGTCTGACATCAGCATATGGAAAGTAAAGCAATACTTCGCTATCGGCTGTTCCGGCCTGAAGGATTGATTGACAACGGGTAATATAATCTGTCAGACCATTAAGATGTGGCCACCAACTGTTTGAAGGGGCAAAGTTTGTAGATGCGTAGAATAACCAACCAGGCCAACCAGCTTGCTTAGGAGAATACGTTGTGCCGTGAAAAAAAATATGATTGACTCCTGCTAAAAAAACCTTTTCAGCTTCTGGTTTGGTGTTGGATAGTGGTACTTTAAAGTGTTCTCCGAGCCAGGTAAAGGTTTCGCATGAAGTATAGGGTTTACCTAATACATTTGCAGCTGAAGAAGCAAATTTTATCATTACTCTGTCAGGAGGTACATTCTTGGTGTCAACTGTATAATATTTCATTCCCGGAACAGGAACCCGGTTGATTCCATATGATTCTGGTTCAGGAATATTAGCATTGGCATAAATATCTAAGATGTTACCCGGGAAGCCATGTGCCTGATTCCGGGATAGGGCTCCCTTGCCATTCACCCATTGATGCCAGGGAACACTATAGTTTTCATAAACCATTTCAGACATCGTCAAACGGTAGTCGGAACGAATTCTTGCCATAATATCGGTATTTTCCCTACTTACCAGTTCCCTCAAATAATTTCTTAAATCATACCCACGGCGCTTCTGAAATTCATCAAATAGTTTTGGAGAAAAATCGGCGCCTGCTGCTTCATAACTATCGTTAAAGAAAGAGCGAATACCAACATTTTTTCCTGCAAAAGCATCGTCAAATCTTTTCAGATAAATGCCAATCGCATCTTTGGAGAGATGGTCAAGAACATATCCCGCTCCTCCAGGAGCAGCTCGTTTAACTTTCATTCCAGTATGGCCGGCAAATGCAGCGTAGATCTCCCAGTTGCCAGTTTTTGGACTCCAGTTAAGGTTTCCATTTTCATCGACTTTGTCAAGAATATTCAGTATTTCTCCTTTACTACCATAGGCAGTCAGAGCTTTCAGAGGAGCACCCATATTTTTTTGCAATGAATCCTCTACCATAATTTTTTTACCCGGGTTTTCTCCGGCCTTTAGTTTATATATCTGAATAACCAACTTTCCAGCCGCATATTCGGGAGTTATTTGTGGTCCTCCAAACGGCCAGCCTGTTCCAAGATTCATGTCAATACCCAAGCCCAGACTGTTGCCTTTCTGAACAGTAACATTAAGCATATTCATCCACTCCGGTGACAGGAAGTTGATGTATTTTGACTCAAAACCCTTAGCGCCATAGATCGGTGTGATCTCAACCCCGCCTATACCAGCTTTGGCAAAAAGAGTTAATTCCCTTTCCAGGTTTTCTTTATCAACAGCGCTGCCCATCCACCACCATCTTGCCCAGGGATGCATTTCCTTTTTCACTTCCGGCCAAACGGCAGGCTCTGAATCGGATTTAATAACTGAACTTTGATTTTGAGTACAACTGCTCAATGCCAAAATAAGCAACATCATCATAGTAGAGAATCTTTTCATTTCAATAAGTTTTTGTAAGTAGTTATATTAAAAAGCGGATGCCACTTAGGCATCCGTTTTTATCTTTACTGTTCAAATATTATTAATAATTTGGATTTTGTTTCAATTTGTCCGGATTCAACTGGACCTGGTATTGAGGAATAGGGAATAAGAGCTCAAAATCTGCTACAGAATTGACTGTCGTGCTTCCAAAACCTGTTTCTTCAGGAAGATATTTTGCTCCTTCAGCAAAATGGGCATTCATTACTGTCTGTAATCTTCCGGTTCTGAGCAAATCGAACCACCGGTGTCCTTCAGAAAAGAATTCAACTCTTCTCTCCTGTTCAATAGCAAGGTTCATTGATTCCTTTGTAGCAGCTATAGAAGCATTCGTTACCAGACCTGCGCGGGTACGCACTTCGGTAATATATGGAAGAGCTTCTAAAGGCAGGTTAAGGGCTGCTTTTGCCTCGGCGCACATAAGTAAAATATCAGCATAACGTAAAATAATCAAATCACTTCCTGAATCGGTAATAGTTGTCTGACCCAAATCGATATATTTTTTCGAGAATTTATACATATATCCTGGAACATTTGTAATGCTTTTCAGGCTATCAACATATATAAGTCTCCTATCTGAAATTTCAAATGCCCTTACCAGTGAGGTTGTCATTAAATATTCACCTGAACCTGATTTCAAATAAACTTTAGTCCCTACTTGTTCATTTGGAAAATGCCTGCCCTGCAACGGATTAGCCATGGAAGGAGAAAATCCGCGGGCATATTGCACAGCAAAAATAATTTCAGCATTGTTGGGTTTTGCAGCATCAAAGACGTCAAAATAATTAGGTAACAAACGATGAATATTAGTTATCCTGACTTCTTCAAGTATATCCAAAGCATCCTGATAACGTTTTTGAGTAAGATAAACTTTCCCTAATAAAGTCTTAGCTGCCAGGCTGGTAGCTCTTCCTTTATCGACATTGTTGGTATACTGATCTGGCAATAAAGTTGCCGCATCAGTAAGATCCTTGATAATCTGTACATAAATATTATCCACGGTTTCCTGTCCAATAGCAAATGCTTCCTGAGTAGTTTTAATATCTGTAAGGACTAAGGGTACAGATCCGAATATTCTAACCAGATTAAAATACATAAGGCCCCTCAGAAATTTACTTTCACCTTCAAATTTGCTTTTTAAAGCGTCAGTAAGAGTCACTTTTTGCATCTTTTCCAAAATCAGGTTTGTTCTGGATATAACCTGGTAAGATCCGGACCAGATGGAAGACACAATACCGCTTGATGAAACAACATTTGATTCATTCATGCTGATATTATCAAGACTGTTGTTCATCTTCCCGTTAAAAGCATTATCAGAAGCTAAATCACCAATACTAAAGTAATTAGTATAAGCACTTCGTAATGAGAAATAGGCATCGTTTAAGCCGAACGCAAGCTCCTCCTTTGTAGAATAAAATGCACCCTCTGTTAATGAATCAATCGGATACCGGTTGAAATAAGATTCAGTGCATGATAGTGTGAAAAATATAATGGCTATAAAACCAATTACTCTTTTTGTTTTCATATTGTAATATTTTAAATATCAATTAAATAATAAAACTAAAAACCGATACTGATACCAACTGAACTGTTCCGGGCAACAGGATAAGATCCAAGATCCAATCCATTGGCAGTAGCTTCGTCTCCGTTTGTGTTTCCTTCAGGATTCAAACCAGGATATTTAGTAAAAGTATGAAGGTTCGCTATAGTAAGAAATACTCGCATGCTTTGTATTCTTATTTTTTGTAATACTGATTTTGGAAGTATATATCCTATAGAAACATTTCGAATTCGTAAAAAGTTTGTTCCAAAAACATATCGGCTGTTAGTGGTAATATTTGAACTCAGGAAATTGGATCCTGCCCTTGGAGTTTTTCCATCACCAGGTTCTGCTTCTGATTTCCATCGGTTTTCAGCAATACGAGCGATAGTATTTTCAAGTTGTCTGTTTAAAGAAATAGCACGCTCAAATTGATTCACAACAGAACCACCATAAGTACCATCGAGTAAAATGTTCAAATCAAAATTTTTAAACTGAAATGAGTTTGTGAAACCATACACAAACTTAGGTTGAGCATTCCCAATCAGGGTCATGTCGTTGGCATCTATTTTCCCGTCAGGAATGCCTGCTGGGCCTGAAACATCATCATAGCGAAGATCACCTATACCCTGAGCACCAAATTTTGGATAGTCTATTAAATCCTGAGCGTTATTGAAAGTCCCCACAATCCTATAGGCATAAATATCAGCCATCGGTCTGCCCAGATAGTTGCGGATGTAACTGGCTTCCGATCCAAAGATTTTTGCATCACCATTTAATGCAGTTATTTTATTTCTGTTAAATGAGATATTGAAATCGGTTTGCCATTTAAATATTCCGATTAAATTTCTGGAGTTAAATGTAATTTCAAGACCTCTGTTTCTCACATTACCAATGTTTTGAATTGCGGTGGTAGCTTTCCCGTTAATTGTTGGTATGGAAGCAGATATTATGGTATTACTATTACGATCGTAAACATCCATGTTAAGATTTATACGATTACCTAATAATCCGATATCCAAACCAGCATCAAATTGTTTGTTTTTTTCCCATCCCAGATTCGCATTTGAGAAACCAGAAGGAGCATATGTCAATACACGTGCATCAACTGTTCCAAAAACATAATAATTTTTACTCAGTGTTGTCAGCCATGGATATGATCCTGTAAGCCTGTCATTTCCTGTTTCCCCATAACTTAATCTTATTTTTGCGGATGAAATAATTTTTACGAAGTCCATAAATGACTCTTCTTTCATATTCCAGGCTGCAGAAACAGAAGGGAAATATCCGGCCCTGTTTTCAGGACCAAATTTACTTGATCTGTCTCGCCTTATCGAGCCGGAGAGAAGGTATTTCCTTTCGTAAGAATAGTTAAGTCTACCAAAAAAGGCATCCAAAACATATTCGTCTTTTGAAGTAACTCCTGTTGATAAAATAGCCCCTGAAACATTTTTAATACTCGTATTTATGAATGCGACCGGATTATCCACATCTGTTCTGGGATCAACCCTCACCGAATAGTTTTGTTGCCTGGAAGCATCATAACCAATAAGGGCAGTGAACAAATGCTTTTCGTTGATTTTAAAATCATATACCGCTGTATTTGACCAATACAAGTTTAGGTTGGTGGCATTTGACCTCCGTGCAGTAATCTGAGCAAGGTTAGGAGTAGAAATATTACCAGTATTTCCATTACCATTGGCCAAAAACGCTTCCCTGTACATTTCTCCTTTGGAGTTTGATATTCCTGTATTCAGGGTGGATTTTAGCACTAGTCCTTTAATTGGCTCAAAAGAAATAAAGGCGCTTGCTGTCTGCCTGATTGCATAAGTATAATCCAGGTTAGCATCAAGTTTATTAAGCGGGTTAGAAAGCTTATCGTTGAAAATAGTTATCATTTCGGCATCCTGAGAAATTATAAAATAGTCTCCATTATCTCTCCAGACAGGTAAAATAGGGATATTACTTACAGCATCTGCAAGAATTCCACTGGCGTCGGTTGCCGTGTTAGTCCCTGTTGTATTTTGTGCGCGGTTTGTGGAAAAAGTAGGTGCAATATTAATTCCGACCTTCAGCTTTTGAGTCAGCATTGCATTTAATGAAGCTCTCATTGAGTACCTCTTTTCGAAGCTGTTTTTTATGACACCCTGATTATCAAGGTAACCAAAGGAAAGATTAAAATTCATTTTCTCACTTCCTCCTGAAGCACCAATCTGAACATTCTGAAATGGGGCGGTACGAAAAATTACATCCTGCCAATCAGTTGTTACCCACCGTTCCGGTTGATTAAGAAAATCGGGAATTGCTAATCCCTGGTTTATTCTGGCTTCTTTGACTACCTCAACGAATAGATCAGGCCCGGCCATATCATATTTTTTCGCAACCTGTTGAACACCAGATGTGATATCAACAGTAAATTTTGTTTTTCCTAATTTGCCACTTTTTGTTGTAACAAGAATAACTCCGTTTCCTGCACGTGACCCGTAAATAGCTGCCGATGCTGCGTCTTTAAGAACATCTATACTTTCAATATCATTAGGAAGAATTGCGTTAAATAAATTTGCATCATCGGTCGGATAACCATCAATTACATAAAGAGGACTGTTACTACTGGTTAATGATCCGTTACCTCTGATCCTGATATAGGGAGCGCTTCCCGGCTCTCCATTCGCTTGTTGAAACCTTACTCCGGCAATCTGACCAACCATAGCCTGCGCCGGGTTAGTAACCGGAATACTCATAAGCTTTTCAGCATTAATAGAGGAAATTGAGGTTGATACCATCGCTTTGCTTTGTGTTCCATAACCAACAACAACGACCTCCTCAAGACCTATTGCCTCTTCCGACATTACCATATTTATAACGGACTGTCCGGTGAAAACTATTTCCTGAGTAGCCAGGCCAACAAAAGAAAAAACCACTGAGGCATTCTGCTGAATACCTGGCAAAGAAAATTTGCCATCCATATCTGTGATAGTCCCGATTGCAGTTCCCTTAATTGTAACAGTAACCCCTGATAATGGCGCTCCCTGGCTATCTTTAACAGAACCAGAGACAACAGCCTGCTGTTGCGATTCTGATTGTACTTCAGCTGTTAAATAATCAGGTGCAAGAATGATCTTGCGGTCAATGATAGTATACTGTACATCAGTTCCGGTAAAAAGTTTATCCAATATCACACTAACTAATTGATCTTTAGCATCGATACTGACTTTACGTTCGGTGTCCAGAAGTTTTTCATTGTACAGGAAGAAAAATTCACTTTCGTCCTCAATTTTGTCAAGTACTTTAACAAGTTCGGTTTCCGAAAAATTTAGGGAAAGCCTTGTTTTCTGAGCATAGGCATCGTTAGCTTGTGCTTGCAGAATTCCTAACATCATAAGAATAACAGCAATACGCATGATTAGTAGGTTTTTTTTCAGAGAACGATTGAACAATTCCCCGAAAGGTTTGTTTTTTTTCATAGATTTGTAAGTTTTCAAGTTAAAAAATACCGAAAGGATGTTTTTAAGGAAATCGTTGACGCGATTTCTTTTTTTTTGTTTTTATAGGCTTTTTGGTTTTTAAAAAGTCAGTATTGTCACTTTTTAAGATAAATTGTCACTTTTTCTTTTTCATAGGTTCCATTGTCCAGAAGCCTGCGTGGAGTTATTCTGTACCTGATGGGAGAGGTCATGCTTAAGCATCGGAGTACCTCTTCGAGTGTGTCGTCAAGGAAAGTTGCACGGAAAGAATATTTCTCAAGCTCTTTGTCGGCGATAATTATCTTTATATTATACCATCGTTCTATCCTGCGGGCCACTTCAGCCATAAGGTCACCTCTGAAAACCAACTTGCCCTCGGTCCATGCATTGTACTTTGTAGGATCGGTAACCGACTTATTGATATTGCCATTTTGAAAAACCAATCTTTCCGATGGAAACATCGTGACTTTTTTATCACCATTATTATTCATAAACTCAACTTTCCCCTGCTGAAGAACTACTTCGACATAATTTTCTACCGGGTATGCGCTTATATTGAAGCTGGTGCCCAGTACCTTCACTTTTGAATTACCGGTATTAATTTCAAATGGATGGTTTTCATCATGGCTTACTTTGAACCAACCTTCTCCTTCAAGTTTTATCTCACGGTTATTGGTAAAAGGAAGCGAATAGCTGAGGTGTGAACCGCTGTTGAGCATACCGGTAGTGCCGTCGGGAAGATTAAAGGAAACCCGGGCGCCCAAAGGAGCGTATATCGTGGAGCTGACCTGCTGGTCGGAAATTGACTTGCCATGGTTGCCCAGGTAACTGTAAACCAGACCTCCTGCAATCAGTAATGGTAAAAGTAAAATGGCGGCAGCCTTCATGTAAATCCTTATAAATTTTTGCAAAGGTTTCTGCCTTTTCATAATCTCATTTTTCCTGATAATATGGTGAACCCGGTCAAGCAGGTGGCTGAGATTAACTTCAGGTAATGCTTTATCCCTTAACATGATTTCCCAAACTGTTTCGAGATGATGCCTTAAATAATTGTTGTTTTCCCCCTCTGAGAACAAAGATTCCACAAAGGCGTTTTCTTTGTCATCGGATAACCCCTTAATGAAACGTTCTATCCTCTCCAGCTCTTCTTGTTTCAGCATCGTCATTTCTAATTATCGGGAACGTGAATTCCCCCATTTATTTATATTATACCCGAAAGTAAGAAGAGTCTCATATAAAAAATGCATTTATTTTTAAAGTATAATTTTTAAGTCGCTGACGGAATTGGCATAAAGAATTTGTAATGCACTGTTTAGGAGCGCGTTAGAACAACTTAACCGTACAATGTTATTTTAGGAAGAAAAACGGGTCATTGATTAAATGAAAAACAGCGAAAAAAGCAGAAGCACAGGCATGTTTTCATTTTGCAATCGCCTTCGGATAAATTTCAGGGATTCTGATATATAATTGTCAACTGTCCCGGGTGAGAGACCAACTTCTTCTGCAATCTCTTTGGTTG
>Ga0209540_10001359_pt1 | contig 18822 bp, 18 predicted proteins | sample BarGraIncu01121A_FD_184501 | JGI IMG/M metagenome (GOLD analysis project Ga0209540, IMG submission 184501) | Arctic peat soil microbial communities from Barrow, Alaska - Barrow Graham LP Incubations 011-21A (SPAdes) (version 2) | ecosystem: Environmental > Terrestrial > Soil > Wetlands > Peat... | reverse complement strand
ACAACCCAGTTGAGCAACCGTCCAAGACTAGAGCTTCGTGACAGGCCGGGTGTACGACACCGAACAACCCGCACGCCTGCAGGCACATCCTCTACTGGACACTGGGCTCCTGCGCGGTACCGCTGGGTACTGCACACGACCGTGACTTCATGACCAGCAGCAGTCAGGCTCTCCACTAGATCCTCCATTAGACCACTCGTTCGGCCCACCGACGGCGAGTAGTACTCCGTCAGTAGCAGCAATCGTCCCACTACTATCTACCTCTGCCCCCACACGACCCTGCGCACGTAGTCGGTGTAGCTCAGGATGATGCGCAGGACTTTCTCGGCAACGTTCGGGACAGCGTAGTCGGGGACCAGGCGCAGGGTGCGATCCGTGCCGCGCGACTGGGTTTCGGCCACTTTGAGAGCTTCCATGACGCGTTCGGTCCGCAGGCCGGTCATGATGACCGCAGTCTCCTCCATGCCCTCGGGACGCTCGTGCGCCTCGCGCAGGTTGAGGGCGGGGAACCCCAGGATGTTGGATTCCTCCGTGATCGTGCCGCTGTCGGACAGCGTGCACCGTGCGTTGAGTTCAAGCTGCACATAATCCAGGAACCCAAGTGGCTTGAGGAAAGAGACACCCGGTGGGACTTGCACATGACGCTCATCGAGCCATTTTCGAGTGCGTGGATGCGTACTCATAACGATGGGGCGCTCTAGACTGCTCAGGTCGCGCAACACGGCGATGAAGGCGTCGAAGTGCGCCTCGTCGTCGACGTTCTCCTCGCGGTGCACGCTTACGACGTAATAACCTTGAGGAGTGAGTCCCAGCCGGTTCAGCACATCGCTGGCCTGAATTTCCGGCAGGTAGTGATGCAGGACTTCGTACATCGGGCTGCCCGTCGTGATGACGCGGTCCGGTGCAATACCCTCACGCAGGAGGTACTCTCGTGCGATAGAGCTGTAGGGCATGTTGATGTCGGCGATATGGTCCACGATACGCCGGTTGGTCTCCTCGGGCACGCGCTCGTCGAAGCAGCGGTTGCCCGCCTCCATATGGAAGATGGGGATGTGGCGTCTCTTGGCAGCGATGGCAGCGAGGGAACTGTTGGTGTCACCCAGGATGAGAACAGCGTCCGGAGCCTCAGTCTGCAGGAAAGGGTCGATGCGTGCAATGGTGAGACCGATGGTTTCGGCGGCCGTCGCCCCCGCTGCATGGAGGTCGACGTCCGGCGCGCGGAGTCCAAGATCGCGGAAGAACACGCCGTTCAGCTCGTCGTCGTAGTTCTGGCCCGTGTGGACGAGGACGTGCTGGACGTGCGCGTCGAGGCAGGGGATGACACGGGAAAGACGGATGATCTCAGGACGGGTCCCGACGATGGTCATGACCTTCATGATGTAGCCTCCTGTGCCAGAACGCGTTCATTCAACACACCCACCACGAGCGTTACGTCCACCTGAGGTCAGGCATGTCGTGAACAGCCTTCGCCAGTTCATCCAGCATTGTGGCATAATCGTGGACGTGGAAGCTGAAGTCCGCTCGAGTGCACACCAGCGTGCGCTGGCAACGTGGACTTCCCTGCGGCACAATTTGCGCGCTACGTGGACCAAATGCGCGAGCGATTTCGCGCAGAAGATCGTACTTCGAGATGGGCCTGTCCGGAACCAAGTGATACAAGCCACTCAAGTTCTCCTCAATGGCCATATGTACCGCCTTGGCCAGTTCGAGTGTGGTGACACCGGTCCAGAGAACGGACGCATAGCCAGCAACCGACCCTGTCTGACGCAGGAACCACTCCAGCAAGCCACTCCCGTTCCGCTCGAGTTCAGGTCCAACCATCGAGGTCCGGAACGTCAAGTGGCGTGGGGACCATACCTCGCCCAGCGCTTTGCTCCGGGCATACAAGCTGGTACCGTCCGGCTCAGATGCCTCCGTATATCGACCGCTTGTGCCTGAGAATACGCAATCCGTGCTGAGATGGATGAGCCGGAAACCCATCTCGTCTCCCATCTTTGCTAGCCAGTGAGGGACGTAGCTGTTCAGGAGAACTGCCCGCCTCGGATCGTCGTCGGCTGCGGCGTTCAGCACACCCACACAATTCACGACTACTGCAGGCTGCTCGGCTTTCAACACATCCACGAGCTGACCGAGGTTCTCGACATCGACGTGGCGGTCGACGAACTGCGAATCTTGTGTTCGAGCCAGACCGACGACCTCGTAGCCTTCCAGTCCCGACAGATACCGCTGAATCATGTGCCCTGCCATCCCTCGAGAGCCGAGAACAACGACCCGCTGCCTGCTTCCCATGTCATCCTCCCTTGTCAAGCCTGCTCCAACTCCCGCGAGCAAAGGAACCGGGTTGCTTGGCAGTACCCTCTCGTTCACGTTCTACCTCAGGCAATGCAGCCGAGTCCGCCTGAACCTTGTCCATGGACAGGCACTGTGCATTAGCCCAAACACAGTCGCTCTGCCGGGTCTTGTCGGCATTCCTTCCCGCGAAGTACGTGTTGTACTTCATCTCATGACCGTTCGGACGATGATTATGACTCTCATACGACAGCCTCCCGCATAGTGACGGGTTCGCTCCAGGTGTCTGGCTTCCCGGTATCAAGCAGCTCACCGCACCAAGACAGAGTCAGGAGCGGTGTCGACCCGATATTCTCGATGCTGTGCGTACAGAAGGTCGGCATGTCCACGTATGCGGGTGCTTCCCCGGTCAGCTCATAGACGTGGACGTCCGGAGCAAACAACCGCCGCAGGCGGATGCGCCCACTGCCACTCAGAACGGCAAAGCGTTCGACCTTGTGCCGGTGGTAGTAGTTGCCCCTCGTGATGCCCGGGTCGATCCGTGACACAAACGTCTGACCGGTGCCCTGCGCCCGCACCACCTCCCACAGCGGACCACGTTCATCGATATGGACCCCAAGGGTGCCCTGCGCCCAGTCGGGAAAACGGAAGGACTGCAGTGTATTGAATAGCTGCAGGTCAAAGGAGTCTGCAAGAAGGGGGAACACACCGCACGCATATGTTGCGTTCAAGTGCTGGAGACGCTCCAGGATTTCAGAGACCAGCAGGGGCTGGTGTCCGGTCACACGGATCAGACCTGCCGTCCCGTCGTCAGCGAGCGCAACAAACTTGGCAGCTACATCCTGGGCGTGAATGAGTTCGAGGGGAGCATCGGCCACAATACGGGGTTCCTCACCGAGGACAAGTTGATGGCAGAATGTGGCCACGACAGAGTTGTAAAAGGGACGACCGAACTCGCCAAAAGCGTTCGGCAGGACAACGGTGGTAAAGCGTGCCCCGCAGCCGTCGGCCCATGCCTCCAGGTGCTGGGCACAGACACGCTTGGCCTGTCCGTAGGGGTTGTCGCGCTCGATCTGGATGGAGGAGGCGAACAGGACATGCGGCGACCGTCCGGACCTGACCAAGGCGGCGATGAGGCGGTCCGTGATGGCAAGGTTGCCGTTCAGCACCTCGTCTTCGGTGCCACGGTTGATGCCCGCGAAGTGGACGATGGCGTCGGACGTGGCCACGAGGTTGTCGAGTGCATTGTCGTCGGCAAACGATGCCTGGTCACAGGGCACGGCAGTGTCATGCGTGTCCCCGTACAGCAAGCACCGGAGGTGCCAGCCCAGAAAGCCATCTGCCCCGGTGATCCCGATGCGCATCCTAGCTCCCTCTGGCAAACGACGAGCCAGGCCCACCGTTCAGTTCCTGCTGTACCTCGGGCAGTGCCGTCAGCTTGGCCACGATCTCCGGCACCGAGAGGCGCTGGGTCGAGGCGGAGGTGTAATCATTCGTCATCAGGACACCTTGGTCGCCCTCACTCACGTACTTCTCGTAGTTAAGGTCACGGTCGTCCATGCGCACGCGGAAGTAGTCGCCCATGTCTTCCGCCCTGTGCAATTCGGCAGCTGTCGCCAACGTCTCGTGCAGCTTCTCGCCATGACGGGAGCCGATGACCTGAACAGGAACATCAGAATGGAAGAGCCCCTTGAGAGCCAGCGCAAGGTCGCCAATAGTACTTGCAGGCGCCTTGCGGATGAACAGATCGCCCGGCTCGGCGTGCTCCATGGCAAACAGGACCAGCCCAATGGCTTCATCCATCGACATCAGGAAGCGGGTCATGGTGGGTTCCGTGACCGTCAGCGGTTCACCTCGTTTCATCTTCTCAATGAACAGGGGGATGACGGATCCCCGGGAACACATGACGTTGCCATACCGGGTCACGGCGATGACTGTCTGTCTCGTGTGCCCTCCGTCCCTCGCTGCCGCATATGCCGTCTTCTCCATGAGCGCCTTGCTCATGCCCATGGCGTTGATGGGCTGCACAGCCTTGTCCGTGCTGAGGCAGACGACGCTCTTCACCCCGTGGGCAACCGCCGATTCGATGACGTTGCTGCTCCCCAGCACGTTGGTCATGACCGCCTGGATGGGGAAGAACTCACATGAAGGCACTTCCTTGAGGGCTGCAGCATGGAAGACATGGTCGACACCCCCCATGGCATGGTCGACACTGGCACGGTCTCGCACGTCGCCCAGGTAGAACTTGACCCGCGGGTCATGCAGCTCCTTGCGCATGATCTCCTGCTTGAACTCGTCACGGCTGAGGACCCGAACTTCCTGCACCCCCTGAGCAAGCGCATACGTGAGGAAGGCGTGGCCAAAGGAACCGGTACCACCGGTAACAAGAATCGAATAGTCTATCACGGCAACTTCCTTCCCCTATTGTGTAGGCTCATTTTCCCAGTCCAGACGCGGCCAGTGCAAGAACGAACATCTTGCGATTCTCTTCGACAGCTGCGGACTCGCCACAGTGCGCCTGACTGTATCGCCGCGCTCCTTGGCAGTAGGCAGCATACTCATCTTGCCCACAGTCCGTCAAACCTTGGACAGCAGCTAGCCACTGGACGAAGTCCCCCACTGGCACGTCCCACCCTGCATGTGACTGCTGCAACTGCCGCCAGGGCGTTTGATCACTAATGATTACGGGGCGACCGGCAGACAGAGCCTCCACGATCGAATGCCCGTAGTTCTCACTGCGACTAGGTAAGAAGAGCGCATGATGAGTCTCTAGTTGCTCCAGTACCTCGTCGTGAGGCATCTCACCAATGTACTGCATGCTCGACCCATCTGGCAGGGCGGCACTCAGACGAAGGCACTCCTGCCAGTAGCGCCCGTCCTCGATAGGCCCAACAACATCAAAACGCACGTTCCCTCGAACAGACGCGAGAACTTGTAGTGCCCAGCTCAGCTGTTTGTGAGGGTGTATGCGCCCCACGTAGACAAGGTTCAGCCGCCCAGGCTCCTTTGGCGGTATGTCACAAATATCAGAAGGCGGCCCTGCCGAACCAACGACGTTGTGCGCCACAGAGATGATTGGTGCCATTCGGTGACTACGAGCTGTTGCTGCAGTGATGCCGACGGGGTAAACCATCATGATCCCAACTTGCATCCGCTGTGCGTTCCTCATGTCCTGCGCTTCAGCGTCCGAGGACGCGTGCCATATCGTATCGGTGAACAACCCTGTCCATCTGACGAGGGTTCCATAGACACTTTTCTTGAATCTCTTCCGCCGCAATGCAGCGGAGGCGAACTCTCCTCGAGGCGCGACGATGACTGGAGTCCGACGTAGCAGTCCCAGCTTTCTCATCAAAATGGGCACGAAGGAGAATCCAGGTGAGAAGAAACTATTCAGATATATCACGTCAAATGGCACCTTCCTGACAAGTGCCCAAGCACGCAGGCTGCCACGTAGCCCCGACCGCACATAGAGGACGCTCCCACGGCCTACTGGGGTCCATTCATTGAGCACAACGCCCACATACGGACTATGTTGCCCCAGATCCCGATCAGCCGTCACGATCCTGAAATCCAGGTCCTCGCCTAGCGCTTCCACCAAGTTCCAGATACTTTGGATGGGGCCCCCTGCGCGGAACCCGGGGACATAGCACCCGACAAAAACGAGCACGCAAGGACGCACCCTGTTGGCCTCACCATTCGGCGGCACATGCTCGTTCATCGGTGCGTGCCATCTCCGAGCCGCCAGACATTGTCATGTGGAGTGGAGCAGATTCCACGCGTGTCAACGACCAGCCGTGCGTTCTGTACAACAGTGTCGTAGTTCACGTCCGTGTGATCAGTCATAACCACAACACAGTCTACAGCACTCAGCTCGCTGCCGTCTAGCTTCGGCAGCGAGACAAGAGTACGGCCATCAATATCACACGATGGGACGTGAGCATCATAGTAGGTTACCTCAGCCCCCCATTTCTCAAGTTCGAGAATAGCTTTGATGGCTGGTGACTCACGCAAGTCGCCGATATTCTTCTTGTAGGCCACGCCGAGCAGTAGAACTTTCGCTCCCTTGAGCGATTGTGACCTGCTGTTCAAGGCTCGCATGACCAGCTCCACCAAGTGGGCTGCCGCTCCATCCAAGGTTCGCTCAGCAGCCTCCACGAATGTGAGATCCAGGCCGCTCAGCTTTGCCTTCCAAAGCAGATAGAATGGGTCCACCGGAATACAATGCCCGCCAATGCCTGGACCGGGATAGAAGGCCATGAATCCGTAGGGCTTTGTTTTGGCAGCACCTATGACCTCCCATATGTCCAGTCCTGTTCGCTCGCAGAACATAGCCAGCTCGTTTACCAAGGATACATTGACTAGCCTGAACGTGTTCTCAAGCAATTTCGCCATTTCGGCTGCCTGCGTTGATGACACCTTCACAACCTCTGGCACAATGCTGCCATACAGTTCAGCTGCTCGCGATGTCGATTCCTTGTCGATTCCACCAACAATCTTTGGCGTGTTGTGCAGGCCATACGTCTTGTTTCCGGGATCAGTCCTTTCGGGCGAGAATGCAAGCCAGAAATCCCTGCCTGCTTTGAGCCCTTTGGATTCCAGAATTGGCAACGCCACCTCCTCTGTCGTGCCAGGGAATGACGTGCTCTCCAAGACCACCAACTCTCCCCTGTGGAGATGATGAGCAATAGTGTTGCACGCCTCCTCGATAAATGATATGTCGGGGGATCTGGCAGCCGTCACAGGTGTCGGCACACAAATAATCGCAGCGTCGACTCCATCAAGAATCGCCGAGTCACACGATGCAAGGAATGACCCAGCCGTCAGCGCGTCTGTGAGAGCCGCATCGGTGACATCGCCGATGGGCGACCTGCCCTGCGAGATCGCGTGGACCCTTTCGACGCTTGTGTCATAGCCCACAGTGTGCAAGCCCGATGCCGCAAACGCAAGCACTAGAGGCAATCCAACGTAGCCCAATCCCACAATACCGACATTCTCTATCCTCATGTCTGTCATGCGATCTCCTATTCTCATTTCATACTAACTTCTCTATTTGATTTCAGTAGCTGGTCGATCTCAAAAACATGCAATTGCGCTTCACGGCACAAATTCGGCTTCCTTCTAAGTCTCACACTGCACTTGGCTCGCTCTTGGAAGCTCCGGACCACTTCTGGAGTGTCGTCACTCGAGGCGTCGTCTACCACTATGACTTCGTACTCCTCTGGGGAAAGATCCTGCAATCCCAGTGCCTCCAGACAGAGGCGAGTGACTGTGCATCTGTTGAAGGCAGGGATTACAACGCTGACTCTCAACATACCATGCCGTCCAGCATGCCGCAACAGGCCAAGGTACGGCCCTCGTGTTCGCGTTCCCACCCATTGCAGTCCCTTAGCGGTGGAGACGCCAATAGATCAATACTCTTCACCCCTTGGGCCAAGGTGTGCACGAGCTCCTGTTTGAACTCATCCCGGCTGAGGACATGAACTTCCTGCACTCCCTGCCTGAGAGCATACGCCACAAAGGCATGGTCAAAAGAGCCAGTACCCCCGATGACAAGTATCACCGAAGACAACGCGCGTTCACTCATGCAAATCTCCTTTCTCACAAGTAGACGCCAGACAAGCCGTGTTGTACCAGTACACCCAACAACGTACCTTGAATTGGCTGCAAAACGTCATCCCCCTCGAGGGGCTCAAGTCATCTATCCAGGGCATTGAGCATCTGGTTGGTGACGTATTCCGGAGTAGCAGAGTAGTAGATCTTCTCGACGTCGGCAAAACTTACCCTCTTGTCCCCTGTATCCCGGCAGAACTTAATGAGTTTCTCTGCATTTTCCTGAAGCAGAACATCATCTTGCTTCAAACATAGACAGAGCGGATACTTGCTGAGAATTCCAGCATTGATGTCGTCGTCATCAGTATAGAAGAGAACGATTGGCTTGCCAGTTGAGATGTACTCGAAGATCTTGCTGGACACTTGTGAGCTCTCCGCGTTCGCTACTGCTACAAGCACTTTATTGGCATACATGGCACGATTAGCCTCTTCTTTGCGAACAAATCCATGGTCAACGATGCATCCATTTGACTCAGCACTATATCTGCTGATTATCTTTCCACAATTTCCGGCAATATACAGGTGCAACTGACCATCCAGTCGCGGTAATGCGATCAACATCATCTTCAGTAGGTATTGTGGGCTGCGCATTATCCTGCTAAACGTGCCGACATAGACCAAACTTGTGCTTCCCTTCATGGCCTCTCTCTGGCTGGTCTCCTCAGGAATTTGTTTCAACAAAGGATGTTCTGTAAAGACCAACTTGTCCAGGCAACATCCAGACTGCACGAAATGATTCTGCAGATGATACATGCAAAGCACCTTCTGCGAAACCTTCAGCATATCCTGTTCAATCCGCAAATTGCCTTTCCTCTTCAGATGCTTGTTCCACCTAGTCCTGTGCAACGTAAGACTATCGACGAAGGGGTCAAACAGGTATGGGATCAATTTGATGCTGCTGTGGGCACGTAGATACTCCATCCCACCGACAACTGCCTCCATGGGGAAGCAGAACGGCACCAACACGTCTATGGGACCTTCAACTTCTGCCAGCGCTGCTTGGTACGCGCGAACCCAGTCAAAGTCAATGCTGGCTCTTGACAACAGCATTCGTATGTATCCCCTGGCTCGGACTGCATCCAGAAGCAGAGTGTACCACTTCCTCTTGACGCCACGGCTGCTCTCAATTATCTCGTCCAGCCTCAACCGAGCGTCCCACCATCCAGAGGATATCCGGAGAATCTTCTGTCCCTCGTGCTTCTCGGCGCCAGCCTGACCAATGCGTGACCGCATGCAGATCACAGTTACTGTGTGCCGTCTGGCCATCTCCGCTGCAACGTTGTAGCAGCATATGCCAGTCGCTGAACCGTATGGGTAATAGAGATTAGTCATAAGAACAATGTTCACGTCCCGTCACTCCCGCTTGCTGCTCGCCACAGAGATGTTTGCCATGGGGAGTTGCGAGAACCCTCTGAACTTCACGCGCCTTGCATGTCCATATCGGCTGGAAATCCACAACAAAGTAAGCACCCAAAATGCCATGAAGGTCTCTGGGAAAGAAAGCACCTGATTGTTAGCCGAAAAATAAGAGAACATCACAAAAAGGAGGCATAGGATGACTGCCGCAAGGTTTTCACGTCGGATGACCGCAGCCTTCACGATCTCTGCGAAGAAGTAGCCGAGCACACACATCAGAGGAATGACTCCAACGAAGTGCACATCATTAGCCAACCACACGTATATGCTGTGCCACTTTGCCAACGGGTCCCACCCGTACGCCCCCAGCTTCGTCTGATACGTGTACTGATACAGATCCACTCCAAATACTGGACTCAAGTTCGCCATGAGAAACATCGAGTTTCCGACGCCGAACATGGGTGTCCAGGGCAGTGGGAGCGCTATAGAAAGCGCATAGTACCCCTGAGTAAGATATGACGTCAGGTAGACCAATGTTGGCTGCAACTGCCGTGGGCATAACTTCATTACCATAGACCTTTGGTCAACAGATGCTGGCCCTACTGAACCTGACCAATTTCCGCTCAATCTGTCTCCGACAGCATTCGAGAAATACGCAATAGATAGAACGGTCAGAATGGTTAGGGCTATGAGTATCAGTTGTGTCTTCCTCCGCCGTTGGCTGCGTCGCAGTGGAGGTCCAGCGTTGTCAATGTGTTTGCTGCGCATCCTTATCATGAGCGCGACAGCCCCGCATGTGATCAACACGTCAAATATCCCCTTGTTAGTGCCCGTCGCAAGCCATCGAGATATCTCGACCAGAACCGATAGTAGTGCCAACGCTCTGAAGAACGGCCTCAATGTCTTGAAGTGCAGTAGTGACATCGGCAGCGTGGACCAGAGCAAGGGACCAAGCAACGTTGACGAATAGGTCAATGCCTTCCCCCCAAAGCCTGCGATATCAAACTTGGCTTGATACTGCTGAGCTGGATAGAGAAGACCGTATTTCATCTTCTCGACCAATCCTTGAAAGGAAACGGTGGTGAGCCCGGCGTACCGAGTAACGTTCAGAATCCCAAACCCAAGGGTGATGACGACCATAGCCTCCAGAATCCGTCGAAATGCTGTTGTGTCGTGCCTAGGGACCTGCGGCGGCGCCTCAATGCTGTTCATGGAAATCCGGTATCCCAGATATAGGGCGAATTGGGCTGCCAACAAGAACGTGTAGAGCAGTACCGGATTATGGGTTGGCCACCTCAAAGGACCCACAGCGTAAAGCACAACGGTGAAACATAGGTACGTCTGGACAATCCTCATAGGCAGCATAAGGTGCCTAGTCATGCTTCTGGCCGTCGATGTTCTCAAGTATGCCATGTCCGCACCTGCTCCCCATGAACATACTTGCGCCCAAAGACGCTGGCGACAAATCTGAACATGCGCGGGGAAATCAGAAACGCACAGGAGGATGCTGCTACTCTGAAGTCGGGAAACATCAGTAGTCTCCCTAGCTCTGCCCGCGCATGGTGTTGACGTATGAAAGCAAGGTAACAGTTTGTGTCACAGTGTATCGACGCTTGCCACACAATGGACCACATCATCCTAGCGGCACCGTAACGCCTGAATTCCCCAGAGAATTCGGCATCCACATTGTCAAAATAACTCTCCAGACTCTTCATCAGCCTGTAGCCATCAAGGCGACTCTCGTCTGACTTCGACATAGCTGAACCCGAACGCTCAACATAGTAATACAAGGTCGCGTCAAGGTATGCCACATGGGTGCAGTTTGTAATAGCCCTCCATACCCAGTGGATATCTTCGCTGTACCTGTACCCAGCCGCGAACTCCAAATGATGCGCTTTCAAGATTTCCGCTTTCACCATGAGTGACCAACAACCCGATCTTAGTCTGCCATACAGAAAATCCCTCAGGCATGTCAACCTGTCTACTACTACAGTTGCTCCAGTGTCAGTATTCTCATGCGTTTCTCTATCCGACAACGACCTAACAAGTTCATACCTGCAAAAAACCATCTGAACGTCTTCCTTAGTGATAACCGAGAACATATCAGATAGATATGTGTCAGCCACGCTATCATCCACGTCAACAAAACACAGCCAGTCACCCCGCGCCTCAGCAATGCCAGCATTACGTGCCGAGCTCACACCCTGGTTGCTCTGGTCAACAAGGCGTATACGCATCTGCGACTCTTCTTGACATGCCTGCAAGTACTTCAGCGAATCATCTGTAGAGCCATCGTTCACGAATACTAGCTCGAAGTCTTTGTAGACCTGCCTGGCGAAATCATCTACGATACTCTGTATGTAGTACTGTCCGTTGTAGACCGGGATGATGATGCTGACCATTTCTACTACACTTCCCTTAACACGGCTCTGCTTGCTTTGATCGCTTCGGCCGGGCTGCCAACGGACCACATCCATTGACAACAAGGATGTTCTTGATGCTCGCCCGCTTGAGGTACGCGACGGGGTGAAACACCATGGGGTAGTTGCCCACGGGCAAGAGGTGCTTGTTGGTCACAGCCGTCAGTGGATGCAGACGCAAACCAGTACCACCTGCAAGAACAATGCCTTTCATGACTGCTCCTCCGTCATGAGATTCTCTCCCCACTCGTTCCAGACACTGCTTGGCACGCGGTGGGTTGCATCATGCGCATCCGTCGCCGTGCAGGCGATGAGGTCCCGGTTCATCAGGTCCTGGGCGACGTCGTCGCCCGTAGTGCGGTCCAGGGTGGATGCATTGACCTGGGCCAGACAGCCGCGCTGGATCCAGTGGTCCAGGACATGCCAGTCGCTGCGGACATAGGCGTAGCGCTCCACGTGGGCGAGGACAGGGGTGATCCCCTGCAACTGCAACTTGAAGATGACATCGTCCACATAGGTGGGCAGGTCTTCGTAGGGCAACTCCAGCAGGAGGTGTGTGCCCCGGTCGGCAAGGGTCAGAACGTCGCCCTTCTTCACCCGGTCGGGCAGGTCGGGACAGATGAGAGCCTCGTTGCCCGGCAGGACTGTGAGAGGGATGGCCCGGCTGTTCAGCTCCGCCTGCAAGTCTTTGGCGGTCTGGCACACCTGAGCGGGGTCCGTCTCATGCTCGTCCTCGATCCAGTGGGGCGTGCCGATGACGGTACTGATGCCGGCCGACACAGCGAGGCGAGCCATCGCAATACTGGTCGCCATATCCGGTGAGCCGTCATCCAGCCCCGGCAGGATGTGGCAGTGGATGTCGACGACGCTCATGACTCCGGCGGCGTCTCCTCGGGCTTGGCAGGTTCGGTGCTGTAGGCCCCGTAGGTACGGGTGTAATAGTAGTCGTTGACGCGACGGCGGGCACGGTTGAGGACGACACCCAGCAGGTTGGCATGCGCCTCCTCCAACACCTCCTGTGCGTGGCGCACCTCGCCACCCCGGGTCTTGCCGGCCTGGATGACCAGGATGACGCCGTCGGCCAGGGATGAGGCCACGACCGCGTCGGTGACGGGGAGGATGGGCGGACTGTCCATGATGACCACGTCGTATTCCTCCCGCAGGCGGTCCATCAGGTGCTTCATGCGAGCACTGCCCAGGAGCTCGGAGCTGTTGGGCGGGATGGGTCCGGTGGTGATGACCGACAGGTTGGGGTAGTCCTTGAGGGTCGTGAACACCGTGGAATCGGCGTCGCCTACGATAAGGTTGGAGAGCCCGCGCTGGTTGGGGATGCCGAAGCGGCGGTGCAGGGTCGGGTTGATGAGGTCGGCATCCAGTGTCATGACCTTCTTGCCCGTCTGGGAGATCGTCTGCGCAAGATACTGCACGACGGTGCTCTTGCCCTCGTCGGGGGAGGGGCTGGTTACCAGGATGACCTTGAGGTCCTTGTCGACAGCGGCAAACTGCAGGTTGGTGCGCAGGACCCGGAATGCCTCGGCCACCGGGCTGCGGGAGCCCTTGTAGCCACCGTACCCGTAGCCGTAATTGTCAGTCTTCGTCTTAGTAGGCACGGCCATGGCGAGCCCCCTTTACATTCATGTCCGGGACCACCGCGAGCACGCGGAGGCCAAAGAGCTTCTTGACGTCGTCGGGCGTCTTGACTGTATCGTCGAAGTAGTCCACGAGGAAGGCGAGCAGGACGCCCAGCATGAGCGCTGCCACCAGGGCCACGGCGATGTTGAGCAGGGGGCGCGGGCTGACCTGGTCAGTCACGGGCACGGCACGGTCGATGACACTGACGTTCTCCACCCGGTTGACCAGGGTGGGCAGCTGCTTGATGAACGAGCTGGCCACGGTATTGGCAATGAGCGCGGCACGTGTGGCATCCTTGTCCTTGACGCTGACACCAATGATCTCGGTCTGGCCCTCCACCTGCACGGTGGTCATGCCGGTCAGCTGTTGCACTGTCTCAGGCAGCTTGAGCTGGTCGATGGTGTCCTGCAGGACGGCACGGCTGGTGATGATCTTGGCGTAGGTGACGGCGAGTGAGCGATAGGTCTGAATCTGGCCAATGTCGACGCCGGTACCCTGTGCCACGCTCGGGCGCTCGTTGACGATGAGCGAGGTGTTAGCCTGGTAGACAGGCGGCAGGACGACGTAGGACAGCAGGGCCGCCAGCACCACTGCGACAAACACCACCACGAGAATAATCCAGGCTCGGCGCCTCAGGACACCGAGAACGTCGCGCAGACTGAGTTCCTGTTCCATCAGCAGACTCCTTCCCGATAACGGATGACGTGACGCTGTGAGAACATAGAGTGGGTAGCCCCGGCGACGCTCCGATCGAGCGAGATATTACCTGTGCCGGAAGGGGTACGGTCGATCAGATTCGCCGTTCTAACACCCATATGCCCTCTTTTCCGTGGATCACCGTCCACGAGCAACCGCCGGGCGTTCTTCACACGCCCTAGACAATTAGAACATACCCCCGTCGGCCACGACGGTCAAGTGCCAAGTAAGACGAAATTAGTTGCTTCCCTTCTCCTGGAGTTGCATGGCACGGTCAAACGCCTGCGCGGCGCCCGCCTGGTCCCCGGCCGCGCCCCGAGCGACTGCCAGGATGAACCAGCTGTCGGCGCGCAGAGGATTGCGGTCGACCGAAGACTGCGCCTCGACGCTTGCGCGCGGGTCCCCCTGGTCCAGGTACAGCCGCGCCAGGGCGTCGTGCCAGGCCCACATGCGTGGATTGAGCCGTGCCGCAGACTCGTACAGCTGCTGGACTTCCCGCAGGGCGTCGGCCTGGTCGGAGGCAGATTCCTGCACATGCGCCTGCAGGAACGCCGCAAGGTCGGCCTTCTGCTCGGCGCCGAGCGGCGCCAGGCGTACTGCCGTGCGGTAGCGATACTGGGCAGAGGGCAGGTCACCCTGAGCTTCCGCCCGCTGGGCCAGGGCTGTATTAGCAGCCGACAGCAGGATGACGAACACAGCACCCCAGACGACTACAACGAAGGCCACGCCCGTCAGGAGGCGTACAGAACGTGGAGCATGACGGTAGCCCATGGCGACATGTGGCGCGCTGACACCCGGTTCGCGCCTCTGGCGTGACACCAGCAAGCCACAGGTGACGAAGAAGAGCACCGGCATGACAAGCAGGGACCAGTCGAAGTCCACGGCCGCGTGAAGGACATTTCCGAACGCGCCCGCGAGCAGACCGGCGAACACCGCCGCCTGTTCCCTCCGGGCAATGCGTAGACCCCGCCACAGGAGCGAACCGACGAGGGCGAGAAACGCAACTCCCCCCAGGACACCCATGTCCACAAGTTCCTCGAAGACGATGCTGTGGGGAAACTTGGCATAGAAGGGGATACTGCGGAACTGCGTATACACGTACTGATAGGTGCCCGCCCCCGTGCCCAGCACCGGGCGACGCAGCAGCATGGACCACGCATCGCGGATCAGGACCACGCGCGCGTACAGGTTGGCATCCTGCGCTCCGCCGACGAAGGCGACAAGCTGGTTGATGCGCACGGTCATGGTGCGCAGCATCGGCAGGAACACATCCCGCTTGAGCCAGAAAGTGAGAGCAAGAGCCACAACGAGAAGTCCCACGGCAAGGATGCCCTTGAGACGCTGCCCCCGTGGGAGCATGATCGGGAAGAGGAGGAGGGTGATGAGAAGAGCCAGCAGACCTCCGCGCGACTGACTCAGGATGAGCATGACAATGAAAAAGCCGCCGAGAGCTCCGTATAGTATGCGTTCCCACCAGTGGTGGACGTCCAGCGCGCGGGTGAGCGCGAGGAAGATGGGCAGGATGAGGAATGCGGCGAAGGTGTTGCGGTACTGAAGGGTACTGGTGACGCTGGTCCCTTGCGTCAGGCTGTGCGCGCCGAGCCACGTCCAGAAGGGACCGATCAGACGGGCACTTGCCCCGGCGTAGGCAACGAGACCGATGAGGGACAACAACGCGCCCAGTCCAAGGAGAATGTCGACTGCCAAGTCGAGCTGGGCCGTGCGGCGTGTCACGTTGAAGACGACATAGAACAGGATGGCACAGAACAGCACCTTGAAGAATGCCACCAGTGTTGCCTGAAAGTAGACCGTCGCCACCAGCGACAGCACACAGACACCGAGGAAGGCCAGCATCGTGACGTCGACCGCACCTCCCGCGCGAGCCCAGCCGTGACGGGACCGCGTCACGACGAACAGGAGAACGGCGGGCAAGGCCAGCGCCATCATCAGGTAGGCCTGCCAGGTGAAGTAGCCCCCCTGGAACAGCGCGCCGAACACGGCTGGCACCAAAGCCAGGACAAGGATCAGTTTGTCGTACCGGTGCATGTCGTCGTTCACAGTTGGAATCCTCCTCCTGGGGTGGGGCTGAGCCGTGCTGTGCGCTCTCATGCCAACCGCAATTGTACCGAGTGTGGCGCGCTTTTGCAAGGAGGGCTTTTTCATATACACTGGGGCACAGTACAACCTACAATACGCTGGCAAAGGCCGTCGAGCTCAATGTCACCATGACCGTTCACACGTCGTGAACATATCCGGAACCTTCACCGTCCAATGGGCGCATCCGGAACTAATGACACGTTTACCTCTCAATTAATATACTTTTGGGGAATGAGAGGATCTGGTTATCTTGTTTGACATGGGCACGAAGGAGTGCCCAAGGGAGGAATGATGAGGAAGTTCAACAGAATTGTCGCCGCAATGCTGGCAATGTTGATGCTGGCACTGACGGTGGTCATCGCGCCGGCAGTCGTCAGGGCAGAGGGTGTCTCACGCAACGTGTATGGTGTCCCTGACGACGTGTATGGTGTCCCCGGCTCCAAGACGATAGTCATCATCATGATCATCGGCTCGAACACCATCAAGATCAACGGCATAGAGGGCAAAAAGGACACGAGCCCCCAGATCAAGTGGGGCCGCACGTTCGTCCCCCTCGCGCCCATCATCGAGGCTTTGGGCGGTACGATCACGTGGGACGCCAAGACCCACACGGTTACCATCGTCCTGGGCACACAGACCCTCGTCCTGCACATCGGCAACGCGTATGCCGTGGCGAACGGCAAGCGTTTCCGCATCGACAGCAACCCCGACGTGGCACCCTATATCCAGGCACCCGGGCGCACCATGCTGCCGGTCCGGTTCATCGCCGAGAAGTTGGGCGCGTTCGTCATGTGGAACTCGGCGCTGCATAGCGTGACGCTGGTATTCGTCAAGCCCTGAGCATCACTGACAGGTTTGAAGCACGACAAAGCGCCGGCACGCGGCCGGCGCTCTTTCATATGGTGCCGCCCAGATGCAGGCGCAGGTCCGGTGCATACAATGAACGCATGAGAAAACGACTGTTCATGCTGGTTACTCGTCTTCATGAGCTGTCTGCCGACAGCCTCAGGTATCGCCCTGGAGTACATGACACGGGTTATGAAGGCGAGGAGCGTCGCCTGGAAGTAGACCGTCGCCGCCCTGGAACAGCGCACCGAACGCAGCCGGAACTAGTGCCAGGACCAGGATGAGCTTGTCGTACCGGTGCATGTCGTCGTTCACAGTTGGAATCCTCCTCCAGCGCGGGACTGAGCTGTGCCGTGGGCTCTCATAACAACTGCCATTGTACCGATTGTGGCGGCCTTGTGCAAGGAGAGCTTGACACGTTTGCAATAGTGGGATAACGTATTAGTATTCATATTTGTTCGGAATATGAGGGCATTAGTATCTTGTTTGACATAGGGGCGCAAAGGAGCGCCGAGGGAGGAATGATGAGGAAGTTCAACAGGATTCTTGCCGCAGTGCTGGTGGTATTGGCACTGACTGTGGTCATCGGGCCGGCAGTCGTCAAGGCAGTGGATGTCCCGGCCGACGTGTATGGTATCCCCGGCTCCAAGACGCTGGTCATCGAGATGACCATCGGCTCCAAGATCATCAAGGTCAACGGCGTAGCGAGCACAATCGACGCAGCCCCCCAGATCAAGTGGGACCGCACGTTTGTCCCCATCAGGTTCATCGTCGAGGCTCTGGGTGGCACCATCGCGTGGAACGCCAAGACCCGCACGGTCACCATCGTCCTGGGCACGAAGACCATCGTCCTGACGATCGGCAAGAACTATTCATGGATCAACAGCAAGCGGGTGTTCATCGATGCCAACGGTACCGTGGTACCATACATCCAGGCGCCCGGCCGCACGATGTTGCCGGTTCGCTTCATTTCTGAGCAGTTGGGCGCGTTCGTCATGTGGAGCTCGACGCTGCAGCGCGTGACGCTGGTATTCACCTTGCCCCTGAACATCCCCTGACAGTACCTGAGACAGTAGAAACAGTACTTGAAGCATGAAAAAGCGCCGGCCCCGTGCCGGCGCTTTTTCATATCATGCCTTTGGGATGCGCTGCTCAATATCCGGAGGTGGTACATCCGACAGGATGAAAGGATAGATTCCCGCCTGTGCCAGCTTTTGGGGTCTGCTTTTGGGGTCAGCTGGTAATTAGTTCAGGGTGGTACATTCGCCGTCCCTCTGGCGAAGTTCTGTCCTTCCCCCCGAGCCTTTCAGTGTAAGGCGAAGGGTTCTTCTGAGTGGTGTTCCTCGGCGAAGGCGGGAATCTACGTCTCCGTCCCAGGTGTTGAACTTACCACTTTGGGGTCTATTGAGCAGCGTATCACATATCAGCCCCTGCGATCCGGCAGGAAGAACATCTTGAGCGTATGCAGGATGATCGTCAGGTCGTAGTTGAACAGTGACCGGGCTCGGATGTAGGCCAGGTCCATCGTGAGCTTGTCTTCCGGGGCCGTCGTGTACCGCCCCTGCACTTGAGCCACACCCGTGATGCCAGGACGTACCAGAAGCCGCAGGCTCCAGTCCGGTGTCTCCTCCAGGATCTTCTGCGCCAGCTCGGGACGTTCGGGCCGCGGGCCGACCACGCTCATGTCGCCTCGAAGAACATTGATGAACTGGGGGACCTCGTCAAGACCAGTCCTGCGCATCAACCCACCCGCACGCGTGATGCGCGGATCCAGCCTTCCCGTGCTCAGACGCGGGCCTGTCAGCCCCTCTGCGTCACGGCGCATGGTCCGAAACTTGATGATGTTGAAGACCCGCCCACGAAAACCCAGTCTCTG
>Ga0209540_10001357_pt1 | contig 18834 bp, 16 predicted proteins | sample BarGraIncu01121A_FD_184501 | JGI IMG/M metagenome (GOLD analysis project Ga0209540, IMG submission 184501) | Arctic peat soil microbial communities from Barrow, Alaska - Barrow Graham LP Incubations 011-21A (SPAdes) (version 2) | ecosystem: Environmental > Terrestrial > Soil > Wetlands > Peat... | reverse complement strand
GTTGGTCTTCACCGCCTCGTCGGGTGCGAGCTCCATGAGCGGGACGTGCTTGTATGCGGCGGCATGCAGCACCACCTGCGGCCTGTGCTCGGCGAAGACGCGATCGAGCTTGTCGGCGTCGCGGATGTCGCACAGACACATGACAGGCACGTCCGCGTCGATCCGGCGGAGTTCGAGCCACAGCTCGTAGAGGCGGGTCTCGTCGATCTCGAGCAGGACGAGCCGCGCGGGCGAGAGGTGCATGACCTGACGGCAGAGTTCGGAGCCGATCGACCCGGCGGCGCCGGTCACCGCGACGACCTTGCCGGCGACGGTGGCGCGGATCTCGTCGACGTCGATGGGGGTCTGCTCCCTGCCCAGCAGGTCCTCGACCTCCACCATGCGCAGGTCGGTGACGCTCACGCTGCCCTTTGCGATCACGAGCGGCGGCATGACGCGGGTGGTGACGCCGGCGTCGGCGGCAGCGTTGAGGATGCGTCGCACGGTCGAGGGTGGAGCGCTCGGCAGGGCGACGAGCACCTGCTCCACGTCCTCGCGGGCGACGATGCCCGCCAGCGCGTCGGTCGGTCCGATCACCTTCACGCCGCCGATCGTGCGGCCTTGTAGGCCCTCGTCATCGTCGAGGAACCCGATCGCGGTGAGGCCGAGCTGCGGGCGGCCGACGATCTCGTGCAGCAGCAGTGAGCCGGCACTGCCCGCGCCCACGATGAGTACGCGGGCGCCCGCGCCCGTCTGCGCGTTGCGCACGTACACGAGCACGCGCGCGGCGGCGCGGATACCCGCGACGCCGAGCAGGACGACGATGGCCTGGATGAACAGCACGCCGAACGGGATGAGCCGCAGCCCCTCGGAGCTCTGCAGGAGGTAGTCGGCGAGTGCGAGCACGGGGAAGCCGACGACGACCGCGCCGGAGACGCGCAGCATTGTGTCGACGCTGACCGAGCGCAGGACGAGCCGGTAGAGCCCGAACACCGTGAACACGCCCAGGTACACGACGACCGTCGCGCCGATCGCCAGCGGGATCGCCGAGGCGAATGCCGGCGGGACCGCGCCCTCGAAGCGCGCGTAGTACGCCACGAACATCGACCCGGCGACCACGGCCGCGTCGAGCACGTAGAGGGCGGCGCGGAAGAGCCTGCCGCCCTGGCGTGCCGAGGCGAGCAGGCGGGAGGCGAGACTCACCGGGCAGCCACCTCCATCACCTTGCGCACGGCCGCGATCGTGTCGTCGATGTCGGCGTCCGCAAGGGTCGGGTGAACGAAGAACGCCAGCGAGGTCGCGTCGGCCCGCGCGGCGGCGGGGAGCCGCTTCGCGGGGGCGAAGCCGGCCCGGATGAACGCCTCCTCGCGGTAGATCTCGGCGCACGAGCCGTACTGTACGGGCGTGCCCTCGGCCGCGATGGCGAACAGCACGCGGTCACGGTCCCACCCATCGGCGAGCTCATGGGGCGCGACGCAGGCGTAGAGGCGATAGAAGGCGTGTTCGCAGTGCGGCGCCGGCATCGGGACCCGGATGCCGCGGACGTCTTCCAGACCGCGGGCCAGGCGCGTGGCCAGCTCGGTGCGCCGCGCGTGTGCTGCGGGCAGCTCGCGCTCGCCGGTGCGTACCATGGCGGCCTCGAGCTCGGGCATGCGGTAGTTCGATCCGAAGGTGTCGTGGATCCAGCGGAAGCTCGCGGGCCGCGCCGCGAAGAGGGCGTCGGAGATCTTCGAGAGCGACGTGCCGTGGTCCTTGTACGCCCAGGCGATGGAGAACGCGGTCTCGTCGTCGAGCGCGAGCAGTCCACCTTCTCCCGCCGCGACGATCTTGTCCTGGCAGAACGAGAAGCATGCGGCGTCTCCGAACGACCCGACGGACCGTCCGCGGTACGTCGCGCCGTGCGCCTGCGCGCAGTCCTCGATCACGACGAACCCGCGTTCGCGGGCGAGGTCGGCGATGGGGTCCATCTCCGCGGGCCAGCCCGCCACGTGCACGACGATGACGGCGGCGGTGCGCTCTGTGAGGACCGCCTCGATCGTCGAGGCCGTGATGTTGGAACTCTCGGGGTCGATGTCGGCGAACACCGGAGTCGCGCCGACCGCGACGACGCAGCTCGCGCTCGCGATGAAGCTGCGTGCGGGCACGACCACCTCGTCGCCGGGTCCGACGCCGAAGCCGCGGAGCGCCAGTTCGAGCGCCAGCGTGCCGTTCGCGACGGCGATCGCGTGACCGCGTCCGAGCTTCCCGGCGTACTCGTTCTCGAGCGAGCGGCCCTGGGTGCCGGTCCAGTAGTTGATGCGGCCGGAGCGCAGCACGGCGTTGACCGCTTCGACCTGGGCCTCGGTAGGCGAGGGCCAGGTCGGCATCGGGGCCGAGCGGAGGGGTGCGCCTCCGTCGATGGCCAGCGTCTCAGTCACGGACCGGCTCCTCCGGCGAGCGGACGGGGCGCGCGGGCACGCCGATGCACACGGCGTGCGCGGGCAGATCGTCGACGATCGCAGCACCCGCTCCGACGACAGTCCAGTCGCCGACCGAGACGCCGGGAGAGGCGCACGATCCCACGCCCAGCAGCACGCCCTCTCCGAGCGTCACAGAACCGCACAGCGCGACCTGCGGGCCGATGTGCGCGTGCTCTCCGACGATGCAGTCGTGATCGACCGTGCAGCCGGTGTTCAGGATCGCGTCGGCGCCGATGCGTGCGCCTGCGTTGATGACCACTCCGGCGGCGACGAACGCGCCGTCACCGATCAGCGCCTGCCTGCCCACGATGGTCGACGGGTGCACGACCCTCGCGGGCGCGAAGCCCGCGGTGACGTACTCGTTGAAGATACGGGCGCGAGTGGCGTTGTCACCGATCGCGACCACGAAGGCGTCCGCGGACAGGCCCACGCGGTCGTGCGAGACCGGATGGCCCAGTATCTCGGGCGCATCGCCCGGGGCGCCGATGACGCCGGCGATATCGAACCCGGCCTCCTCGGCGGCGTCGATGACGACCTTGGCGTGACCGCCCGCGCCTACGACAAGCAGCCTCACGTCACATCTCCTTGGTGGGGGTCGACCCGTCGTCGCCCTCGAAAGGCCGCATCGTGTCGACGCCCGTTCCCGAGACCCCCTCGCGCGACACGACCGCCGCGACGGACATCAGCAAGATCCGTGCGTCGAGCGCGAATGAGCGGTGGTCTACATACCAGACGTCCATCTCGAAACGCTCGGCCCACGGGACGGAGTTGCGTCCGTTGACCTGCGCCCAACCGGTGATGCCGGGCCTGACCTCGTGCCTTCTCGCCTGCCGTTCATTGTAGCGGTCGAGGTACTCGGGCAGGAGGGGACGGGGCCCGACGATGCTCATGTCCCCGCGCAGCACGTTGAGCAGCTCGGGGAGCTCGTCGAGCGAGGTCGCGCGCAGCGCGCGGCCCAGGGGCGTCAGCCGATCGGGATCCGACGTGACCGCATCGATGCTGCGCGTGTCGGGCGCACTCTCGCGCATCGTACGGAACTTGCAGAGGGTGAAGATCCGTCCGCCCTTGCCCGGCCGCCGCTGGCGGAAGACCACCGGCGAGCCGAGCCCGATGCGCACGAGGGCCGCGACCACCGCGAGGACCGGCGACAGCACGACCAGCGCGAGGGCCGAAGCCGCCACGTCGAGTGCGCGCTTCACGGCGTCATACATGCGATGCGAGCGCTTCACGGTAGAGCCCGTCGTAAGCGGCCAGGATGGTGTCCGATGCGTACTCCGCGAGCGCGCGTTCGCGGGCCGCCGCGCCGCGATGGGCGACCTCCCCGGGATCCGCAGCCGCAGCGTCGATCGCCTCCGCGAGTGCGTGTGCGTCGCCCTTGGCGACGATCCAGCCGGCCTCGGCGCCCACCGCGTCCGCGATGCCCCGGGTGTCGGTCCCGATCACGGGACGGCCGCTCGCCATCGCCTCGAGCGCCGAGCGGTTGAGCCCTTCGCGTTCGCTCGTCAGCAGGAGAGCGTCGCTCGCCGCCAGGATCGCGGGTACGTCGCGTCGGTACCCGGCGAACGTGACCCGCCCGGAGAGTCCGAGGCGCTCGACCTGCGCGCGGACGTCGGGCTGGAGCGGGCCGTCCCCCACAAGCGCCAGATGAGCGCGCACGTCGCGGACCTGCGCGAAGGCGTCGACCGCGAGCGCGTGACGCTTCACCGCGCCGAACTCCGCCAGCATCGTGACCAGGAAGCGCTCTTCAGGTCCCGCGTCGCCTCCGAGCTCCGTACGGACGCGTGCGGTCTCGTCGGCGGGCACCAGGCCGGGGGTGAACCGGTCGACGTCGACTCCGATGCCCGGGATCAGGCGCACACGATCGGGCGCGATGCCGCCCAGCGAGTGGGCCGCGTCGAAGTCCTCGCGGTTCACGGTCACGAGGTAGTCCGTCCACCGTGCGGCGACGCGCTCCATGGTGCGGAAGGCGGCGTGGGGGAGCGCGCGCTGGCCGGCATAGAAGTGGAAGCCGTGCGCGGTGTAGATCACCGCGGGGGCTCCCGCGTGGCCGCGCAGCGTCCGCAGCGCGTAGCGGGTCACGAGCGACGCGACCGGCGTGTGCACGTGGACGATGTCGTAGCCGCCCTCCTCGACGATCCGGCGGACCGTCCCGGCTGCGCCGAGGAAGTTCGAGGGGGAGAGGGGATCCCGGCTCCACGCGACGTCGAGGCGTTCGTCGAAGCGGCCCGCCAGACGGGGGTCGGACGCGGCGCCGTTGGCCAGAGCGTCGACGCGCCAACCCAGCGCACGGAAATGGTCGGCGAAGGGGAGAAGGAACGCCTCGAGCGTGACAGGTACGGTGGTGACGAAGAGCGCTGAGGGCATGCCTGCGGCCTTCTTCGTGGAGGTGGTCGGAAACGGGCCGTTCCGCGTGCGGCACCCGAAGGCGCCGTCCACAGGGAAACAGTACAGGAACGCCGCCTCTCCCGCCGCATGCCGCGCAGCATGGCTCGCGCATAGCACGGAGGTTGCTTGGTCGACGATGGAGTTGCTGGTACGGTGAGCCGGTCAGTCCGGGGCGAGCGTGAAGAAGGGTAGTGCGAAGCTCGATGCCGATCGGTGTACCGAAGACCGTGCGCGACGCCGCGAAGCGCCTCCTGCCCGAGGTGGCCGCGGGAAGGCTGCGCTCGACCGTGCTGCGGCGCTACTACGTCGAGAGCCTCATCTCGAACGAAGGCCGCACGAAGCGGTTCCTCCGCCGCACGTTCACGAGCCGTCGGCCGACGCTCTTCCACCTCGACGTGCACGTCACCGACCACTGCAATCTCAACTGCCGCGGCTGCGAGCACTACAGCAGCATCAGCGAGCCGGCGTTCGCCGACCTGGATCGCACGGTGGGCGAACTCGAACGGCTCGCCGAGCTGTTCGACGGCATCGAGCAGATCTACCTGCTCGGCGGCGAGCCCCTGCTGCATCCGCGCGTCGCGGAGTTCGTCCGCGAGACGCGCCGCATCTTCCCCCGGACGCGCCTGTATGTGATGACCAACGGCGTACTCGTCACCCGCATGCCGGAGTCGTTCTGGGACGCTCTGCACGACGCGGACACGACGCTGCTGTGCGACAGCTACCCGATCAACGTCCCGCACGACGTCATCGACCGGCTGGGCCGGGAGCACGGCGTTGTCGTCGAGTGGATGAAGCCGGCCGAGGAGTTCTTCAAGATCCCGCTCGACCGCTCCGCGAGCAGCGACCCCGCCGCCTCCTTCGACCGCTGCCGGGGGCTGAGCAACTGCGCCATCGTGCGGGACGGTCGACTGTTCCCGTGTGCCCACGTCGCCTACGCGGACATCCCCGCCGGGAAGTTCGGCCTCCCGGACATCGAGCCGTGCGAGCAGGATTCGATCTCCATCTTCGGCGACGCGAACGGCGACGAGATCGTCGACTTCCTCATGAGCCCGGTGCCGTGGTGCGCCCGGTGCGACTTCGACTCGTTCGAGCGCTACCCGTGGAGCCGGGGCACCGGAGAGGCGAGCGAGTGGCTCAAGTCCCCGCCGGAGGCGATGCAGCCGTGAACCTCGTACGCGTGACGCCCACCTGGATCAAGCGCCTCGCGCGCAAGGCGCTTCCCCAGCGCGCCGACGACTCGGTCCACGAGCGTGCCGGTGGAGAGGGCTACATCCCGTGGATGGTCTCGCGCGAGAATCCGCTGGTGCTCCGGTTCGAGCGCGACGTCCTGCGGCAGGCCCCGCGGCTCCAGCGGCTCGTCGTGCACCTGACGGACCACTGCAACCTGAACTGCAAGGGGTGCACGCACTTCAGCAACATCGCCAAGCCGGCGTTCGCCGACCCCGGACAGTTCGCCGAGGAGTTCGGGCGGCTGTCCGGCATCTTCTCGCAGATCAACGAGATCTACCTGCTCGGAGGAGAGCCCCTGCTGCACCCGCGCGTCACCGAGTTCCTCGAGATAGCCCGCCGGTACTTCCCGCGCTCGCAGATCAAGCTGATGTCGAACGGAGTGCTCGTCCCCCGGATGTCCGAGGAGTTCTGGCGGGCCATGCACGACAACCGGATCCTGCTGGTCTGCGATCTCTATCCGATCGGCCTGAAGGTCGAGGAGATAGAGGCGCTCGTAGAGCGGCACGCCGTCGAGCTGGAGTGGACGGATCCCCGCGGCGAGTTCTTCAAGCTGCCGATCGACCTCAGCGGTTCCCAGGATGCTGTGAGCTCGTTCAGGGGCTGCGGCGGGGTCAATAACTGTCCGATCCTGCGCGACGGCCGGCTCTATCCGTGCGCGTACACCGCCTACAGCGACCTGCTGACGGAGCGGTTCGGTGTCGAGGGCCTCGAGCCCGGTGAGGCGGACTCGATCGCGATAGACGGCACGCACACGCCTTGGGAGGTCTTCGACTTCCTGTGCCGTCCCGTCCTGTGGTGCCGCTTCTGCGACATCGATCACATCGAGACGTACGAGTGGGCGCGCACGGAGCGCTCGTTGACGGAGTGGACGCGCGAACCGGATCCGGAGAAGCCGGGCGGCGCCCGCTAGAGGCCCAGACGCTTGTCGATCAGCGCCACGAGTTCGGCTGCGGGGACATCGGCGGTGGCCGTGCGCGGGAGCGCGAAGCGGTCGCTCCCCCGCGACACCGATCCCCAAGGCAGGCTCCGCCCGAGCGAGGTCGTCACCGCACCGGCGAATCCGGCCTCGCGCACGAGCCGCTCGGTGTCGACCGTGAACGAACCCGGAGTCCCGTGGGGGTAGCTGAACGCCCCGACAGGTCGATCCAGGATCTCCTCGAGACGCCGCTTCGATCCTCCGATCTCATCACGCTGCTCATCGAGGGGGAGGGCGCCGAGTCGCACGTGGTTGACGGTGTGTGCGCCGACCTCGATGAGCCCGCTCGCGGCCAGCTGGCGTAGTTCCTCGGCGGTCAGCGGGCGCCTGTCGTCGCGGACGAGGGGCTGGCGCGGGGTCTGCCCGCGCAGCGCGTGGAGCACGTCTTCACGGTCGGCCGACGATAGCGGTTCGATGAGGTCGCGGAGGTCGGTGAAGAGCCGTCTGCGCACGTCGCTGCCGGGCGTGCTCGTCGTCACGGGCAGCCCTCGGGCGAAGCATACGTCTCCGACGACGAACTCGATGCGCTCGGGGAGTCGGGGACTGTGCAGGATCGCTTCCTCGAGCTCGTCCCACCAGAACTCGCGCCCCTCGTCGATGTAGCCGCTGCACGCGAAGACCGTCGCGACAGCGCCATGCCGGGCGAGAATGGGCAGAGCGGCGGTCAGCGCGTCGCTGTAGCCGTCGTCGAGCGTGATGCACAGCCCGCGTCGGGGGAGGGGCCGGCCATCGGCCAGGAGCCGCATCAGGTCCCCGGCCGTCAGCAGCTCGTAGCGGTCGGTGAACGCGGCGACGTGCTCGGCGAAGTTGGCCGGCGTGACGGTGATGCCCACAGGGTCGCAGTCGGCCTCGGCGATGCGGTGGTAGGTGAGGACGACCACCATCCCGCCTCTCGCCGAACGCAACCGGCGCAGCGCGGTCATCCCCGAAGAGCGGACGTCCGTCCAGGTCATGCCGGCGGCTTCCGCGCCCGGACGGCCACGAGGATCTGGTAGTCGGGGTCGTGCTCATCGAGCTCGCTCGTGCGCAGGCGCTCCGCGGGGATGCCCTCGATGAAGCACAGCCCGGCCAACGCGTTGCCGAATGTCTCGACCTCGACTTCATCCTCAGGGAATGCAGTGGTGAACAGCTCTCTCGCTGAGAGCGATGTGAGCCGCCAGCGGTCCCCCCACCGTTCCATGTCGTGCCTGCTGATCTGGCTCAGGCCTGGGACCGTGCACAGGACCGTGCCTCCGGGCGCGAGCATGCGGAAGACCTCCGCGACGGCCGCCTTCATGTCGAACACGTAGTGCAGCGTCTGCGTGAGCACCATGGAGTCGAACGAGCCGTCCGCGATATGGGGGCACGAGGCAAGGTCGCCGATGACGGTCGCTCCCTCGGCGCCCTCGACGAAGCCGAGCACGTCGACGCGCGTCAGGTCGTGGCCGAAGCGGTCGAGGTAGTCGCGACCGCCGATCTCCAGGGCCCGCCCCGTGATGGAGTCGGAGTGCCTCGCGAGGAAGGCGTCGAGGTAGTAGCGGTCGATCGGCGTGCCCTGCCGGATGCCGAAGCCGAGGTTGACCGGCTCGGTGTGGCGCAGCGTGCCGAAGAGGATGAGGCGGGAGCGGATGCGGCGCGAGACGGCGCGGACATAGTGACGGAGCGGGACGCTCACTTCTCGACGCCTCTCGGTCGCAGGGCCGGCGTGCTGGTCGGGCGTGGTGCGCGGGCCCGGACGCAGGGCCGCAAGCGAGGTGCATCGCTTCCCTGCATGATAGGCTGAACCTCAGTGAACGCCCACTCCTCGGCAGCCACGGGAGCCACGTCGCATCAATGATGGCCATCCCCTCATCGCGGCACACCGCGAAGCGGCGCATCCTGCGCAACACGACCGCCAACGCCGTCGCTCAAGCGGCGACGATGCTGTCCACGCTCGTCTTCCTGCCGCTTCTTGTCGGCTCGTTCGGGCTGTCGGTGTACGGCGTCATGGTGCTCGCCGCATCCGTGAGCAGCTACGCGGTCCTGCTCGACCTCGGGGTCGGTGCGACGCTCACGAGGATGGTCGCCGAGCGCACCGCGCGGGCCGAGCACGATGGCGTGGCGCGCGCAGTGTTCTCCGCGGCCGCGATCTACGGGGCGCTGGGTGCCGCCGTGGCGATCGTGATGTTCGCGCTGGGGCTGTTCGCCGGCACGGTGTTCAAGGTCACCGGGGTCGAGGCGGACCTGTTGCGCGTCCTGTTGTGGATCGGCGCCGCCACCCAGCTGTGGTACTGGCCGACTAGGGCGGCGCGTGACGCGCTCTCCGGGCTCCAGCGCTACGACATCGTCTCAGCGGTGACGCTCGGCATCGTGCTCGCGGACATCGCCGGCACCGTCTTCGTTCTCGCCACCCATCGCGGCCCCGTCGTGCTGCTCGCGATCAAGGCGGCGGAGACCGTGGTCGCCTCGCTCGTCAACATGTGGATGCTCGGCCGGCTCATGCCCAGCCTGTCTCGGCGCGTCTCGGCGTCGATCGCCGACGTCCGCGCCATCCTCAGGTCGGGGTCGTCGGTGTTCGTCCTTCAGATCGCCCAGGTCATGAGCCGGCAGCAGACCGACAAGATCGTGCTGGCCGTCTTCCTCGGTCCGGCCTACATCGCGATCTACGACATCGCCGCCAAGCTCAACTCGCTGATCGCCACCTTCATCGGGCTGACGACCTCGGCGGTGCTTCCCGTCGTCGCCGAGCTCAACGCGCGGGAGGAGCACGACGCCCTGCGCTCGCTGTTCCTCCGGGGTACGAAGTTGTCCGCCACGGTGGTCGCGCCTCTGGTGACCATCCTGATCGTGGTCGCCGGGCCATTCATCGGCGCGTGGTGCCGCACCGTGCCCGGTCACGATCTGGCGGTGCCCGTCGCCCAGGTGCTGCTCATCTCGCAGATCCTGCTGCCGCTCTACCAGCTCGGCGACCAGGTGCTCATCGGCAGGGACCGGTTCCACCTGTGGGTGCGCGGTGGGCTGACGATGGCGTTCGTGAACGTCATCGTGAGCGTCGTGCTGACGAAGTACTTCGGTCTCATCGGCGTGGCGATCGGGACGCTCTCCGCCGTGGTGCTCGAGTTCCCGTGGTATGCGGCCGTGTTCAGCCGTGAGATGGATCTGCCGATCCCGGTGTGGCTCCGGGTGACCGCCTGGCCCATCTATCCGCTGCTCGCGGTGCCGGCGCTCCTTGCATGGATCGGGACGCGCACGGTCCTGGGTGGCAGTGTGCTCGGGATCATGCTCGTGGCGGGAGTCGCCGCGGGCGCCTACTGGCTGATAGCGTTCTTCGCCGCGTACTCCCCGGCCGAGCGCGCGGATCTCCTGTCGATCCTGCGCCGTCCGCCCCGCACAGAGGTGGCCTGATGGCGGGGCCCCGCATAACCGTCGTCATGCCCGCGTACAACGCCGAGGCCACCATCGAGGACGCGCTGGGATCGCTCCTGGTCCAGACGTGCGGGGAACTCGAGGTGGTGGTCGTGGACGACGGGTCGACGGATGCGACCGCGGCGATCGTCGAACGTATGGCCGCCACCGCGACCGTTCCCGTGCGTCTCGTACGTCGCACTCACGGAGGCCGCGCAGCGGCGCGCGACGCCGGGCTGGCCGTGTCCGAGGCCGAGTTCATCGGCTTCGTCGACGCCGATGACACGGTGGAGCCCGTCATGTACGAGCGCCTGCTCGCGCGGGCCGACGCGACCGGCGCCGACGTGGTCGTCTGCCAGTATCTGGCGGTGGACGCGGCCACCGACGAGGTGGTGTGGTCCTACCCCGAAGGCGAGGCGTCGCTCTACGGCGCCGGTGTCGCCGAACGCCCGGGACTGCTGTCGGCGATCGCCGGGAGCGTATGCAACAAGCTGGTCGCCCGCAGGCTGTTCACCGACGCCGGGATCGACTTCCCGGTCGGGCGCGACTTCGAGGACCTCGCGACCGTCTACCGCCTGATGGGGGAGGCGCGGCGCATCGAGAAGGTCGCCGAGCCGCTCTATCGGTACCGGCAGGGCCACGGGTCGTCGGTGATGGGCGCGCGCGACGAGCGCTATCTGGAGATCCTCGACGCGCTGGATCTCACGAACGGGCACTTCGAGCGCTCGGGGCGGTTCGAGGAGCTGCGCGACGACCTCGAGCGCATCAACTTCACGCACCTGATCGCCGGGCGGCTCGATGACCTGCTGCGGCACGGGGACCGGGCGTTGCGTCACCGGTTCATCGAGCGGGCCTTCGCGCACATGGACCGCTTCTTCCCGGGCTGGCGCCGCGACGACGTCGTGCGCGCCGCGTGCGGGCGTCCCGCCAAGCACGCGGTGTGCACGAACAGGGCGCTGCTCGCGCTCTACACGGACCTCCGGGCGGAGCGCCCCAGGTGAACGCCGAGAATCGCCTCAGAACGATCCAGATCTCGTCGGGCGACATCGGCGGGGGAGCGGAGCGCATCGCCGCCGACCTGCACCGCGCGTCGCCGGCCCGCGGCATCGACTCGAGCCTCGCTGTCGGCTTCCGGTTCGGTTCGATACCCGGGACGGTCGAGATCCCCAACGACGCGAGCCGCACCGCGTGGGCCCGTGCGGTGCTCAGCCTGCTTCCGGAGCTTCCCGCGCCTCCGGCGCGCATGTCGGCCGCATCGCGCGTCCTGCGCCGCGGGCTGAAGGGGCTCGCCGAGCCGGCAAGGGCGCTGCGTCGCGCACGGGGCTACGAGGACTTCGACTACCCGGGCACCGCAGCCATCCCCGACCTCGGCGCTGCGCCTGCCGACGTGCTGCACCTTCACAGCCCGCACGGCGGCTACTTCGACCTGAGGCTTCTCCCGCGGCTGTCGGAGCGGCTCCCGACGGTCGTCACCCTGCACGACACGTGGCTCACGTCGGGGCACTGCGCCTACACGCTCGAGTGCGAGCGCTGGCGGACCGGTTGCGGCGACTGTCCGCACCTCGACACCCATCCCGCCGTCCCTCGCGACCGCACGGCGGAGAACTGGGCGCGCAAGCGCGAGATCCTGCGCGCCAGCACGCTCCACGTCGTCGGACCGTCCCTATGGGTGCTCGACAAGGCCGCGGACTCGATCCTCGCGGCCGGCGCCGTCGACACCCGTCACATCCCCAACGGCGTCGACCAGGGCATCTTCGCACCCGGCGACAGGCGACAGGTGCGCGAGGAGCTGGGCATCGCCGGGGAGACGCTCATGCTCGTCTTCAGTGCCGCGTCGCGCGGCAACCTGTACAAGGACGAGACCACCATCGCCGCCGCGCTCCCCGCGATCGTCGCACGTGTCGCGCCGCGACCCGTGCTGTTCGTCTCGCTCGGCGCGTCGGATGTGGCTCCGATCCAAGGCGCCGACGTCGTCTCCGTTCCGTTCCTGTCCGATCCGCGCGACGTCGCGCGCTACCTGCAGGCCGCCGACCTCGCGCTGCACGCGGCGCGCGCTGAGAACCATCCGCTCGCGGTCCTCGAAGCGCAGTCCTGCGGCGTCCCGGTCGTCGCGACGGACACCGGCGGCATCCCGGAGACGCTCGTCGACGCGCGGACGGGGCTGCTCGTTCCCCCGGCCGATCCGGCCGCGCTCGCCGAGGCGGCTTCGGGACTGCTGCTCGACGACGTGCGCCGGCGCGACATGGGCGCGGCTGCCGTCGCGCACGCGACCGGCCGCTTCGGTCTCGACCGGATGGTCGACGCCTACATCGCGCTCTACCGGGAGTTGGCGGGCCGCTCATGACGCGCGCCGGGCTCCCCGCACTCGCCCGCGATCTGGCGCTCGCCGTGTGGTACGGCGGCTCGCCGCCGGACTCCTTCCGGCGCACGGTGCACTGGGGCGAGGAGGGCAACGAGATCGCTCGCGAGGCTCTCGCGAGCGGCAGGCCGACTCTGATCGGCAGGCTCGGATCGTCCGAGTTGGCGTGCGCGAGCTTCTGCACCCGCTGGCGTCAGAGCGGGGTGCTCCGGCCCCCGTACCCGAAGGCGCTTCGGCACACCATGCGGGTGAACACCGGGATGTTCCCGACCGACGATGCGTCGCTCGACCGTTTCTCGGAGGTGTTGCTGGACGCCGTGTCCAAGACCGACGTCATGGGCGTCTCGTTCAACAGGAACGAGCATCGGATCGTCGGCCGCCACTGTCCGGACGCGCGGCTCGTGCAGATCGAAGCACTCAACTGTGTGCTCAGAGAGGATCCGTGGAGCGCGGGACTCTCCGGCAGGGTCGTTCTGGTGGTCCACCCGTTCGCGCAGACCATCGAGTCCCAGTACCGGACTCGGCGCACGCTCCTGTTCGAGAACCCGAGGATGCTTCCCGAGTTCGAGCTGAAGACGCTCGTCGCGGTCCAGTCGGGCGCCGGCAGCGAGTGCGGATTCGGGGCCTGGTTCGACGCTCTCGAGCACATGTGTGACGAGATCGCCCGCATCGAGTTCGACGTGGCGATCATCGGGGCCGGTGCGTACGGCCTGCCCCTCGCCGCGGCGGTCAAGGACATGGGCCGACAGGCCGTGCATCTCGGAGGAGCGACGCAGCTCCTGTTCGGCATCCGGGGTCGGCGCTGGGACGTGGAGTACGCGGACGTCATGGGCCCGCTCATGAACGAATACTGGGTCCGGCCGTCGGCCGAGGAGACGCCGGAGCGCAGCGGATCGGTTGAAGGGGGCTGTTACTGGTGAATACGGCCGGGGGCCTCTGCCCGATCTTCTCGATCGTCACCGTGTGCCTCGACGCGGAAGCGCATATCACCTCGGCGCTCGATTCGGTGCTGGGCCAGACGTTCGACGACTACGAGTACGTCATCGCCGACGGGGGCTCGACCGACGGCACACTCGACATCCTTCGAGCGTACGAACCGCGATTCGGCGGCCGGATGAAGTGGCTCAGCGAGCCCGACGAAGGGCTCTACGATGCGATGAACCGAGCCTTGGGCCGCGTCCGCGGCGGATACGTCGGGTTCCTCGGTGCCGACGATCGGTTGCTGCCGGGGGCGCTCGAGGTGGTGGCCCGGGTGGTCGGGGCCGTGCCGCGCCCCGACATCGTGGGCGGAGGCACGCGCGTCGTGGGCGAGGACGGCTCCTGGGACGAGGCGCCGGTCCGTGAGGACAGGCGCGGGCTTCCGGTGAGGATCCCCGCGAGCCATCAGTCGACCTTCGTCCGACGGGAGGCGCTGGAGGCCGTCGGCGGGTTCGACCTCCGCTTCGGGATCGCCGCCGACTACGACCTGTATCTGAGCCTCATCGAGGGCGGCCGCTCGGAGACGCTCGTGGGCGACGTCCTCTCCGAGTTCCGCCTGGGCGGAGTGAGCTCGCGCAGCGCTCTGGCGACCGCCCGCGAGTACCGGGACGTCCGCGTGTCGCACGGCGCGGACCGGCTCGTCGAGGAACTGGTCATGCTCAAGTCGGCGGCCGCGGCGGCCGCGTTCGCAGCTTGGATGCGGCTGTTCCATCGCGCGCCGGGTTGGGCTTCCCGCACCGGGGCATCGCGATGAGCCGATCCCTGCACATCGCCTACCTGAGCCTTCAGGCCGTCGTCGACGGTCAGGACACGTGGGCCGCGGTCACCGAGGTGATCGGAGCGTGGGAGGCGGCCGGCTGGACCGTGGACCGTTACTTCCCGCAGTACCCCGCGTCGGGCGCGCCCGGCGGCTTCGGCCGCCTCGCCGAGATGCGAAGGGTGCAGGAGCGGCTCGCTGCGCGAATGGGCGAGTACGACGCGATCTACGTGCGCGCGCACCAGATGGCGCTGCCCACCGCGCGGCGCGCGGCCGCGCGGGGCATCCCGGTCGTCCACGAGTGCAACGGGCCGTACGAGGACCTCTTCATCGCGTATCCCCGGCTGCGGCCCGCCCGGCCGGTCTTCGACGCGATGCAGCGCTGGCAGTACCGGCATGCTGCCGCGATCGTCTCGGTCGCGGACGGTCTGACGGAGTGGCTCAAGCGCGAGGCCGGCCACGATCGCGTCCTCACGATCGGCAACGGCGCGAACGTCGACGTGTTCACGCCGCAGGCTCCGAGGCGTGCCGGCCTGCCCGAGCACTTCGCCGTGTTCTTCGGCCAGTTCCCCGCGTGGCAGGGGATCCCGTCGCTGCTGGAGGCGGTAAGGCTGCCGGAGTGGCCACGGGGTCTTCCTCTGGTGTTCGTCGGAGACGGAGCCCTTCGCCCCGCCGTCGAGTCCGCCGTCGCCGAGCTTCCGGACCGCGTCGTGTACCTCGGAAGGCTGCCTTACGAGCAGGTCGCCGGGGTCGTCGCGCATGCCGCGGTCTCGTTCGTCCCGATGGTCGCTCCCGAGCGCGAGATGCTCTTCTCGCCGCTCAAGCTCTACGAGTCGATGGCGTGTGGCGTCCCGGTCGTCGCGTCGGACGTGGCCGGTATCAGCGAGGTCGTGAGCGACGTGCGGTGTGGCATCCTCTTCGGTGCAGGTGACGCGTCGGCGATCGCTGCTGCCACGGCCCGCATCGTCGGAGATCCCGACGAGGCGCGCGAGATGGGCCGCCGCGCACGCGAGGCGGTCGTGGCCCGGTTCTCGTGGCAGGCCCGCGCGGCCGAGCGAGCGCGCGTGATCGAGGACGCGATCGACACAGGACGCGATGTACGATGACCGGGGGAGGTGGTACGTCGACATGGGTCGCAAACCGGCCGCGATGACTCCCGCAGCGGGCGAGGAGCGCTCCGCAGGGAACGGCTCGGCGTATGCCCTCGGCTGGTACTGCTTCCTCGCTCTTGTCGCGGTCACGCCGCTGATCCTCGGTGTCCTGCCGCCGCAGGTGGGGGCGATCCCCGCGTTCCGGGCGTTCGACCTTGCAGGACTGCCCAAGTTGGTGGCGATCCTGGTCTTCTCCGGGCTCTCGCTCTCCGCGCTATGTGTGAGCCTGCTTCGCGGACGGGCGGAACTGCGGTGGCACCCGCTGATGTGGGTCCTCGTCGCCCTCACGGGCTGGGCGTGCGTCTCCGCTCTCTTCTCGCCCAGCCCGATCTTGTCGGTGTTCGGCGCCTACGGCAGCAACGAGGGCCTCGCCGCGATCCTCGGCTACGCCCTGGTCGCGTTCCTCGCCATCCAGTACGTCCGATCGACACGGGCCCTGCGCACCATGGCGATCACGGTGGTATCGGCGGCGTCCCTCGTTTCGGGATACGCCGTGGTGCAGTTCGCCGGGCTCGACCCGTTCGGGTGGATCAACGAGACGGGCCGGGCGTTCGCCACGATGGGCAACCCGGACTCCCTTGGCACCTACCTGCTCCTGCCGCTCGCGCTCGCGCTGGGACTCGCGCTTTCGACGACGCGCCGATGGCACCGGCTCGGGTGGTGGGCGGTCGCGGCGCTGATCGCGGCGGCGCTGCTCGCAACCGCCACGAGGGGGGCATGGATCGGCGCGATCGCTGCTGCGTTGTGTGCCGGCCTTCTCGGATGGGCCCGCGGCAGGCAGGCGTCGCGGACGAGGAAGTCGGTGGTCTGTGGACTGGCCGCGGCCGCCGTCGTGGCGATCGCCTTCGCCATCGTGTCGATCAGACCGAGACTCGCGGGGAACGCGACGACGGTGTCGGCGGTGCTCACGAGTCTCAGCAACGGGCGCACGGTGATCTGGCTCACGGGCCTGCGGGCGTGGCTGGCAAAGCCGATAACCGGTTGGGGACCGGACGGGTTCGGGAGGGCGTTCCAGAGTGCGGCAGGGGCGGACTGGTATGCGCTCGTCGACGGCCTCCAGGCGGCTCTGAACGCCCACAACTTCCTGATCCAGACACTAGCGACGCTCGGCGTCCCGGGGCTTGCGCTGATCGCGTGGGTGCTGGGAGGCACGATGATCGAGTCGCTTCGAGGTATGCCACCCGCGAGAGGCCCCGCCAGAACGCTTCTTCTGTCGCTCTGGGCGGCGCTGGTCGGCGTGATAGTGGCCCTCTTCTTCGGCGTGACGGTCCCGGCCGTGACCGTGTGGCTGTGGTTGATCGTCGGTCTGCTGCTCGCCCCGCTCGCGCATCGGGTCGCAGCACCCCACAAAGCGGTCCTCGCCGCGTGCGCCGTCCTCGGCATCGCCGTGGCGGTGTTGGCGGGCACCTGGCTGGCCGCCGATCTCATGGTCGGTCACGCCATGCAGATGCCGCCGGGCCCGGCTCAGGTCTCGGAGCTCGAAGCCGCCGCCCGGCTGAACCCCATCACTCCGAACTGCGACTGGCTCGTCGCTGACGCGCTCGTCAACGAGGCGCTCGCGCAGCAGAAGACCGGAGCGACCTCCCAGGTCGTCGACGCGACGATGCTCCGCGCCATCTCCGCGTTTGAGACAGCCGCGAACGCCAATCGCGGAGACGCGATGCTTCGGGCGGCGTTCTCGAACGTGCTCGTCGGTTTCGCGGCCCGGCATCCGGACACGGATGCCGCCGCGAGAGCCGTCGAGACGGCGCTGGAGGCCGTGCGGCTGGCACCGGGCAATCCTGCCGCTCTGGGAGCGCTCGCGAGGGCCTACGACGTCTCAGGACGTCGTGCGGATGCCGAGCAGGCGGCCCAGCGCGCCCGGGCCGTCGCGCCGGCCTACGCTGCGCAGACCCTGGGTTCGCTCGGCCTCGGGACGACCGCCCCGTAGGCGTCGCTACCGGGTCCGCACGACCTCGATGCGCTCGCTCGCTGCTACACTGTGCTCCCGCCGTCGCTCCCGACGGCGACGTGATCGAGGACCCGAGGGACATGGCGCGCGAAGAGAAGACGATCTCCAAGAACAAGAAGGCCTTCCACGAGTTCTTCATCGAGGATCGCTACGAGGCGGGCCTCGTCCTGACAGGCGTCGAGGTCAAGTCGTTGCGCGAGAACGGCGCCTCGCTGCGCGAGTGTTTCGCACTGGTCAGGTCGAACGAGGCGTGGCTGCACGGGCTCCACATCTCGCCGTACTCGCACGGCAACCGCGAGAACATCGATCTCGACCGGCCGCGCAAGCTGCTGCTGCACAGGCAGGAGATCCGCGAGCTGTCGGGCGAGCTGAAGCAGAAGGGCTTCGCGCTCATCCCGCTGCGCATCTACTTCAACACGGACAACCGGGCGAAGGTCGAGCTCGGCCTCGCCAAGGGCAAGAAGCTGCACGACAAGCGCGCCAGCATCGCGGAGAAGGACATGAACCGCGACGCCGCCCGCGACCTGCGAGAGCGCAACAAGGGGCAGTAGGGGAGCCGCGCGGGCGCGCTACCTCGGCTGGTAGTCGAGGAGCGTCCACGTGGTCCCGATGTAGCCGACTCCCCAGTCCATGCTGAACCCCACGGTCACCAGCATCGTGCGGGGCTTGTCGCGGCGCTCGTCGACAGTAACGATCCACACTCCGGGCTCGGGGCTGGTCATCGCCCCGATGGCGTACGAGTGCAGCTTGGGCGTCTCCATCCGCTGGAGCGCCGCCGCGAGGGGCTCGACGCCCAGTCCGTTGGGGTTCAGGTACCGCGCCGGCGCACCGGGATCGCCCTCGACCGGTCCGATCAGCGATTCGTAGAAGCTCGAGAGCGTGTCGGTGACCTGCGCGCGCTGGGTCTCGGCGTTGCCCACCAGCCGCTCGACGTCCGGCCGACCGGTGTCGGCGCTCGAAACCACGTAGCTGCCGGCGAATGCGAGGATGCTCAGCGCGAGCACGAGTGTGACGACGCTGCCCGCCCGGCCGCGCGCGCCGTGCGCCAGACCCGCGGACTTGAGATCGGATGTCAGAGCCACGGTTCGGCTGGCTCCGACGCGCACCACCGAGATCCCCGTCAGCGTCATGCCGACCGTCGAGCGGGTCCCGCCCTCGCGCCACGGCTTCCAGTAGTTCCACGCCATCGCGCCGGTCAGCGCGACACCGGCCATCGAACATGCGGCGGCGATCAGCCGGAACACGG
>Ga0209540_10001355_pt1 | contig 18853 bp, 13 predicted proteins | sample BarGraIncu01121A_FD_184501 | JGI IMG/M metagenome (GOLD analysis project Ga0209540, IMG submission 184501) | Arctic peat soil microbial communities from Barrow, Alaska - Barrow Graham LP Incubations 011-21A (SPAdes) (version 2) | ecosystem: Environmental > Terrestrial > Soil > Wetlands > Peat... | reverse complement strand
GTTAAACACCGTACCGGTTCGATTCCGGTCTTCAGCACCAAATATCGCGGGATGGAGCAGTTGGTAGCTCGTCGGGCTCATAACCCGAAGGTCGTAGGTTCAAGTCCTACTCCCGCAACCAATTACGGCGGAATAGCTCAGCTGGCTAGAGCATTCGGTTCATACCCGAAGGGTCGTAGGTTCAAGTCCTATTTCCGCTACCATAACTCACAAGTAAACTTGTGCTCACAAGTAAACTTGTGAGTTATTTTTATTAATTGAAAAAAATATAAAATTGAAACTGAAATATATTAGTGTACAAAAACATATAAGTATAAATTTTTTAAATATATAATACCATTAAATGACAAGCTTCATTTAATATTTTAAGACCTACTATATTAATATGGTAGGTTTTTTTATATTATAGGTTATTGTAAAATTTATATGTAAAAAATATACAAATTGTTGTCTCATAAAAACTGTACAAGCACCTCAGCTTATGACAATTATTTCCATAACGCTTTGTTATAATGAAGTCCTAATTATTAAAGGTGGGTGATTTATAATATGCAATACGGAATTGATATTTTTCCATACGAAAGACTTAGAAAGACAAAAGATGAAGCACAAAAGAAAAATGCATTGAATATTAGTTTAATTGTTAGAGGAATTGTTTATTTCACAATAAGTTTATTAATAAGCAGGGTCCTTCTTCTTAATAATACTGCACCATTTGGTATAGCTTTTTTAATAGCTACAGTATTTATTAAAAGTGATAGGATTTCAATAATTGCTGCCAGTGGTACACTTTTAGGATATATCACTTTATATGACAGCATAAAAAATTTGCCATCATATTTAATAGTAATAGTTACAATTGCTTTTTTGAGCCGTAGTTTTAACAAGATAGAAGTTAAAAACAGAGCTTTGGCTAGTATGTTTGTAATTATTATATTTGAATTAATTGCATATAATTTCTTCATCACTCGGGTAAGTGGATTGATGGCTTTTCTAAATTCATTTTTTCTGGTTTTATGTATCTTTCCTTTATATTTTATTCTAGATTATAGTCTTTTATGCTTCAGGGAAATTAAAACGAAACATATATTTTCAAATGAGGAAATAATAAGTATGTCAATTATAAGTTCTTTAATAATAGCAGGTACTTGGGGATTTAGTATTTTTACTATATCAATTACAAATATATTGGGTCTTGCTTTTGTAATAATAATAGCATATATTAGCGGAAGTGGTACAGGTGCTGCAGCTGGGGTTGCTATGGGCATTATTGTAGGGATGTCTTCCCCAAATATGATTGTATTTATAGGGATGTATGGTATTTGCGGCCTAATAACAGGTGTTTTTAAAGAAACCGGAAAGCTTTTAAGTGTAACATCTTATTTAGTAGCTTTTTCAATAATAAAGATATATTGCATTACAGGATCTAAATTTATGTTGTTTGAAGCTTTTGTAGCAGCAGTCATATTTTTGCTAATTCCACAAAATGTTTATGAAAAATTATCTATAGAGTTTAATTCGGATAAAAAAAAGCAAAACATAGAGCAAGGGTATATAAATAAAATTAAAGATACATTTGTAGGAAGGTTAGATAATTTTTCAGATGTACTTTCTAATATGTCAGATATATTAAATAATTTAGTTGATAATGAGAAGCTTGCAATGAAAGGCAAAAGTACTGCACTAGTGGAAAATCTCGCGGATAGGGTGTGTACTAATTGCAACATGAAGTCTATGTGTTGGAAAAGAGAATTGCATTATACATATGCTGCATTTGAAGAATTAATTCAAAATTTCGAGAGGAAGAGTAACGCTGTGCCAGAAGAAATTGAAAGAAAATGTATAAAGAGGACTGCCATTCTTAAAAATACGGAGGACATTGTTAATAAGCACATTATAAATGAAATGTGGAGAACAAGACTTAGTGAAGGTAGAGAACTTTTAGCAAGTCAAATTAGTAATATGGCGAATTCCGTAGGGGAGATTGTTGAAGATTTTAATTCTGAAATCCAGATAGATACGGCTATGGAGAAACTTATATGTAGAGCCTTAGACAAAAGCAGAATTAAGTACAATGATCTTATGTGTTTGAATGACAAGCTTGGACGCTTGAGCATTAAGTTGTCACTCAACGCTTGTAGTGGAAAGCAGATGTGCGTGAAGGAGTTATTGCCTATTATAAATAGTGTCACAGGGAAGTGCATGAGTGTTAGTGATGAGGGATGTAGCATAGATTCAAAGACCAATATGTGCAAGGTAACAATAGACGAAGCACCTAAGTTCCATGTGGTGTCATATGTAGCTAGGCAGTGCAAAGATGGTGAGAAATCAAATGGAGATAGCTATAGCTTCGGTAAACTCTCGGACGGAAGTTACATGTCAGTTATTAGTGATGGGATGGGATCAGGCCCTAGAGCGGGTAGAGAGAGCGAGGCTGCTGTTGAATTAATTGAAAAGTTTACGGCGGCAGGCTTTAGCAAAATTACAGCGATTAATACTGTAAACTCAATAATGACATTGAGATTTTCTGAAGAAGAAAAATTTTCGACTATTGATTTAAGTAGCATAGACCTATATACTGGAGAAATTGATTTTTTAAAAGTGGGAGCAGTTGCAACCTTTCTAAAATCCGGTGATAATTTAGAAATTATAAAATCAAAATCTCTTCCTATAGGTGTTTTAGATAAAGCGGATATAGACATTCAACAAAAAAAAATAAAAAATGGTGACGTTATAGTTATGCTTAGTGATGGAGTATTAGATTATAATGATGAAAATGTAGGAAGAGTAGATTGGGTGGTTGACTATTTGGGTAAAAATAATTGCAATAACCCGAATGATTTGGCAGAAGGATTATTGGTGGAAGCTAAAAAATTAAGTGGCGCTAGGGTAAAAGACGATATGACAGTTCTTGTTTCAAAGATATACAGTTTATATTAAGTGTGGTCTATAAGAAGAAAAAATTAAATATAAGATAATTTGGAGGCTGATGATTATGTAGAAATTAAAAAAATGAAGAAAGTAATTATAAGAAGCAAGAGCCTCTTTTATATTCTTCATTTTTTCCTTTTTAGAGTTATGTTTAAAGAAATGTAAAATTTATGTTACTATAGTATATAGTAGTATGATATAGTAATACGATATACTAATGTGAAATTTAAAATATAAAGCTTAAAAAAATCGCAGTATTTTATGAAATAAATTTGGGAAGTGAACGTTTTGTCAGATAAAGTTATGAGATATATAAAAGAAAATTCAATGTTTGATAAGGGCGATAAGGTTATTGTAGCGGTTTCTGGTGGACCTGACTCCACATCGTTGCTCTACATTTTAAATGCATTTAAAGAAGAACTTGGTATTACACTTGTTGGTGCACATATAAATCATTGTCTTCGAGGGGATGAATCTGATAAAGATGAGGAATATGCAAAAAAAACTTGTGAGAGTTTAAATATAAATTTTTATAGCAAAAAAGTGGATATACATAGAGTTTCTAAGGAGAAAAATTTATCCTGTGAAATGGCAGGGAGAGAAGTTAGATATGATTTTTTTAAGGAACTTATAACTAAACTAAATGCTGACAAAGTTGCTTTGGCGCATAATGCTAATGATCAAGCTGAAACTATTTTAATGAGGATAATGAGAGGAACGGGTATTGCTGGAATGATAGGCATAAGGCCTGTTAGGGATGAAATTTATGTAAGACCTATACTTCATCTTAGTAGAAAAGAGATAGAGAAATATTGCATGATTAATAATATAACCCCAAGGATAGATAAATCAAATTTAGAAAATATTTATGGGAGAAATAAAGTAAGGCTTGAACTAATTCCATATATTGAAGAAAATTTTAATAAAGAAATAATTAAAACATTGAACCGATTATCAGATATTGTAAAAGTCGACAATGAATATTTGGAAGAAATCTGTCGACAAGAATTTGAAAAATGTTGTGAGATAGGTCAGCAAAGGGTTATAATAAATAAATATGCATTCAAGCTCAATGAAGCGATTTTAAGTAGGATGGTTAGAAGGGCTTTACTTGTTGTGAATCATAATCTTTATAATTTTGAAAAAATTCATATATCTAATATTATGGAACTTCAAAAACATGATACAGGTAAAAGCATAATGCTACCTCAGAATATAATAGTTGAAAACTGTTATGGAAATATACAAATTTATATATATGCAAAACCTATTGAAGATTATAATAATCAATATTATCTAAAGATCGATGAGAAAAATGTAATCCATTCTATAAATAAAGTAGTTAAAATTGATGTTAAATCAAAGATGAAATATACGGAATTTATAGGGAGTGATTATACTAAATATTTTGATTATGATAAAATTTTGGAGCCAATAATGTTAAGGTATAGAAAAGATGGAGATAGGTTCACTCCGCTGGGTATGCTAGGTAATAAAAAAATAAACGATTTGTTTATTGATTTAAAAATACCTAAGGCTAAAAGAAATGAAATACCTTTAATATGTTTTGGGAATGAGATAGCTTGGGTAGTTGGATATAGGGTCAGTGAAAAATTCAAAGTTTCAAAAGATACCAAAAATATATTGCAAATTAGGATTGGAAGCGAGGAATAAGGATGAATAATGATATTAAAGAAGTATTGTACAGTGAGGATCAACTAAGGGATAGAATTAGGCAACTGGGTGCAAAAGTAAGTAATGATTATTCTGGTAAAGAGCTTATACTTATTGGTGTATTAAAAGGCTCGGTTATATTTATGGCAGATCTAGTAAAGAAAATTACAATTCCATGTAAAATGGATTTTATGGCAGTTTCCAGCTATGGGAATTCCACTGAAACTTCTGGTGTTGTAAAGATTTTAAAAGATTTAGACTTTGAGATTCAAGGAAAGGATGTATTAATAGTAGAAGATATTATAGACTCTGGAGTTACGCTTAAATATCTTATGAAATATTTAGGTGCAAGGAAACCAAGTAGCTTGGAAATTATATGTTTATTGAATAAACCTGATAGAAGAAGGGTAAATATAGATGTTAAGTATGTAGGTTATGATGTTCCAGATTATTTTCTTGTAGGGTTTGGACTTGACTACGCAGAGAAATATAGGAACTTACCATATATAGGAATATTAAAGAACGAAATATATAAGTAAATGTGTATAAAATGTATATTATAATATATTATATTAATTAACTATTAATATAATATATTATTGTCAAGTGGTTTTTAATGTGATAAAATTTCAGAGTAAATAAAAAGAGAGGGGGGTTTCTAATGAAAAAAGTTTCTAGTACATCGATCTGGATCGTAGTATTTGTACTGATGATTTTTGCAATATTAGCCTTACTTGAAACTAATAAAAATGTTAGCACAATCAGTGTTGATAAATTCCAAGAGTATTGGGTTAAGAAAGAAGTTAAAAGTGTTCAGGTAAGTGAAGATAAAACTGTAGCAGGCGAATTAAATAACGGAACGAAATATGAAACCGTAGTTCCAATACAAAGATTAATGCAAGTTATGGACAAATATCCAAATGTAAGTGTTAAAGAAACATACGTAAAACCAGCTACTATGCCGATGTGGTTACAGATAGTGCCAACATTGCTTATAATTTTAATGTTAGTTGCTTTTTGGTTTATGTATATGCAGCAATCACAGGGTGGCGGTGGTGGCGGTAATAGAGGAGTAATGAATTTTGGAAAAAGTAGAGCCAAGATTGCAACCCCAGATAAGAAGAAAGTCACATTTGATGATGTAGCAGGTGAGGATGAAGAAAAGGAAGAGCTGGCAGAGGTTGTTGATTTTTTAAAACAACCTAAAAGATATCTAGAAGCTGGCGCAAGGATTCCTAAAGGTATTCTTCTTATAGGACCACCAGGTACAGGTAAGACTTTACTTGCGAGAGCGGTATCAGGAGAAGCCGGCGTCCCATTTTATAGTATATCAGGTTCTGACTTTGTAGAGATGTTTGTAGGTGTTGGAGCTTCAAGAGTAAGAGATTTATTTGAACAAGCGAAAAAAAGTGCTCCTTGTATAATATTTATTGATGAAATTGATGCAGTAGGTAGACAAAGGGGGGCTGGCGTCGGTGGAGGTCATGATGAGAGAGAGCAAACTCTAAATCAACTATTAGTTGAAATGGATGGATTTGGGGTAAATGAAGGTATAATTATGATAGCTGCGACCAATAGGCCTGACATACTAGATCCAGCTCTTTTAAGACCAGGTAGATTTGATAGACATATATTGGTTGGTGCACCTGATGTTAAAGGACGCGAAGAAATTCTTAAAGTACATTCTAAAAATAAACATCTTGCAGATGAAGTAAAGCTGGATGTATTAGCTAAAAGGACACCTGGGTTCACTGGTGCAGATCTTGAGAACTTAATGAATGAAGCTGCACTACTTACAGTAAGAAATAATAAAAAAATTATAGAAATGCAAGAGTTAGATGAGGCGGTAACTAGGGTTATTGCTGGACCAGAAAAGAAGAGTAAGGTTATTAGCGAAAAAGATAGAAAGTTAACGGCATATCATGAAGCAGGGCATGCTGTAGTAATGAAATATTCTCCCTTATCAGATCCAATTCATCAAATAAGTATTATACCAAGAGGTATGGCAGGCGGATACACAATGCATCTACCTGAAGAGGACACTGCGTATACTTCTAAACTAAAACTCAAGGATGAAATTGTTGGGCTGCTAGGTGGTAGGGTTGCAGAGAAATTAATATTGCATGATATTAGTACTGGTGCTAAAAATGATATCGATAGAGCATCAGCAATAGCTAGAAAAATGATTATGGAATATGGTATGAGCGATGAACTCGGACCAATATCATTTGGTAATGATCATAATGAGGTATTCCTTGGAAGAGATTTAGGTAAGAGCAGAAACTTCAGTGAAGAGATAGCTAACAAAATAGATTCAGAAGTTAAGGCTATTATTGATGAAGCATATGCAAAAGCTGAGAAAATTCTTGCCGAACATGTAAGTAAACTTCATGCAGTTGCTCAAGAGCTTCTTATAAAGGAAAAGCTTGAAGGTACGGATTTTGAAGCTATAATTGCTAGAACAGAAACGGAAGAGGTTGCTAAATCAGAGTCAAGTGATATTGAATTATCAAAGAGTTAGCAAAATTAAAAGATATACAGTTAACTGTATATCTTTTTTACTTGGAAAGTATAGTAAAAACATTATATTGTAACAGATATATACTATTTAATATACTGTATTTTAAAAAAACCTAATTCAACATTAATATGAATTGTGATATAATACAATAAATTAGTAATTAATATGTATATAAGGGGTGAAGTAATGAAAAGTGATATAGAAATCGCGCAAAGTGCTAAGATGTTGCCTATACGCGAGGTAGCAGAAAAAATGGGATTAGATGAGGATGATATTGATTTATATGGTAAATATAAATCTAAAGTTTCTTTAGAAGTGCTAAAAAGAAATGAAAATAAAGAAGATGGAAAGTTAATATTAGTTACAGCCATTAATCCTACTCCAGCAGGGGAAGGGAAATCTACTGTTACAATAGGACTTGCACAAGCTTTATGCAAACAAGGTAAAAATGCAGTGATAGCATTAAGGGAACCTTCTCTTGGGCCAGTATTCGGCGTTAAAGGTGGGGCTGCTGGTGGTGGATATGCTCAGGTTGTACCGATGGAGGATATAAATCTGCATTTCACAGGAGATATGCATGCAATAACTGCAGCTAATAACATACTATCAGCAGCTATAGATAACCATATTCATCAAGGTAATGAGCTAAGAATTGATAGTAGAAAAATTACGTTTAAAAGAGTTATGGATATGAACGACCGTGCGCTTCGCAGTATTGTTGTTGGACTTGGTGGTAAACCTAATGGATTTTTACGAGAAGATGGTTTTATGATAACCGTTGCTTCAGAAATAATGGCTATTCTATGCTTGTCTATTAATCTTATGGATTTAAAAGAAAGAATGGGCAAAATTTTGGTAGCTTATGACCTAGAAGGCAACCCAATTTATTGTAAAGATTTATGTGTGAATGGTGCAATGGCACTACTTATGAAGGATGCCATAAAACCTAATTTAGTTCAGACACTTGACAATACTCCTGCCATAATACATGGGGGACCTTTTGCTAATATTGCTCATGGTTGTAATAGTATACTAGCAACGAAAATGGCTTTAAAACTAGGAGACTATGTTGTAACAGAAGCTGGGTTTGGAGCAGATCTAGGGGCCGAGAAGTTTTTTGATATAAAATGTAGATATGGAAATTTAAAACCAGATTGCGTAATTCTTGTGGCTACAATAAGAGCACTAAAACACCATGGAGGAGTAAAAAAAGATAAATTAAATGAGCCTAATGTAGAAGCTCTTTCAAAAGGAATTGCAAATTTAGAAAAACAAATAGAGAATATTAAAAAATATGGAGTTCCGGTAATAGTATCAATAAATAAATTTATCTCTGATACTGAAAAAGAGATTGAGTACATAAAAGAATTTTGTGCAAATAAAAATGTTAAAGTAGAGTTAACAGAGGTGTGGGAAAAAGGGGCAGATGGTGGACTTGAATTAGCGAGCAAAGTCTTGGATACTTTAAAAAATGAAAAAAGTAATTTTAAGGTTTTATATGATGAGTTGCTTCCCATAAAAGAAAAAATAAATATTATTGCTACAGAAATATATGGAGCGGATGGAGTAGAGTACAGCACGGCTGCAAATAAGCAAATTGTCGAAATAGAAAAACTTGGTTTAGATAAAGTTCCGATATGTGTTGCTAAAACTCAAAATTCTCTATCGGATAACCCTAATCTTTTGGGAAGACCGACTAATTTTACCATAAATGTAAAAGAAGTTAAAATTTCCAATGGAGCTGGGTTTATTATAGCTTTAACAGGAAACATAATGACCATGCCGGGTCTTCCTAACTTGCCAGCTGCAAATAAGATGGATATTTCAGAAGATGGGACTATATCAGGTTTATTTTAACTGTAATTTACAAAGCTTTAAGGTTTCTTTATTGAAGGTGATGATTACAGCACTGAAGGGAATAATTAGTACAATTTAAATCTGAATAAGGTTGCTATGGAATATATTCTATAGCAACCTTATTTTTAAATACAATATTTTTGGGGATAGTAAAGCAAAGAAGGATATGCTTTACTACAAACAAATTAAAACTGGTAATACTGTTAAAAACAGCATTAGAATATAAACCTAAATAAATAGTATTTTTCATAGAAATTATTGTCATACAAACCAATTTAAAAATAAATAACTTGACAAATATGGTCAAGTTGTTAAAATTAGATTGATAAATTGGAATAGTTAAAATGAATATTTTTAATTATTCAATATACTAATTTTGTGTTTTTGCATGGGAAAAAACATAAAACAGCTCGTAAGCTGTTTTATATTATATAGGCGGTGTATAAAATGATTTTAGTTTTAGATGTTGGAAATACTAATACTGTTTTAGGAGTCTTTAAGGAAAAGGAATTACTTGTAGAGTGGAGAATATCTACAGATGCAAAAAAAACTGCTGATGAATATGGAATTCAAGTAATGCAATTGTTTTATCAGCGAAACATAGAAACACAACAAATTAAAGGAGTAATAATATCTTCAGTTGTTCCAAATATTATGTATTCACTAGAACATATGATAAGAAAATATTTTAATTTAGTAGCTATGGTTGTAGGACCAGGAGTAAAGACTGGGATAAATGTGAAATATGACAATCCTAAGGAAGTAGGTGCGGATAGAATTGTTAATGCTGTTTCAGCACATGAAATTTATCAAAGGTCATTAATTTTAATAGACTTTGGGACGGCTACAACTTTTTGTGCTATAAGCAAAGAGGCTGATTATATAGGAGGAACTATATGCCCTGGTATTAAAGTAGCTTCTGATGCACTATTTGAGAGAGCGGCAAAGCTACCCCGCGTGGAACTTATAAAACCAGAGAAAATTATAGGTAAAAATACTGTTTCAAGCATGCAAGCTGGAATAATATATGGATATATAGGTCAAGTAGACTATATTGTTAATGTAATGAAAAGTGAAATGATTAGTATGGGGGAAGAAGAGCCTTTTGTAGTGGCAACAGGGGGACTCTCGAAGTTAATATCAGATGAATCCTCTGCTATTGATGAGTTTCATCCCAATTTAACGTTAGAAGGACTTAGAATTATTTATGAGAAGAATAGGGAATAGGTGATTTAATGAAAATATCAAATATATCCTTTGAAAACGATGTTTTTTTAGCGCCTATGGCAGGAATTACAGATATTGCCTTTAGGGGGCTATGTAAAGAATTAGGATGCGGCCTTGTGTATTCTGAAATGATAAGTGCTAAAGGATTATATTATGGTAGCAGTAATACACAATCTCTTATGCAGATTTCAGAAAAGGAGAAACCCTTAGCTATTCAGATATTTGGGAATGATCCTAAAATTATGGCTACTGCCTGTGAAATATTCAATGATAGGGACGATATATGTATGGTTGATGTAAATATGGGGTGTCCTGTACATAAAATAGTAAAAAACGGTGAGGGATCAGCGCTTATGAAAAATCCTAAACTAGCAGCAGAGATAATAAGAGAAATGAAAAAAATTTCTACAAAGCCTGTAACAGTGAAATTTAGAAAGGGATTTGATTCAGATAGTGTTAATGCTGTAGAGTTTGCTAAATATATGGAGGACGCAGGTATAGATGCTATTACGGTGCATGGTAGGACTCGTGAACAAATGTATGACGGAAAAGCTGATTGGGATATTATAAAGAGTGTAAAAGCGAGTGTTTCAGTACCAGTAATAGGGAATGGAGACATTTTTTCTATAGAGGATGCTATAAGAATAAAGGAAACCACGAGTTGTGATGCTATAATGATTGCAAGAGGGGCAATGGGGAATCCATGGATCTTTAGGGAGGTAATTCAGGCGATAGATGGAGAAGAGGTTATATACCCGACACCTGATGAGCGAATAGATATGTGTATAAGACATTTGGATTTAGCCGTAAAATATTATGAAGAGATTAAAGCTGTTAGAGAAATGAGAAAACATACAGCTTGGTATGTAAAGGGACTTAAGAATTGTACTGAAATTAAAAGTAAAATTAATACTAAAACCAATTATCATGAGGTATTGAAAGTGCTTTTAGATTATAAAAATTATTTGAGGAACGTGTGTGAATAATTTTAAAATTAAAACATGAATTTATACAATTAACGCCGAATAGGATAATAGTACATTAATTTATAAGGTGCATATTTATGAAACCGATTTTATGTGTAAATTCAAATATAAATAATCCATATAATGAATATGGTTTTTTAAGCAAAATTAAAGATAAACATAAGATAAAATTAATAAGTAATGAATACATTAAAGAATTAGACGTTAAGGTGACAAGTATAAGGATGCCACCTAATTTTAATAGGAAGGCCTATTTGGAGAATTTAACTTATGCTAAAAAAATATGTAGATCTAAAGAAGTACAATTATCACTAAAAACACTGAGGCCCTTGGATTATAATTATTTTAATAAATTTCAAAAGCGGTTCTTAGCCTTCAGTGTTATAAAAAGCATACAACTTATGCTTAGGATGAGAAATAAAAGTTTAAAAAACTCCTGTATTGTAGTATATGATGCTGTAGAAATGATAAACTATAATATTATTGAGGAACTCGCAAAGCAGAGCAAATATATTGTATTTTTGGCCAATGACTTGGTGAAGGCTAGAAAGTTAGCAGATTATATTATTGCTAATTTTGGAGTATCTCCTATTGTTACAGATAACAGGCTTTATGCCCTTAAAATAGCAGACTTTGTTATTTCATCTAAAGATTATGAATTTAGTTATGAAAAATTAGTATGGCTTTTAGATAACAGTATAAGCAACCCAGAAAATATTATTGCAGTAAATGATGTAAGCTATAATGTTCCTTGGAATGCCAATAAATCTCCTTTTTCTGTTGAACTCTTAGGATCAATATTATGCCAAATGCAAGAAGTGGATATTGAAAAAGCCCTTAAGTATAATGGTATATGTTTAAAAGAAATAAAATTCAACAACAATGTAATATATTAGCTTATTTAGGGCCTAGCATATTGACAATATTAACGCTCTGATTTATAATGGCTAAATAGTTACATGGATTGATATTCTAATAATAAATTTTAGACTCAATAATTCATAAATTTGACTAATGGTTTTATATTATATAAATTGAAATGATTTACTATAATAAAAAAACATTATGCTGGTTGGGGAGTAGTATTCCACTGTTTTGTTGATTTATAGTGCAATTTATAGATGTTTACTAACTTATTCAATAAAAATTTAAAAGGGGAGAATTAGATGAGCGAGCCAAAAAAATATGTAATGACCTACGAGGGAATTACAAAGTTAGAAGAAGAATTAGAATTTCAAAAAACAGTTAAGAGAAAAGATATAACAGAAAAAATAAAGGTAGCACTTGGATATGGTGACTTAAGTGAGAATTCGGAGTATGATGAAGCTAAAAATGAACAAGCATTTGTAGAAGGTAGAATAATACAATTGGAAAATATGCTTAGAAATGCAAGTGTTATAGATGAAAATGATATTGAAAAAGATGTAGTAAGTATAGGTGCTATAGTTAAGGTCAAGGATTATGAATTTGATGAAGAAGTTGAGTTTTATATAGTGGGTTCAGCGGAAGCGGATCCAATGGTAAATAAGATATCTAATGAATCACCAGTTGGAAGTGCATTAGTGGGTAAGAGAGTAGGAGCAATAATAGAAGTTACAGTTCCTGATGGTGTTGGTAAGTATGAGGTATTAGAGGTTAGCCGGGGATAGTTTTTTAGAGACAATATAATTATTATAGGGTATAGTTATTATAGATATAAGTTTTTATAAAACATAAGGGTACTTAACAATTTACAATTGGTAGGTACCCTAAAGAAATATATTTGCATAAGGATTATGGCAAATAAGCGATTAATAATTATTTTTGCTCAAGAGGAAAGTAGGAGGTATACTAATGTCAAACGAAAAAAAGAACGAACAAAAAAGTGAAGAAAAAAACTTACATGAACTTGAATCTAAATATAATGAACAGGTGACCATAAGAAGGCGAAAATTAGCGGCTTTAAAAGAAGAAGGTAAGGATCCATTTGATGTGTATAAGGTTGAAAGAACACATACATCACAAGAGGTTAAAGATAATTATGAGAAATTAGAAGGCACACAAGTTATTGTAGCAGGTAGGCTTATGTCTAAAAGGGTTCATGGTAAGGCTGGTTTTTCTGATGTTCATGATAGATATGGTAAAATCCAATTATACATAAAAATAGATGATGTAGGCGAAGAAAAATTAAAAGAATATAAAAGTTTTGACATAGGAGATTTAGTGAGTATAACCGGCACACCATTTGTTACAAAAACTGGAGAAATATCGCTACACATAGTAGATTTCAGTCTTATAGCTAAATCACTAAAACCACTTCCAGAAAAGTGGCATGGGTTAAAGGATCCTGATTTAAGATTTAGACAAAGAGAAGTAGATATAATAATGAATCCAGAAGTTAAAGATACGTTTATGAAGAGAATAGCGATAATTAGGCATATTAGAGAATTCTTAGATAATAAGGGCTTTTTAGAAGTTGAAACTCCAATATTATCGCCAATAGCAGGGGGAGCGGCAGCAAGACCATTTATGACTCATCATAATGCGCTAGACATTGATATGTATCTTAGAATTGCAACAGAGTTATATTTAAAAAGACTTATTGTTGCTGGTTTTGAAAAGGTATATGATATGGGTAAAAACTTTAGAAATGAAGGAACAGATATAAGACATAACCCAGAATTTACAATGATAGAACTTTATGAAGCATATGCAGATTATAATGATATGATGGCAATTACAGAAAATATGATAGCTTATGTTTGTGAGAAAATTCATGGAACTACAAAAATTAATTATCAAGGAACTGAAATAGACTTTACGCCACCATGGAGAAGAATAACTATGATAGATGCGGTAAAAGAGTATTCAGGTGTGGATTTTACGCAAATTAGTACTAATGATGAAGCTAGGAAGATAGCTAAGGAAAAGCATTTAGAATTTAAAAAAGAGATCAAAGATTGTACAAAAGCAGATATATTAAATGCGCTATTTGAAGAATATGTGGAAGAACATTTAATTCAACCAACATTCTTATGTGACTATCCTGTAGAGATATCACCTCTTACTAAGAAAAAGAGAGGAAATGATGACTTTACAGAGCGATTTGAAGGATTTGTATTTGGACGCGAAGTTTGTAATGCATACTCAGAGTTAAATGACCCAGTTGTCCAAAGAGACAGATTTATGCAGCAAGCAAAAGAAAGAGAACTAGGTGATGATGAGGCATATTTAATAGATGAAGAATTTATGAGTGCATTAGAAACGGGAATGCCTCCAACAGGTGGACTTGGTATAGGAATTGATAGAATGGTAATGTTCTTAACTGATTCTTATTCAATAAGAGACGTTATCTTATTTCCTACAATGAAACCAATACAGTAATTTAGAGAATATATTGAAAAGATATTTTAGTTAATCTAAAATATCTTTTTATTTTAATATAGGAATTTATTTATATTTATGGGGCACAATTATAGTAATAAGTAAAAGGCTATTGAATTTATAATTGTATATGTTATAATACCATTATAGTTAATAATGATGTTATTCCGCGATAGCTCAACGGTGGAGCGCTCGGCTGTTAACCGATAGGTTGAAGGTTCAAATCCTTTTCGCGGAGCCATTTTTAAATTTTTTATTATTATATGAAAAATTGTAAAATTTATAATTAGGTATTATAATAACTAAAATTTAAGAATAATGTTATTGATAAGATAATATAAATATAATGATATATTTCACTGTGATAAAGAAGAGTAATAGTAGTACTTTATAAGAGAGGTTGTGGTTGGTGCAAACAATCAAAGTAGTATTACGAAAGGATCTTTTGAGTGTATAGAACTTAGAGTAGGGCATGTGCCAATAAGGGTGGAACCGCGGAAGTAATTTTCGTCCCTTAGGGTATAGTCTTTTTTTTATACTTAAAAAAATCGGTGTCATTAAATCATTAAAAATTTGGGAGGCATTAACATGGAACTTAAAAAAAGTATGGACAAAATCGTTGCTTTATGCAAAACAAGGGGGTTTGTATTCCCGGGATCAGATATATACGGAGGGCTCGCTAACTCATGGGATTATGGTCCTTTGGGGGTCGAATTTAAAAATAATGTTAAAAAAGCTTGGTGGAAAAAGTTTATTCAGGAAAGTCCATATAATGTGGGTGTAGACTGTGCTATACTAATGAACCCAGAAGTATGGGTTGCAACAGGTCACGTTGGAGGATTTTCAGATCCTTTAATGGATTGCAAAGAGTGTAAAGCTAGATTTAGAGCAGACAAATTAGTGGAAGAACATATGACGAAACTAGGAGCAGATGTAGCTATTGCCGATGGATGGACAAATGAGGAACTAAAAGAATATATAGCAAAGCATGAAATAGTATGTCCTAAATGTGGAAAGAAAAATTTTACTGACATTAGAAAATTCAATTTGATGTTTAAGACTTCTCAAGGAATAACTGAAGATGGAAAGTCGGATATATATTTAAGACCAGAAACGGCTCAAGGTATTTTTGTGAACTTTAAAAATGTTCAAAGGGCTTCAAGAAAAAAGATTCCATTCGGAATAGGGCAAGTAGGAAAGGCTTTTAGAAATGAAATAACACCAGGAAATTTTATTTTTAGAACAAGAGAATTTGAGCAAATGGAATTGGAGTTTTTCTGTAAGCCTGGCACGGATTTAGAATGGTTTGCATATTGGAAAGAGCAGTGTGCTAATTTCTTATATAACTTGGGAATGGATAAAGAAAATTTAAGATTTAGAGATCATGGCGAAGAGGAATTATCATTTTATAGTAATGCCACTTGTGATATAGAATTTCTATTTCCTTTTGGATGGGGAGAACTATGGGGAGTTGCTGATAGAACTGATTATGATTTGAAAAAACATATTGAACATTCAGGGCAGGATTTGAGTTATTTAGACCCTATCACTAATGAAAAATATGTACCATATTGTATTGAACCGTCACTTGGGGCAGATAGAGTTGTTCTTGCATTTTTAGTTAATGCATATGATGAAGAGGAACTTAAAGGTGGGGAAGTAAGAACAGTACTTCATTTACATCCAGCTCTTGCACCGTTTAAAGCAGCTATTTTGCCACTAAGTAAAAAGTTATCAGAAAAGTCGCTTGAAGTTTTTGCTATGCTAAGTAAGAAATTCAATGTAGATTATGATGAAGCTGGAAGTATAGGTAAGAGGTATAGAAGAGAAGATGAAATAGGAACTCCATACTGTATAACTGTAGATTTTGATACCATAGAAGATAACACGGTAACAATTAGGGACAGAGACACAATGGATCAAATAAGAGTAAATATAAATGAGCTTGAAAAATTTATAGATGAGAAATTACAGTTTTAAACTCTAATTGGTAGGGTGGGTTAGAATATAGAGTGTAGTATGGAATAAGGCTTGCATAGTCTATATCTATACTATGCGCTATTTTTTTATAGAATAAATTTATAGATCTTTTAAGTGTTATAATAAATAAGAACAAATACGTGAAATAATATAATATAGTACGTGAATAAATGGAATATATAATGATTATATGGAGGGTTATATGGAGAGAAATTTCAGTGAATTTAAAGAGTTTATAAAGGGTAAAAAAGTTGGAGTTGTAGGAATAGGGGTTAGTAATATTCCTTTAATACATTTTCTAGTGAGGCTAAAAGCGGTTGTATCAGCTTTTGATATAAAAACTTATAGTTTACTTGGAAAAGTAGCAATAAATCTTGAAAGTATTGGGGTGGAATTAGTCTTAGGTGAGGATTATTTAAATTATTTAACTGGGTTTGATGTTATTTTTAAAACACCATCTATGAGAATAGACAATCCTGCTCTTTTAAAAGCAAAAGGTGAAGGAACATATATAACATCAGAAATGGAAGAGTTCATAAAATATTGCCCGGCAAAAACTTATGGTGTAACTGGTAGTGATGGCAAAACAACAACGACTACAATAATATATAATATATTAAAAAGAGAAGGATATAAAACTTGGGTAGGAGGGAATATAGGAAATCCACTGTTTGCGAACATTGAAGAAATTACAAAGGATGATAAAGTAGTTTTAGAATTGTCAAGCTTTCAGCTTATGACCATGAATGTTTCAACAGATGTAGCAATAGTAACAAATTTGAGCCCAAATCATTTGGATATTCATAAGAATATGGAAGAGTATATAGATGCAAAGAAGAACATATTTAAATATCAAAGTGATGGCGATCTTATTGTACTTAATAAGGACAATATTTTGACATATGAATTAAGAAAAGAGGTTAAGGGGAGAGTTAAGTATTTTAGTTTATGCGAGAAACTAGAGGAAGGTGCATGTTTTCAAAATTATAAATTACTCAGCATGAATAAGGTTGTATGTGATCTTGAAGAAATAAAGCTAAAAGGCATGCATAATGTGCAAAATTTATTAACTGCTTTTTGTGCAGTTCAAGATGAAGTAACAGTTGAGAGCATGAGAGAAGTGGCTACTACTTTTGCAGGGGTACCTCATAGAGGTGAATTTGTGAGAGAGGTGAATGGAGTTAAGTATTATAATGATTCAATAGCATCTAGTCCAACTAGAACAATAGCAAGTCTTAAAGCTTTTGAAAAGCCAGTTATATTGATTGCAGGAGGATATGATAAAAAAATACCTTTTGAACCTTTAGCACAAGAAGCATATTCAAATATTAAAACACTAATATTAGTAGGTGCAACTAAATATAAAATAAAAGAAGTTTTTGAGCGTATATCTAAAGAGAAGAAAATTTCTTTAGATATTATACTTACTGAAGACCTTAACGAAGCAATCACTGCAGCTAAAATAGTTGCTAAATCAGGTGATATTGTGACGTTGTCACCAGCATGTGCAAGTTTTGATATGTTTCAAAATTTTGAAGTACGTGGTAATAAATATAAGGAAATAGTAATGGCATTATAATGGGAATGCATTTTTATATGTCTAAATGAAAACTTTGGTGAAAATATTTTGCTGGGGTTTTTATTTTATTCATGGAGAAATTATAATACTAGGGAAAACAGCGGGTTGATTTAAGCAAGTATTAATTAGAGTAACAAACATTTAGGATACTTGTTTTAAGTTATATTAAGTCCTAAATGCCTAATAAGTGTTCCAAGCGTATCATTATAAGTAAAACGTAATATATGGGAGAAATAAGCATAAATATGAAATTAAACTGGCGAAATGAATGATAGTAAACAAATGGAGATTTATACATATGATATTATATTAATTGTCGCTGAAACATATACTTATAAATTAACTTTAAGTGAATAGTGATAAAATGAAAATTCTTTTTCTGATATTTTTTAAAATAGTTGACAATGAGGTAAAAAAGAATTATAATTGTAAAAGTCATCACATGATGACAAAATAATTTGGTCTTTGAAAATTAAACAGAGAAATAGGTAAAGATAGCGAAATAATACTTCGCTAGATCAGTTAATTACTTTAGTAAAAGTAATATTTAGTCGTAAGACTAAAAGTATGTAATGAGCTTGCGAGTCAACCTAACGGTTGATTAAATGACTTAACAGTTGTCGCAGATTATTCATTTCAAATAAAAAGTGTAAACTTTTAAATTGAGAGTTTGATCCTGGCTCAGGACGAACGCTGGCGGCGTGCCTAACACATGCAAGTCGAGCGATGCGACCC
>Ga0209540_10001354_pt1 | contig 18867 bp, 15 predicted proteins | sample BarGraIncu01121A_FD_184501 | JGI IMG/M metagenome (GOLD analysis project Ga0209540, IMG submission 184501) | Arctic peat soil microbial communities from Barrow, Alaska - Barrow Graham LP Incubations 011-21A (SPAdes) (version 2) | ecosystem: Environmental > Terrestrial > Soil > Wetlands > Peat... | reverse complement strand
TGTCGATGAAGGAGGGCGCCTCGACGATCACGCAGCAGTACGTGCGCAACACCATCCTGGTGGCCGAGCGCTACAAGATCACGGCATCGCGCAAGATCCGCGAGATGTACCTCGCCTACGAGTTCGAGAAGCGACACTCCAAGGCCGAGGTCCTGGAAGCCTACCTCAACACGGTCTACTTCGGCGACGGCGCGTACGGCGCCGAGGCGGCGGCGCTCTCGTACTTCGGCAAGCACGCGAACCGGCTGACGATCGGCGAGTCCGCCATGCTCTCCGGGCTTCCCCAGTCGCCTTTGCGCCTCAACCCGTACTACAACATGGAGGGCGCCAAGTCGCGTCAGCGCTGGGTCCTGGGTCGGATGGTCGCCAACGGCTACATCACCCAGGTGGAGGCCGACGCGGCCGCGTCGGAGAAGATCGTCCTCTCGAAGAAGGTCGATCCGGCCCAGGGCATCTACGACTGCGCCTACTTCGTCTCCTACATCCGCAAGCAGCTGCTGACCCAGTACCCCGACTCGCTCATCTTCAAGGGCGGGCTCAAGGTCTACACCACGATCGACACCCGGCTGCAGCGCGCGGCCGAGCGCGCCGTGAAGAAGACGCTGCCGTACAAGAAGGACCCGGACGCCGCGCTGGTGTCGATCAATCCCTCGAACGGCAACATCGTCGCCATGTACGGTGGGCGCGACTACACCAAGAACAGCTACAACTACGCGACGCAGGGCCAACGACAGCCGGGCTCGTCGTTCAAGATGTTCGTGCTGGTGACCGCACTGGAAGAGGGCATCCCGCCGCGGCGACCGATGAACGCTTCGTCCCCGGCGCGCATCCCGACGCACCCGGTGTGGATCGTGAACAACTCCGAGGGCTCCGGCAAGGGCTACATCACCATCACGGCGGCCACCCGCAGCTCCGTGAACTGCGTGTTCGCGCGCCTGATCTGGGAGCTCGGAGCGGACAAGGTAGCCAAGACCGCCAAGCGCATGGGCATCACCGCGCCCATCCCGGCGCTGCCCTCGATCGCGCTGGGCTCGGCTCCCGTCAGCCCGCTGGACATGGCCTCGGCTTACGGGACGCTCGCCAACGACGGCGTCCTGGTCAAGCCGACGGGGATCACGAAGATCCTCGCGTCGGACGGCACGGTCATGTACCAGCACAAGGCCACGGGGAAGCAAGTGCTCACCGCCCGCATCGCATGGGCCGCCACGCAACAGCTGATGGGTGTGGTCACGGGGGGCACCGGGACGCGCGCGCGGCTGTCGGGTCGCGAGGTGGCCGGCAAGACCGGGACCGCGCAGAACTACCAGGACGCGTGGTTCGTGGGGTATACGCCCCAGCTCGTGACCGCGGTGTGGATGGGCTACTCCAAGGGCTCGATCCCGATGCGCAACGTCCACGGCCAGCGCGCCTTCGGCGGGACGTTCTGCGCGCCGATCTGGCACACGTTCATGTCGTCGGCCCTGGCGGGCAAGGCGAAGGTGCACTTCACTCGTGCGGCGGCGCCCCACTATATCTGGAAGGCGTCTTGGTCCGCCGAAGCCAGCAAGGCGGCGGCCGCGGCGAGGCCGAAGCCGAAGCCGAAGCCGAAGCCGCCTACGGACACCACGAGCACGCCCTCGCCCACTTCGACCCCGTAGCATCCCGCGCAACGAGAAGGCCCCGCTCTCCGACCGGAGTGCGGGGCCTTTTGCATGTACGGCCCGCGGGAGCGCTAAGAGCGGTGCACCCTCACGATGCCCGACGTGCAGAGGACCTCAACGCCGCGGGACTCGATGCGGTCGAGGATCAGGTTCATCCCGAGCGTGTCTGACGAGATGTGGCCGGCGATGATGAGGTTCATGTGCAGTTCCTCGGCGCGCTTGCGGTGCTCTTCGCCGTAGTGCATGCCGACCAGGGTGTCGACGCCGGCGGCGCTGAGGCGGTTGAGGGCGTCGGTCGGGCCCTCGGTGCCCCCCGTCATGTCCACGACGGTGCGGCCGGGCCGGTGCGACCCTTCGCCGAGGATCAGCTCGGGACCGTAGCCCTTGCGCGCCGCGTGGTCGTACTCGGGGATCGTGCGGAGACCGCGGACGATGTCCTCGAGCGTCTCGAAGACGGACGAGTCGAGGAAGGTCTGGACGAACCGGTGGACGGAGTTGTCGGCCGGCGTGTGACACGACATCACCGCGAAGCCCATCAGCTCGGCGGACTGGACGGCCCGGTAGTGGTTGTACGGCATGAAGTGGCGACGGATCTCGGAGGCGCGCTTCGAGATCAGCGAGTCGGCCGCCCCGATGCCGACGCCCTGCGCGGCCCAGAGGTCGGCCTGCATGTGCATGACCTCGTCGAGGCGGGCGAATCCGGGTCCCTCGGGATGGTGCGCGAAGATCAGGTCGATCGGCGCGCCCTTCTCGCGAAGGCGGTCGGCCAGGAGCACCTCGGCCGTCTCCATGTCCACGCCCGTGATAAGCCCGCGCACCTCGAGATCGGGGTCGCCCGCGGCGATGCGGGTGTCGGCGTAGGGGTTCGTCAATCGCTCGGTGTCGAAATACGGGCGGTCCTCCTCGTCGAGCTTGCCGTACGCCCGCGCCGAGACCGCCATGACGCGCTTCAGCTCGGCCTCCGGGCGCGGGTCGGCCTCCATGCCCGCTTCCACACAGGTGCGATAGATCTCCTGGAGCTTCATCTGACCGTGCCTTTCGTGTTCGAGCGCGACGGGACCCTCTGTCCCGGTCGCGCGATTGAGACATGACGATCGCCCTCGATGAAGAACCTCAGCTCTGCCTCGTGCCCCGAGCTCAGGCCGATCCTGCCCGAACTCGCGACGGCGGGAACCGGGCCTTCGCGGGCGAGCACGGACAGTGTAGCGCTTCCATCGAGCGGTTCACCGTTGACGGCGATCCCGACTCCCAGCGCCGCGGCGAGTCTCCCCGGGCCGTTGACCAGGTCCCGGACCGCCGGCGCAGGACCCGGGCGCCGGCGCTCGGCGCGACGTCGCTCCATCACGTCGAGACCCTCGAGCGGCTCGAGCGCTCTGATCAGCACGGCGCCCGCGGTGCCTTCGGGCTTGGTCACGACGTTGAGCATATAGTGGTTGCCGTAGGTGAAGTAGATGTAGGCACGACCCGGAGGTCCGTACATCACCGAGTTGCGCGGCGTGATGCCGCGCGTCGCGGCGTGGGAACCGGGGTCGTCGGCGCCCAGGTAGGCCTCGGTCTCGACGATGCGCCCGGAGGTCGTATAGCCGCCGGCTGTGCTCACGAGGACGCATCCGAGCAGGTCGCGGGCGACGGTCGCGGTGTCGCGCGCGAAGAACCCGGCACCGAGGACTCGCGGGCTCACGCGCGGCGCGCCTCGACCCAAGCGCGACCGGTCGCCGCCGCGTCGCGCGCCAACACGAGCTGCGCGCGCACCGCCTCGTGCCCGGTGCCGCCCTCGCTCGTGCGCCTTGAGACCACGGCGTCGAGATCGACAGCGCCCGGGGCCTCGGGCCCGAACGCGGGCGAGACCGCGCGCAGCTCCTCGAGGGTCAGGTCCTGGAGCGTTCGGCCGCCTTGCTCGCACTCGAGCACGAGCCTGCCGACGATCTCGTGGGCGTCGCGGAACGGGACGCCATGCGCGGCCAGGTGGTCGGCGAGATCGGTCGCCGCCATGAAGCCGCCACCCGCTCCGGCGCGCATGCGGTCCTCGTTGAACCGCAGCGTCGCGACCATGCCCGCGGTCGCGCGGAGGCACGCCCCGAGGGTGGAGGCCGCGTCGAAGACGCCCTCCTTGTCCTCCTGCATGTCCTTGTTGTACGCGAGCGGGAGCCCCTTCATCACAGTCAGCAGGCCGACCAGGTCGCCGTACACGCGCCCGGTCTTGCCGCGCACGAGCTCCGCGACATCGGGATTCTTCTTCTGCGGCATGATCGATGATCCTGTGGAGTAGCCGTCGTCCATCGTGACGAAGCCGAACTCGTCGCTGGACCACAGCACAAGCTCCTCGCACAGGCGTGAGAGGTGCATCATCGCGACCGCGCACGCGTAGGAGAGGTCAAGGAGGAAGTCCCGGTCCGACACCGCATCCAGCGAGTTGGGAGTGACGCCAGCGAAGCCGAGCTCCTCGGCTACCGCCCGCCGGTCGAGGGGGAAGGTCGTTCCCGCCAGCGCCGCCGAACCGAGCGGCGAGACGTCGGCCGCGTCGTGGGCCGCGCGCAGGCGACGCGCGTCGCGGTCGAGCATCCAGACATAGGCCAGCAGGTGGTGCGAGACCAGCACCGGTTGGGCCTTCTGGAGGTGCGTGTAGCCGGGCATGATCGCGCCGAAGTGCTCGTCGGCCCGCGCGATCAGGGTCTCCTGCAGCGTCACGACACCGCCGGCGAGCGACGCGGCCAGGCGCTTCGCGTGGATCCGCGTGTCGGTGGCTACCTGGTCGTTGCGCGACCGTGCGGTGTGCAGCTTGCCGCCGACCGGGCCGACCTTGGCGGTCAGGGCCCGCTCGACGGCCATGTGGATATCCTCGTCGGCGTTGTCGAACACGAACGCGCCCGCCTGAAGGTCGTCGCGCACCGCGAGCAACCCGGCCTCGATCACAACCGCGTCCTCGGCAGGGACGATCCCCTGCCGTCCGAGCATGCGGACGTGCGCGAGCGAGCCCTCGATGTCGGCGGCCCACATCTCGCGATCGACGGGCAACGACGCGCCGAACCCGGTGACGAACTCGTCCATGGAGCCCTCGAAGCGGCCGCCCCAGGGTGTCTTCGCGTCAGCGCACATGATGCCCTCTCCCCGTTCAAGCGCAGGTCATAGATGCAAGCCGAGGATAGCAGAGGCGCGACCGGGTGCCGGCGGCGGCGCGCCGCTGTCCTACGGCGTCTCCCTCACGGCGACCGCCGCGTCTCCCGCGACCGGCTCGTCGCCGGCACCACCCAGCTCGCCGAAGACCACGGCGCCGATCGCGACCACGCACGCGGCCATCTGAACCACGTTGAGCGACTCGCCCAGCACGAACCATCCCGCCAGCAACGCCACCGCAGGGATGAGGTTGATCGACAGCGCCGCGCGGCTGGCCGGCATCGCCCGCAGCGCCGAGTTGTACAACCCGAAGGCCGCGAGACTCACGAACGTCCCCAAGTACGCGACACAGGCCCACGCCACCGGCGGCGCCGACGCCCACGTGGCCGTGCCGGACGCGAGCGCCATCGGCAGGAAGAACACCGCGCCCACCGCCGCCTGCATCCCGGTCAGCCACCACGGGTCGTAGCGGGTGCTGAGGTGCTTGATGGTGAGCATCGAGCCGGCTGCCGCCAGCATCGCCAGCAGCTCGAGCAGGTTGCCCAGCGCGGGGTTCGGCGCCGACTGCTGGGCGCCGCCGGCCAACGACAGGACCGCGACCGCGGCGAGCGACAGCCCGATCGCGACGCCTCCCCGCCACGTGAGCCCGTCACGCCACAACAGCCACGCGCCGCCGGCCACCAGCAACGGGACCACCGCGGACACGACGCCGGCCTGACTCGAGGTCGTCAGGAGCACCGCGTTGCCTTCGGCGAGGTAATACAAACACGGGATGCACAGGCCCGCCACCGTGAGCAGCTTCCAGTCGCCCGCCCGGTACTCGGGTCGCTTGACCCGCGTCCAGAACGGCGCGAACGCGATCGTGGCCACCACCATGCGCAGCCACATCACGGTCATGGGCGTGAAGCTGCCCAGGGCGACCTTGATCGCGGCGAAGCTCGTCCCCCAGAAGAGGACGGCGCCCGCGAGCAGGACGAGGGGGAGAAGCTGTCGGCGCGTCGTGAGGCCCGGCACGAGGCTAGACCTCGCCCTCCGTGCCCGTCTTGCGGCGCTGGCGGGCCCACACCTTCGTGGGAAGGCCCCAGAGGTCGATGAAGCCCTTGGCCGCCCTGTGGTCGAAGCTGTCGGTCGCGTCGTACGTCGCCAGATCGTAGTCGTACAGCGAGTACGGGCTGCGGCGGCCGACGACCACGCACGATCCCTTGAAGAAGCGGAGGCGCACGTCGCCGGTGACGAGCTTCTGAGTCGTCTCGACGAACCCGTCGAGGGCCTCCTTGAGCGGCGAGAACCACAGGCCGTTGTAGACGAGCTCCGCCCACTTCTGCTCGATGCCGAGCTTGTAGTGGAGCACGTCGCGCTCCAGGCACAGGTCCTCCAGCGCCTTGTGCGCCTGGATGAGGGTGAGCGCGCCCGGCACCTCGTAGACCTCGCGGCTCTTCAGGCCGACGAGACGGTTCTCGATCATGTCGATACGGCCGAAGCCGTGCTTCCCGGCCAGGTCGTTCATGGCGAGGATGATGTCGTGGAACGACGTCGGCACGTCGTTGAGGGCGACGGGCAGCCCCTGCTCGAAGGAGATCTCCGCGTACTCGGGCGCGTCGCACACCTCGGCGCGCGCGTCGTTGGTCATCGTGTAGATGTCCGCGGGCGGCTCGACCCACGGGTCCTCCAGGATGCCACACTCGATGGCGCGGCCCCAGAGGTTGTCGTCGATCGAATACGGGTTGTCCTTGGTCGTGGGCACCGGGATGCCGTGGGCCGCCGCGTACTCCATCTCCTGCTCGCGCGTGTGGAGGTCCCATTCGCGGACGGGCGCCAGGATCCTGATGTCGGGATCGAGGGCGGTGATGCCGACCTCGAAGCGCACTTGGTCGTTGCCTTTGCCGGTGCAGCCGTGGGCGATGCAGGTCGCTCCGGTGCGGTGGGCCTCCTCGACCAGGTGCTTGACGATGATCGGGCGCGACATGGCCGACAGCAGCGGGTACTTGTTCTCGTAGAGCGCGTTGGCCTTGAGAGCCTTGCTCAGGAACTCGCCCACGAACTCCTCGCGCACGTCCTTGACCACCGACTCGACAGCGCCGATATCGAGCGCCTTGAGGCGCACGGTCTCGAGGTCCTGTCGCTCCTGGCCGACGTCGATGGCCAGCGCGACCACGTCCATGTCGTAGTTGTCGCGGATCCACTGGATGGCGACGGAGGTGTCGAGGCCTCCGGAGTACGCGAGAACGCACTTGGCCTTGGCCACGTGGGTCCCTCCTTCACATGTTCGGGTCCGGGCTGAGCTGCGCGGCGTGCCCCCTAGGGGCGGCCGCGGTACTTCGCGATGGTGTCCGCGACGGTGGCCGCATCGGCCTCGCTGCGCGTGATGATCAGGATCGTGTCGTCGCCGGCGATCGAACCGAGGACCTCGTCGAGACCGGCGTCGTCGAGTGCGGCCGCGACTCCAGGTGCGGTTCCCGGCGAGGCTTTCACGATCAGCATCGTGTCGGCCTGGACCACTCCCGTGACCAGCTCCGAGATCATGCGCTGCAGGTGGAGGTCCTCCGCGAGCACGTACACGCCCTCGGGGAGTTTGCGCAGGCCCATCTCCGTGATGTCGCGCGACACCGTTGCCTGGGTGCAGACGAAACCCTGCTCCCGCAGACGCTCGACGAGGTCGCGCTGCGTACGCACGCGCTCGCGGCGCACCACGCGCCTGATGACGTCCTGACGCTCGAGTCGCTTCCTCATTCCTGTCACCCCATCACCATGGTCAGCAGCGCCTTCTGGGCGTGCAGGCGGTTCTCGGCCTCGTCGTACACGACGGACGCGGACGAATCGATGACCTCGTCCGTGACCTCCTCGCCACGGTGGGCGGGAAGGCAGTGGAGGAACAGGGCGCCCGGCGCAGCCTGCGCCATGAGCGCGCCGTTCACCTGGTAGGGAGCGAAGCGCCTCGCGCGCTCGTCGTGCTCCTCCTCCTGGCCCATCGAGGCCCACGTGTCGGTGATGATCACGTCGGCGCCGCTGGCCGCGATCTTCGGGTCGCGCTCGATCGTGAGCACCGAGCCGGTCACCTTGGCGATCTCCTCCGCTCGCGCGAGCGCGGAAGGAAGCGGATCGAACCCGGTGGGGCAGCTGACCGTGAGGTGCATCCCCGACAGGGCCGCACCGATCATCAGCGTGTTGGCCATGTTGTTGCCATCGCCGAAGTAGGCGGCCTTCAGGCCCGCGGTGCGCCCCTTGTGCTCGGAGATCGTGACCAGGTCGGCGAGCACCTGACACGGGTGGTAGTCGTCGGTGAGCGCGTTGATCACGGGGACCGAGGCGTGCTCGGCCACCTCCTCGATGTGCGACTGCTCGTAGGTGCGCAACACGATGGCGTCGACGTAGCGCTCCAGGACCTTGACCGTGTCCTTGACCGACTCACCGCGCGAGAACGCGCTGCCCTCGCCGATCAGCAGGACGGGAGTGCCGCCGAGACGCGTCACCGCGATCTCGAAGCTGACGCGAGTGCGCAGCGACGGCTTGAGCATGATGATCGCGATGGACCGTCCCGACAGCGGCTTCGATTGCGACGCCGCGTTGCTCGCCATCCGCTTCTGGGTGCTCACGCGCTGCAGGAAGAACTGGAGCACTTCGGGAGTGAACTCCCCGAGAGTGAGTATGTCGCGGCCGACAAGATCGTTCATGGCGTTCCCATCTGTGGAGAGTGTCACGGCATCAGTTCATAGAGTGCGGTCAGTAGTGTATCAACCTCGTCCGTCCCGCACACCAGCGGGGGAAGAATACGCAGAATATGCGTACCTATGCTGTTGAGCACGAGCCCCTTCGCGAGACCCGATGCGGCGATCTGCGGCGCGATCGGCTCGGTGAACTCGATCGCGTTCATGAGCCCGACCCCGCGCACATCGGCGACGACTCCGGTCTTCTGCGCGAAGCCGCGGAGGCTTTCGCGCAGATACTCCCCGACGGCCACCGCGTTCTCGCCGAGCTTCTCGTCCTGCAGCGCCCGCAGGCAGGCGCGGGCGGCGGCGGCGATGACGGGCCCTCCGCCGAAGGTCGAGCCGTGATCGCCCGGGGCGAACGCATCGGCCACCTCCGTGCGAGCGACGATCGCTCCGGCCGGCAACCCGTTGGCGAGTGACTTGGCGAGGTAGGCGATGTCGGGCTGCACTCCGTAGAACTGCGCCGCGAACGGGGTGCCGCACCGCCACAGTCCCGTCTGCACCTCATCGAACACGAGAAGCACATCGCGCTCATCGCACAGCTTGCGCACGGCGGCCAGGTACTCCGGGTCGCACGGGTGGACGCCGCCCTCCCCCTGAACGGGCTCGAGCAGAACGGCGCAGGTGCGCTCATCGACCGATGCGTCGAGCGCGACGAGGTCGTTGAGCGGCACGTGGGTGAACCCTGATGGCAGCGGCTCGAACGCCTCCTGCTTGCTGGGCTGACCGGTCGCGGCGAGGGCGGCGAGCGTGCGCCCGTGGAACGACCTCTCCGCCGTCACGATCCGGTGGCACTTCGGCCCACGGCGCGTGCTCCCCCACCGCCGCGCCAGCTTGATGGCCCCTTCAGTCGCCTCGGTACCCGAGTTGCAGAAGAACACGCGCGACGGGACGCCGAACAGGGTAGCGATCTCGCGCGCAAGCTCGTCGCGGTGCTCGACGTAGTAGAGGTTGCTGACGTGCGTCAGCCGCCCGATCTGCTCCCGCACCGCCTCCGCGACGGCGGGATGGCTGTGGCCGAGGTTGACGGCGCCGATCCCCGAGACGAAGTCGAGGTACTCACGGCCGTCGTCGTCTGTCAGTCGCATCCCCTCGCCCCGCACGAACATGACCGGCTTGCGCGCGTACGTGTGCATGTGGAACTCGGCGTCGAGCGCCGAGACGGTGTCGAGGTACCCGCCCATCGCCGTCATCTCCCGCCCTGGATGAGCATGCGGTCCGGCTCGGGCGGCCTGCCGCCATCGGCGGTGATCATCGTGCCGATGCCCTCATCGGTGTACACCTCGAGCAGAACGGCATGCGGGACGGTCCCGTTCAGGATGTGCGCACGCGGCACGCCGTTGCGCAGCGCGCGGGCGCACGCCGCGACCTTCGGGATCATCCCGGAAGTCAGGCGCTCCACGGCGATGAGCTGCTCGGCCTCGACCAGCGACAGCGCGCTGACCAGGGAGCCCTTGTCCTCGAAGTCGGCATAGATGCCGTCGACGTCCGTGAGGAAGATCACCTTCGCCGCGCCGAGAGCCGTCGCGATCTCGCCGGCCACCAGGTCGGCGTTGATGTTGTAGGAGCCCCCGTCGTCGCCGTAACCGACGGTCGCGATGACCGGGATGAACCCGTTGCCGATGAGATCGTTGAGTACCGTCGGGTCGATCGACTCGACCTCCCCGACCCGGCCGAGCCGCTCGGAGACGGGGCGCGCCTTGATGAGGTTGGCGTCGTCTCCAGAGATGCCGACGGCCAAGCGCCCGTGATGGTTGATCGCGCAGACGAGCTCCTTGTTCACCTTGCCGACGAGCACCATCTTGACCACTTCCATGGCCTTGTCGTCGGTGACACGCATCCCGTCGTAGAACTCGACGGGCATGTCGAGACGATCCATGTAGGAGGTGATCTCCGGACCTCCGCCATGCACGATGACCGGGTTGATGCCCACCAGCTTCATCAGCACGATGTCCGAGGCGACCATCTCGCGCAGGACAGGATCGACCATGGTCGCGCCGCCATACTTGATCACGACGGTCGATCCCCAGGTCGACTTGATCCAAGGGAGCGCCTCGGTCAGCGTCTCGGCTTTGGCCAGCAGGTCCTTCACCGTCGTCATCTCCTCATCATCGAACGCGCATGCGCGCCCGCGCGTCAGCTGCGATAGTCCCCGTTGATGTGCACGTATTCGTAGCTCAGGTCGCAGGTCCAGACCGTGGCGCTGTGCGGCCCGACGTGCAGATCGACCAGGATGTCGACCTCCCGTTGGGCGAGCGCCGTGGCGGCCGCGGCTTCGTCGAAGGCCAGCGCCGTACCGCCCGCGCAGGTCGGAACGCCCGCGAACACGATGTCGAATGAGTCTGGATCGACGCGCGCGCCCGACTTGCCGATCGCCATCGCGACGCGGCCCCAGTTGGCGTCCGCTCCGAAGATCGCGGTCTTGCACAGCGGGGAGTCGGCGATGGCGAAGGCCGCGAGTTCCGCGTCGCGCTCGCTCGCCGCGCCGCGCACCGTGACCTCGACGAACTTCGTCGCGCCCTCGCCGTCGCGGACGACCATCCGCGCGAGCTCGCCGCACACGAGATGGACCGCCTGCGCGACCGGCTCGAACTCCGCGCAGTCGGGCCCGATCGGCCGTCCGCCGGCCTCACCGGACGCAAGGAGCACGCACATGTCGTTGGTCGACGTGTCGGAGTCGACGGTGATCCGGTTGAAGGTCCGGCCCACTGCCGCGCGAAGCGCAACGTCGCACGCCTCGATGGTGAGCGGGGCGTCGGTCGTGATGTAGGCGAGCATCGTCGCCATGTCGGGCTTGATCATGCCGGAGCCCTTGGCCATGCCGCCGACCGTGTAGATGCGATCGCCGACGTGCACGGAGACGGCCGCCTGCTTGGGGAACGTGTCGGTCGTCATGATCGCGTTGGCGGCGGCATCCCCCGAATCGCGGCCCAGCGCCTGCGCGGCGACGGAGATGGCCGGCAGGACCAGCCCGACGGGCAGCGGAGCCCCGATCACTCCGGTCGAGGCGACGATCACCTCCGTGGGAGCGCAGCCGAGCGCGCCGGCGGTCTCTGCGGCCATCGAGCGCGCATCGGCGAGGCCCCTAGCGCCGGTGCATGCGTTGGCGTTTCCCGCGTTGGTGACCACGGCACGGATCCGTCCGAGCGCCATGTGCTCGCGGGAGACGACAATGGGTGCCGCGGCCACGAGGTTGGTGGTGAAGACCGCCGCTGCCGGGACAGGACCTGACGCGGCCAGCAGCGCCACGTCGGGGCGCCCCGACTTCTTGAGCCCGGCGGCCACCCCTGCCGCGACGAAGCCCTTCGGCGCCGTCACGCCTCCGAGCACCGGGGAGAACCGCATGTCCGTCGTCGGCATCGCAGGCCTCCTAGACGACGGGACCGTAGGCCGTCAGGCCCGCGGTCTCGTCGAGTCCCAGCGCGACGTTCGCGCACTGGATGGCCTGTCCGCCGGAGCCCTTGACGAGGTTGTCGATGGCGCACGCGACCACGAGCGTCCCGGACGTCTCGTCGACGGCCACGCCGATGTGGGCGCGGTTCGTGCCGCAGACCTCGTGCGTCGAGGGCATGCGGCCGGCGGGGTGGACGGTCACGAACGGCTCGCCGGCGTAGCGGCTGCGATACGCGTCGACCGCGTCCTCGACGTTGAGGCCTTCGACCGCGCGCAGATAGACCGTGGCGAGCAGCCCGCGGCTCATCGGGACGAGGTGCGGCGCGAAGCAGACCGCCACCGGACCGCCCGCGACCGCCGACAGCATCTGCGCGATCTCCGGCGTGTGCCGGTGCGAACCGACCTTGTACGGCTGCACGGACTCCGCCGCCGCGCAGTAGAGCGTGTTCGGCGCCGGCGTGCGGCCCGCGCCCGAGACCCCGGACTTCGCGTCGATCAATACCGGACCGGGAGCGAGAAGCCCCGCTTCGATCGCCGGGGCGGCGGCCAGCGCCGACGCCGTCGGGTAGCATCCCGCGCATGCGACGAGCTGGGCGTCCGCGAGCGCCGCGCGCGTGAGCTCCGGCAGGCCGTAGACCGCCCGCTCGAGCAGCTCCGCGGCGGTGTGCCGAGTCCCGTACCACGCCTCGTAGACCGCCGCGTCCTTGATCCGGAAGTCGGCCGAGAGATCGATGACGGTGAGCCCGGCCTCCAGAAGGTCGGGCGTCAGAGCGAGCGACGCGGTATGCGGGACCGCCAGGAACACGACGTCGGCGCTGCCGGCGACGTCACACGCCGCAGGGTCCTCGAACACGAGTCCGCACCCGGCGAGCGCAGGATAGACGTCTTCGAGGCGGCGGCCCGAGTCGGCCGCCGACGTGACGATCGTGAGCTCCAGGTTCGGATGCCCGAGCAACAGGCGCACGGTCTCGATCCCCGTGTAGCCCGCTGCGCCGATGACCGCTGCCCTCAACATCGCTGACCTCCCATTGTGCCGACGGCCCGCGCCATGTGTCGCGGGCCGTCGAGGCGCATGTAGTATCTGTACCCTACACTACGAAAGGCATACAGGTCAACGAATATGCACTCATGCTGTATCAGGTTGCCACACTATCCCGTGCCATCAGCGCTCTCTGGCTGACGAAATCCGGATCTAGGCCCGCAACTGGCCGCCCACCGCCGAAGTGACCTTGCGCACGACCTTCTCATGCAGGCCGGCGATCTCCTCGTCGGTGAGCGTGCGCTCGGGATGCCGGTAGACGAGTGAGAAGGCGAGCGACGTGTGTCCCGACGCGATACCCTCGCCCCGGTATGCATCGAACAGCCGCACCTCCTCGAGCAGCTTGCCGCCGGCCGAGGTGATCGCCTGCTCGACACGCTCGGCGGACACGCCGTCGGCGACCACGATCGCGAGATCCATCTTCACCGCGGGGAAGCGGGGCAGGTCCACGAAGGGCGTGACGTCGCGCGCCGACTTGAGCAGCGGCTTGAGCTGAAGCTCGAACGCCGCCACGGGTCCCGCGCACTCGTACGACGCGAGGATGCTCGGATGCACCTCCCCGATCCAACCCACGACGTCCCCGCCGACGAGCACCTCGGCGCTGCGGCCGGGCTGCAGGTGCGGCAGGTCCGTCTGACGCAGACGGAACCGCGCGATGCCCAGTTCTTCGACGACCGACTCGACGACGCCCTTGGCGTCGAACAGGTCGAGCGGAACGGGACGGTCGTTCCAGCCGGGACGGTTCCAGAAGCCCGCGAGCACACCCGCCATCACCGCGCGCTCCTTGGGCTGCTTGCGGCCCGGAGCCGTCCACCACACCGAACCGATCTCGTAGAGATGGACGTCGGCGACGCCCTTGCGCCGGTTGTCGGCGACCGCACGGACAAGTCCGGGGAGCGTCGAGAAACGCAGCAAGGACTGGTCGGAACTCATGGGGTTGAGCAGCCGCACGGGCTGCTCATCGGGACCGAAGACCCAGCCTGTGCGGTCCGCGTCCCGGGGGTCGGCGAACGACCAGGTGATCGCCTCGTTGAGGCCGGCGCCGCGGAGCGCCGCGCCGACGTGCTCGCGGCGAATCTGGTCGCCGGTCAGGCCCCCCACACGGCCGCGGCCCCCGGGCAGCGTCGAGGGGACGGCGCCCATCCCGTGCACGCGCACGACCTCCTCGATCAGATCGACTTCCCGGGCCAGGTCGGGGCGGAAGGTGGGCACCGTGACCGTCAGCACGTCGGAGTCACTAGCGACGCCGAGTCCGAGGCGCTCGAGGATCCCCTCCACGTGAGCGTTGTCGAGCTGCGTCCCGAGCAGCACGTTGAGGCGCGAGATGCGCAGCTGCACGATCGCCGGAGCGGCAGGACGCGGGTACGCGTCGATGACGCCGGGCGCGACGATGCCGCCACCGACCTCGGCGAGCAACGCCGCGGCGCGGTCGAGGGCCGCGAAGCAGCCGTTCGCGTCCACGCCCCGCTCGAAGCGCATCGACGCCTCCGAGATCAGCGCGAGCCGGCGGCTCGTCCGACCGGTCGCTGAGGCGTCGAAGCACGCCGCCTCGAGCAGGACGTCGACGGTGGCCTCCGTCACCTCGGTCGTCGCGCCTCCCATGACGCCCGCAAGCGCCACGGCGCCTGACGGGTCGGCGATGACGAGCGTGTCGGCGGCGAGCGCGCGATCCTGGCCGTCCAGCGTCACGAGCGTCTCACCGGGTGCTGCGAGGCGGACGGTTATGGCGCGCTTGCCTCCGTGCATGCCGAGCGTTGCGGCGTCGAACGCGTGCAACGGCTGGCCCACCTCGAACATGACGTAGTTGGTGACGTCGACCACGTTGTTGATCGGCCGGGCGCCGGCAGCGGCGACCCGCGCCGCGAGCCAGTCGGGCGACGGCCCGATCTTCACGCCCCGCACAAGGCGGGCGGCATAGCGCGGGCACAGCGCAGGGTCATCGATGGTCACCGAGACCGATGCGGCGATGTCCTCCCCCGACTCCGTGACCGTGGAGGAAGGCGCGCTTGCGACACGGCCCGTGACGGCCCCGACCTCGCGTGCGACGCCGACCATCGACAGGCAATCCGGACGGTTGGGGGTCACCTCGAGTTCGAGAACCGTGTCGGCCATGCCGTGGTACTGCGCGAACGGCATCCCCACGGGGGCGTCTGCGGGAAGGATCATCAGCCCCGACGCGTCGGAGCCGATACCCAGCTCCGTCGAAGAGCAGTTCATCCCCTCGCTGACGATGCCCCGCAGCTTCGCCTTCTTGATGGTGATCCCGTTGGGCAGGGTGGTTCCCACGACCGCGACCGGGACGCGATCGCCGGCCTCGAAGTTCTGGGCGCCGCACACGATGGTCAGCGGCTCCGGGCCGCCGACGTCGACGGTCGTGACCCACAGCGTCTCGGCGTCGGGGTGGCGGACCTTGGTCAGGATGTGGCCGATCACGACGCCCTCGAGCGCCGCGCCGATCGTGTGCACGGCCTCGACCTTGGTACCGGTCATGTCGAGCAGGTCGGTGAACTCGGCGATGGGGAGACCCACATCGACCAGTTCACGCAGCCACTTCATCGATACGCGCATGTCCGTCCTTCGCTGGTCGTGGGGGCGTCAGAACTGCCTCAGAAAACGCATGTCGCTCTCGATGAAGTGCCGCAGATCGGGGACCCCGTACTTGAGCGCGGCGATGCGCTCCGCGCCCATGCCGAAGGCGAAGCCGGTGTAGCGCTCGGGATCGATCCCGACGTAGCCGAACACGTTCGGATCGACCATCCCGCATCCGAGCACCTCGAGCCAGCCCGACCCCTTGCACATGCGGCACCCGGCGCCGTTGCAGAGGTGGCAACTGACGTCGACCTCGGCCGACGGCTCGGTGAAGGGGAAGAAGTGCGGACGCAGGCGCACCGCGCGGTCGGGCCCGAACATCTCGTGCGCGAAGTGCTCGAGCGTGCCCTTGAGGTCGCCGAACGTGATGCCCTCATCGACCACCAGACCCTCGATCTGCGTGAACTGCGGGAGGTGCGACGGGTCGGCGACGTCTCGCCGGTAGACCTTGCCCGGAGCGAGGATGTAGATCGGCGGCGTGCTGTTCTCCATGACGCGCACCTGCACCGGCGACGTCTGCGTGCGCAGCAGCACGTCGGACTCCCCCGCCACCACGGCGGCGTCACCGGAGAGATCCTCCACGTAGAAGGTGTCGGAGGCGTTTCGCGCGGGGTGGTCCGGCGGCGTGTTGAGCGCAGTGAAGTTGTAGTAGTCGAGCTCGACCTCGGGCCCCTCCGCGATCCGGTAGCCCAAGCCGATGAAGATGTCGGAGATCTCCCGCGTGACCTTCTCGATGAGATGCTGCCTGCCCGGAGCGCGGCGCCGGCCCGGGAGCGTGACGTCGATCGCCTCAGCGGTGAGCCTTCGCTCCAGCGCGGCTGCGGACAGGATGCCCTCCCGCTCGGCGATCGCGGCCTCGAGAGCCAGCCGGACCTCGTTACTCACCTTGCCTGCGGCCGGACGCTCGTCGCCGGACAGCGCTCCCAACCCGCGAAGCACGCCCGTGAGCGACCCCTTCTTCCCGAGCAGCGCGACGCGGACAGCGTCGAGCGATGACAGGTCACCCGCGCCGGCGATCGACTCGAGTCCGGCCGAGCGCAGTTCCTGCAGTTCGTCGATGAGTGCCATCCCGGTCCTTTCGCAGACCCCACGCATACCCCGGAAACGAGAAAGAAGCCGACGTCTCGCCCCGGGCATGTCCCATGCCCGGGGACGGAAGTCGACTTCCGCGGTACCACCCCGGTTGACCGTGGGCGCACGCGCCGACAAGGTCCACCTCGTGCGCGCCGCGGATGCGACGCGCCTTCACACGCCCTCTCAGGCACGGTGTCCCGGTAACGGGGGATCCGGCTTCCCTAGCGGCGGCCGCGCGCGGCCTCGTTCAGGAATGCGGCTGGTGGAGTGAACCGCTCGTGCGCCGCCCGCGCGAGGCCCTCGCAGCCGTGCGGGCCTCTCTCTGTGCGCGACGTCGTGCCTGTGCTCGAGCGTCTCTCCGTCATCGCCTCACTATTGGTTATGTGAGCCGAGATTGTACCATCAGCGCCTCGCGCTCTCCATGGCGGCGAGCACCCTCCCCGTAGGGACGACGCACGCCACGACGCCCATGACCGACTCCGCGCGTACCGGATCGCGGTCCGCGACCGGGTTGGAATCGCCGCGCAGGACGAGCGTGTCGTCGGTGTTCACCGCCAGCACCCGGTGGAGTACGCCGGAGGGCCACCCCTGCTTCGCGACGAGCACCACGTCCCCCTGCGCCACTCCCGACGCGTCTCGCCTCACCAGGACAAGGTCACCCCTCCAGAGCGCGGGGGCCATCGATCCTCCCCCGACGTACACCGCGCGATAGCCGCAGGCCGCCCACACGGCCGCAGCCGCCGCGAGGGCGACGACCGCCGCCCTGACCACGACCGTGCGGACGCCCACGCTAGTTCACCTGCTCGGCGTCGACGTAGAGTGTCATCTTGGCGTAGTCTCCCGCGAGCTCGTTGCCCGCCGTGGCCGGCAGGCCGACCGCGAACTGGAACTGCATGCGCGCTCCGGTGGCCATCGTGACCGGCGTCGTGCGCAGGCTCGAGAGCGGCCCGTCGTAGACGGCGACACCGTCAACGATCACCCGGCAGGTCAGCGCCTCCCAGAAGTCGGTTATGCCGGCCTTCTTGGCCGCGGTGACTACCACGCTCACGGGCAGGTTGCCCGTGTTGACGACCGTCATCGACTGCGTGACGGTGCCACCCGGCGCCAACGCGTCGATGTTGATCGCAGCCGAGGTCGGCTCCGTCGAGATCGCCACACTACCTGCGCGGACGATGTTCTCCGCCGTCGAACTCTGGCTCGTGAAGTAGGCGCCCGCGGCTCCGATCGTGAGCGCCGCGTAGCACCCGATGACGAACAGGACGATCCTCTTCATGTCGTTCCACCCCCGTGGGTCCGTGCCGTCCGAGGGGTGGGCGGCGTGCTGTACGGTCTGAAGCGGGACGCGGCGGCACGCGGCCCGGGGGGATCATCCCGCCCCGGACCGACTCGCGCCTAGCCGATCTCCTACCGGATGCCTGCCACGCGCGTACGGACTACGCGACCCGCGCGTGCCGCTTCCGCTGAACAACCTTGTAGACCTCGAACCACATCACGCTCACGGCGCCCGCACCCAGCGCGATCACCATGTCGAGCGGGTGCAGGACCGCGAACTGGAACAGGTCACGCGCGCCGGGAAGCGCGAACAGCAGTGTGAGCATCCCGACCGTCCCTCCGGTGACCCACCACAGCGCCTTGTTCTTCGCCGTGAAGCCTCCGACGATCGTGTGCGTCCACGAGCGGTTCACGAAGATGAGCGCCAGGTTGCCCGACACCAGCGCGGTGAACGCCAGCGCCCGGACCTCGTTCGCTCCGAAGTCGGACAACACCGCCCACAGGTAGACACCGACCACGGCGGCGAGCACGACCCCGCCCTGGGTCACGCTCACGCCGATCATCCGGCGGCTGAAGACGGGCTCGTCCACGCCCCGGGGCGGGCGGTCCATGATGTCCGCCTCTTCGGCTTCGCCCTCGAACACGACAGAGCACGCCGGGTCGATGATGAGCTCGAGGAAGGCGATGTGGACGGGCATGAGCACGAGCGGGAGCGCGTGCCCGTACAGTCTGGGGACCAGCACCGGCAGCAGCGACATGCCCGCGATCGGCACGTGCACCGCCAGGATGTAGGCCATGGCCTTCTTCAGGTTGTCGTAGATACGCCGCCCCATGCGGATCGCGCGCACGATGGACGTGAACGCGTCGTCGGTAAGCACCAGGGCTGCCGCCTCGCGCGCGACGTCCGTGCCGCGCTGCCCCATCGCGATGCCGATGTCGGAAGCCTTGAGCGCCGGCGCGTCGTTGACGCCGTCGCCGGTCATCGCGACGACCTCGCCGCGGGCCTTGAGCGCCTGCACGATGCGGAGCTTCTGCTCGG
>Ga0209540_10001353_pt1 | contig 18878 bp, 14 predicted proteins | sample BarGraIncu01121A_FD_184501 | JGI IMG/M metagenome (GOLD analysis project Ga0209540, IMG submission 184501) | Arctic peat soil microbial communities from Barrow, Alaska - Barrow Graham LP Incubations 011-21A (SPAdes) (version 2) | ecosystem: Environmental > Terrestrial > Soil > Wetlands > Peat... | reverse complement strand
TCTTTGATAACACAAAGGAAGTAAGTTGGGATGCTCCGGATTATTATGATCCGGAGCATTTTTTTTATTTTCCGGTCCTGTTTTTGTCTTTGCGGGTCACTATCAACGGTTTTCATACCAGTTCTGTTCACCTCTTTTTAAGTTTCCCAAATTCTTTTGATCAATTCCTTGCGGTTTGTTGATAAATTATGTATATTACTTTTAGGATATACATTGTGTATATCAACATGTATTGTTTCGTAAGGAGGAACTATTATGTCAGACAATTCTATGAGCAGCGAGACCGTATCTTTGGGCGACTGGATCGTAACTATGATTCTCAGCAGTATTCCGATTGTAGGATTAATCATGATTCTGGTATGGGCTTTCGGTGGGGGGACCAAACCATCCAAGAAGAACTATGCCCGTGCTTTTATCATCATGGCTATTATCGGAATCGTCCTTGGAATTATTTTCGGCATTCTCTTTGCCGGAGTCTTTGCTTCAATCGCCAGTAATATCAGCAGTTCCTACAGCTATTAATCCGGTCCGTTACAGAGGTTTGATCCCTGCCCGTCTTTCACATGTTAAAAGATCCGGTTTTCCTCTTTGGAAAGCCGGATCTTTTTTATTCGAAGTGAGCGACTTGGCGAACTTGGTGCAGACCAAAGCCATTCACACACTTAATCTCTGCAGCGGATAGACCAGGTGTTTTTGTATGCACTATGTTACTCACCTATTCTGACATAATGCTCCATTACCAGGTTAGCACTCGCGAGTGTATCCGGATATTTTGCCATCCGGGATGCCAGAATTTTGATCTGCCTTGTTCCTCTCGCAATAAATCTGTCATTGACCTTCCTTGAGATCTTATCATTTAATTCGTCCGGATGATATGAAATATCACCTGTAAGGACAACAGCCTCTATATCCAGGATATTAACAGCATTTACAATAATGCTGGCCAGATACTCCGCCTCCATCTCGAGTGCGGAACACGCCGCCGCATTCCCCGCCAGCGAAAGATCCGCGATTTGTTCCCAGCTGTCGAGCTTTGGATCCCGTTTGCAGGCCTCAATCAGAAGATTCGGAATGGATGCGTACAGCTGTGCACATCCGAAGTTGCCGCAGTCACAGCGGGGACCATTCATATTGATGCTGGTATGGCCAAACTCGTTGCCGAACCCGGTCCCTCCTTTATACAGATCTCCTTCAATAATCAGTCCTGCCCCTACACCGGTATCAATAACAAGCTCAAGAAAGGAATCATACTTGCCTCTCATACAATAAGTTTTCTCCGCAAGCGCCATAGCATTGGCTCTATTTTCTAAAAGAATCGTGCCGGGAATACGATTGGAAAAGAAGTCCACAATCGAAACATCGGACCATTTTTCAAAATGCGGGGAATGCAGAATCATTCCTCGCGTCACGTCGAGCGGTCCGGGCGCAGTAATGCCCATTCCAAGAAGCCGTCCCGGAAGAGCATGTTCCCGGAGGAGCTTTTCTGCGTACTTTGCTATAATTTCGAGTGTATCGGGCACTGTCATATGGGGATCCAGCGGTTTGCTGATTCTTTTTTGAATTGTCCCGCCAAAATCAACCAGGCCGACTGCATAATGACCGCGGGAAATAGCCAGACCGATTGAATAGAAAGCAAGTGGATTAATGACAAGACTGACGGATTTTCTTCCGACCCGTCCACCCTGCTCACAGCCTTCGCGCAAAATATCGTCCTTCAGAAGTCCGTCGACGATAAGGCTGATGGCTGAGCGCGTGAGTCCCGTCATCCTTGATAATTCTGCACGTGACGTACTTTGCGTCCGAAGATGTTCCAGAATACGACGACGGTTGAATGACTTCATTTCGGCCGCATTCAATGTGATGATTCGCATAAGAAGCTCCAATATTCTCTCTTCTTTTTATTCTTCCACACTTTTACACCCATTCCAATAATTTGTCAAGTCGATTGACAAATTATTGGGAAACATCTATACTTTATTTTGAATGGTTTGATAGGAGAGTGCCGCATGGAATTAAAAATCATGAGAAAAGGGATTAATTATTCACTGAACGGGACGGGTAACCGACTTGTTTTTTTCTTACAGGGATGTGATATGCTCTGTCCGTGGTGCTCAAATCCGGAGGGTCTTGCCCCCGGCGGAACGCTGCTGGTACACCAGACCAATTTGACGGATGATGTGTGCCCGCAGGGACGCATTATTGAAGGCAAACTCGACAGAACCGACTGCGCCGACTGTTCCGGTCGTGAATGCGTCGATTCTCAGAAGAATGCCGGACTTTCTTTCTCCTGCACGACTGTCGATGTCAAAGACCTGATAGCCGAAGCACAGGAGTCACGTTCCCTCTTTTTTGACGGGGGCGGAGTCACCATATCAGGCGGAGAACCAACACTGCAATTCGAGGCACTTAAGGAACTACTTGAGGGTCTTCGTGCCGTCGGCATACATACTGCCATTGAGACAAACGCTTTAAACCCAAGGCTTCCGGAACTTTTTGAGCTAGTTAACCTGCTTATTATAGACTTCAAGCACGACGATGACGCGATTCATACCGAGATGACCGGCGTATCGAACAAGACGATAGAGGCAAATATCAAAGCGGCCCTTGCGTGGCATCCCAATGTGCTGATCCGCACGCCGCTTATTGCATCCTTTAATGCCGATCCCAAAATCATCCACCGGTTTGTCGCTTTCTTCCATGAATGCGGCGCCGGCAACGCGCGTTTTGAGCTCCTCAAGTATCATGAATACGGCCGTCAGAAATGGGACTCATGCGGACTAGAATATACAATGAATAAAGGCTATATTTCAGACTCGCTTTTCAGATCCCTCGAGAACATCTACAAAAAGGCCGGCCTTAATGTAATCCGTTCATAGCCCTGACGAATCGGATTCTTTACCGTTTTTCGCATGTATAGACAGCAAAATTACCTTGACAGTTATGCGTCACACTACGATAATATGTAGTGTTGATTTGGGGAATTAGCTCAGTCTGGGAGAGCGCTTGCCTCGCACGTAAGAGGTCGCCGGTTCGAGCCCGGTATTCTCCACCACCAAATCCTCTAGAGGCTGTAGGGTTTCTAGGGGATTTGTCTTATCAGAAAAACGTTGCATAATGTTCAAAAGTACCACGCAGGTACCATTGTTGATTTTTCCAACATTTACACGGTCATTTTTTTCCTGATTATTCAATTTGTTTTGCATATTTTACTGGCGCTATTGACGTAGATTGGCACATTCGATTTGTCAGTCTGGTTTGTGAGTAATCCACCACTGTGAGATCCTTAACATGAGTAAAAACAGCTTCCATTTAATAATGGTTAACACCGAGAGCGCTTCGAACAGGTTCGATTCCTGTTCGAAGCGCCAACATGAAAACCGCTCGTATGAGCGGTTTTTCCTTTGTTTGCAGGGGTTTCCGGGGTTTTATAAGTTAAAACGCACATTTAGAGTGTTTGTTTATGTATACTTTTATAAATACTCAATTATGGTATTGCTCTAAACTATAGAGCGGATCCGTCACAGAAGAACTCACAGCTCGCAGCATGAACGCTGACGAAGATATAATCGAGCAGGTTCTGGTCAACTTAATCTCCAATGCACTCAAATATACGCCGGAAGGCGGATCCGTCATGATCCGGACCGAAGAGACGCCCGGGGCGGTTGTGATAACTGTAAGAGACTCCGGCATCGGAATCTCCGACGAAGATCTTCCCTATATATTTGAACGCTTCTACCGCGCCGACAAATCCAGAAGCCGCGCAACAGGCGGATCGGGTATCGGGCTGGCGATCGTCAAATTCCTTGTTGAAGCCCATGGCGGCACCGTAACCGTAGAAAGCAAGCCCGGCGAGGGAAGCGAATTCACGGTGACGATACCGGTGGCTTACGGTCCGATTATTTTTTGAACAATTCTATTTCTATTCTTGTCCCGGCGCATTCGATCTGCGTCCCGCATTCGATCATCGTTCCCGACTCTGTTTTCTGAGGATCTCCCGCAGATGAGGATTCGACATCAAACCGGTTCATCAGAAGTATGCGGAACGGGCCGGTCAGACCCTTCGTGTCAATTGTTATGCGGCCCTTTTCAAGCTGTGCTCGGACAGTGGCCGCCCTGAGTCCCTCGGCTGAATATATTTCCGCCGAGGTCTCTTCCTTTTCAGTGAGTTCATATATGTTTATTGTGACGGAGTCCGGATAATCGTATTCCGGTACGTCATCTGTCTTACCGGTTATGATTATGGAGTTTTCGCGCGCAAGCAGAGGGAATGTAAAATAATCGTGTTTTTCTGTGCACCAGCGGGGACCCTGTATTTTTTCACGGGTTAATATATTGGTCCAATTACCTGCCGGTGCATAATAACGCGCCATGCCGTCCTTATTGAAAATCGGGGCGCAAAGAAGACTAAAGCCGAGCATGTACTGGCGGTCAAGATGCTGACAGGTCTCGTCTTCCGGGAATTCCAGAAGCATCGGGCGCATCATGGGAATGCCGTCTATTGATGCTTCAACAGCTGCCGCGAAAAGATAGGGCATGAGTCTGAGCTTAAGGCGGGTGAAGAACCGTGTAACATCGACGGCTTCTTCCCCGTAAAGCCACGGGACTTTATATTCACTGTTGCCGTGATACCGGCTGTGTGAAGACAGAAGACCGAATTGTGTCCAGCGTTTGTAAATATCCGGTGTACAGCCGGCTTCAAACCCGCCGATATCGTGGCTCCAGAATCCGAAACCGCAAAGGGAGAGGGACAGCCCTCCACGCAGTGATTCGGCCATGGAAGGATAGGTTGACAGACAATCACCGCCCCAGTGTACCGGGAATTTCTGTCCGCCGACGGTTGCCGACCGCGCAAACAGGCATGCCTGATTTTTGCCGAGTCTTCTTTCCAGAACGTCGAACACAGCCTGGTTGTAAAGATATGTATAATAATTATGCATACTATCCGGGGACATACCGTTATGGTAGGATATGCCTTCCCCGGAGGATTTCCTTCCAAAAAAAGGATCGGTTGTCGGAATACGTTCACCGAAGTCTGTTTTGAATGCATCAACACCCATTTCAACCAACCCATCAAGATATTTCTGATACCATTCTTTGGCACGGGGATTAGTGAAATCGACAAGAGCCATCCCTGCCTGCCATCGATCCCACTGCCAGACATCCCCTTTACCTGTATTCACGAAATAATTATTGTCGAAACCTTCCTGGAAAAGCGGCGATTTCTGAGCAATATAGGGATTGATCCAGACACAGACTTTAACGCCCTTTGCATGGATTTGGCTGATGAGACCGGCCGGATCAGGGAAGTTTTCGGGGTCCCACATAAAGCTGGTCCATTCAAAGTCTTTCATCCAGAAGCAGTCAAAGTGAAAAGCCGACAAGGGAATTCCCCTGTCAAGCATACCGTCGATGAAGTGCATGACCGTCTCTTCGGAGTAATCGGTTGTAAAGGAAGTAGTCAGCCACAGGCCGAAGGACCAGGCCGGCGGCAGGGAGGGCCTTCCGGTAAGGGCACAGTAGCTGCTTATGACGTGTTTCAGGGACTCGCCGCCGATGATAAAGTACTCCATACTTTCGCCGGGGACTGAAAACTGTGCCTTTGTCACGCTCTCACTGGCTATCTCAAAAGAGACATTATCCGTGCTGTTGACAAATACACCGTAATTTCTGGTAGAAACATAGAAGGGAATGCTTTTGTAGGCTTGCTCACTGTCCGTTCCGCCATCCTCGTTCCATGTATCAACACTCTGACCGTTTTTGACAAAAGCCGTAAACCGTTCGCCCAAGCCATAGATATTCTCTCCGACATCCAGTTCCAGACGCTCACGCATGAAAGTCTTTTTATCCGGGTCCGTCATGTGAGCCATGGATTTGCCGGAGGTGGAGGTTAGCAGCCGGCCGCCGCGGTAGAAAGAAATGCCCCAGCCGCCGGTCTTGTTCACCCGTGCCTCAACATTCCCGGAGGAGAGGACATAATGCAGATCCGTCTCGTATGTGCGTACATCTGCCTCTTGGCTGTCAAGTGTAAACCGCGCCTGTTTGCCGCGTCCGCCCATATGATTTTTCATGCTTACCGAAATGATGTCTGCTGCAGGCGAACTGATTTTTATAGTCATAAGTCCGCCGTCGGTAGTGTTGCCCCTGTGAATAACTTTGGTATACGGGGCATAAATGGTAAGACTATTTTCAGAGATATTGACTGTATGAGATTCTTTTGGAAAAGAAATCTCACAGCCTTCTCTTGTCATCCACATTCCGTTTGTAAATTTCATATATTACCTCTTTCATAAAGAATCATCGCCGTCAGACGATGATTCTTTTGCTTCATACAGCGTAAATACTTTGACGAACAGAAAAGAATTACAGTATGCGAAAAATGCAAAACCCAGAAATATCATGAATATAAGAGCCTGGGGGACGAACCGGCAAAGTGCTGCAAAAAGACCATTGATGAGAAGAAGAAGAAGAGTCATCCGAAGATTCTGAAGCGCAATAAATACTGAGTTTTTAATGGTTTGTCTGATCGGGTTGGCAAATCTGGCCTGGAGTGGGAACAGATACATAAAACTGACAACATAAACGGCAGTGGCTATTAGCAGAACGGCCAGTACGATATTGCCGGCCGTTGACTTAAGCGCATACCAGAAACTCAGGTTAAACAGCAGTATGGCACCCAAAACAAAATATATAGTCCAAATAGCGGTTGACTGTTTGAAATTCTGTTTCCAGGATGTGAAATAGTTGCGGAGGATATACCCGTGTTCGGTACGTGCCTCCTGCATGGTTACATGATACAGCGCAGTAAGGGAAGTACCGATTGTAAAAATCGGAACACAGCTAAGTAAAAAAACGATATTCAGCACAACAAAATCTGCCAGGGTGGTCAGAAACCGGAAAAAGGGGCTGTCTATATTGAATTTCAATGTGCTTCCTCCGTGTATTAGTGACATTGATACTATACTAAGCTAACTTGTTATTTAGTGTCAATCGGGAAAATACTGTGCAATATGCACAATGAAGCTCGGATATTTGTTGCAAAATAACGCAATCAGACAATTGTTACTATAAACCTGATAGAATAATTGCAGTAACAAAGCATTAGTAGGAATGGTACCTTAAGTACAGCCAGCAAGGGTTCTTCAAGGGTAAGCCGCGGGAAGCCAATAAACAGGCAAAATGGCAGCAGGGGGGTACAACATGTTTAAAGGGAATTCATTTGAGACACATATAATGCCGGAAAACTATACGGAAAAGAAAAAAAAGACCAGCAAACTGATGTTTTTGAGCATCGTCCCATTTTTAATTCTTAGCGTTGCATTTTCATACTTCCCGCTGCACGGATGGCTGTATGCGTTTTATGACTATATTCCTCCGCTTAAACTTTCCCAGTGTGATTTTGTCGGATTTAAATGGTTTAATCTGCTTTTTTCTAATTCTACGCAAGTCGGCCAGCTTATGAAAGTTATGAGAAACACCTTTGCAATGAGCGGTCTGACTCTTGCAACATCCGTCCTCCCTGTGGGACTTGCCATTCTCTTAAGTGAAATCAAATGCAAGTGGTTTAAAAAAGTTGTTCAGACGATGACAACGCTTCCGAACTTTATCAGCTGGGTTATGGTTTTTTCCGTAGCCTTCTCGCTGTTTTCCAGCACAGGAATGGTTAATTCCTTTATGCAGAACATGGGCTGGATTACAAGTCCGACCAAATTTCTTGACAGTGATGCGAATGTTTGGCTGTCGATGATTTTATGGAGCATCTGGAAAGGCCTTGGATGGGGATCGATTATGTACCTCGCAGCCATTTCAGGAATCGATCAGGAGTTGTATGAGGCGGCCAGGGTTGACGGAGCGAGCCGGTTCAACCTGATGAGGCACATTACCCTGCCGGCCCTCCTTCCAACTTTTTTTGTCCTTCTGATGCTGGCTATCGCCAATTTCCTCAATAATGGCCTTGACCAGTTCTACGTGTTCCAGAATTCATTTAACAAGGAGCATATCCAGGTATTGGACCTGTATGTATATAACGTTGGAATAACAGGCAGAAGCCCTTCACTGGCAACTGCAATCGGCATGATGAAAAGTATTGTCAGCGTTACTTTGTTAGTAATTGTTAATTTTGCATCCAAAAAGACACGCGGGGAAACAATTATCTGATAAAAGACCAGGGAATATTTGAGTAAATGCGGGCAGCAGCAGAGGGGAATCGATTATGGATCACATTAAGAAGCGGCTTAAACTTTCGAAAACTGATGTAACGTTTAGCGTTTTGAATTACTTGTGTTTTGCGATTTTTACAATCATTTGCATATACCCTTTCTATTATTTGATTATAAATACGATCAGTGCAAATGATTTAAGCGCAAAGGGAATGATCAATTTTTTGCCGCAGCAGCTTCACATAGATAACTATATCGAAGTATTGAAGCTGAAAGGCTTGCCTAACGCACTGGGGATTTCTGTTGCAAGAACAGTGATCGGCACAACACTGACAGTTTTTGCCTCAGCCTTTCTGGGATTTATGTTTACACAGCCCAAATTATGGGGAAGGAAATTCTGGTACCGGATAATCGTAATTACCATGTATTTCAATGCCGGCCTTATTCCGCTGTATCTTACGATGAAAAATCTTGGACTGACCAATTCGTTCTGGGTATATATACTTCCCTATGTTGTTCAGCCATTTAATATCATTCTTGTAAAGACGTATGTGGAATCCCTGCCCATTTCTTTGCAGGAAGCAGCTGAGATTGACGGAGCCAGTTTCATAACCGTTTTCTGGAAAATCATTTTGCCGACCAGTAAGCCGATTCTGGCAACCATTACTATTTTCTCGGCTGTTATCCAGTGGAACTCATTTTATGACACATTAATTTATGTAACGGATCAGAAATTGTATTCCCTGCAGTACTTGCTGTACACCTACATTAACCAAGCCAATTCGCTTGCCACGCTGATTAAGAACAGTTCCGGTACGGCAATGAATCTTATGGGCCTGGCGACACAGCAGACACCAACTTCGATTCGCATGACAGTAACGGTTATCGTTGTATTGCCTATTCTATTTATCTACCCGATCTTTCAGCCGTACTTTGCAAAGGGAATTATGATCGGCTCAGTGAAGGGGTAAACCAGGAGCAAAACAAAATAATTTTTTATTTTGCTGAATATAGAGAACAAAAAGTGAACAGAAGAAAAGGCTATGAAAACGGAGGGAAAAGTGGTATGAAAAAGAAACTCAAACTACTATGCGTGCTGCTGAGTGTGACACTGATGTCCGGAACGTTTGCGGGTTGTGCAGCAACAACAACAGAAACGACAGGCAAAACGACAGCAGCAACAGAAAGCATAAAAACAGACAGCACGGAAACGGCAGCGACAACAACTAAAAGCGAACTGACCGGAGCAGAGAAATATCCGAAATTCCTTACGGTTGATCTATTTGACGGACTTGCTAACTATCAGGGTATTGCGACAGGGTGGTTTGCAGATGTTGTTAAGGAAAAGTTCAACATGGAACTTAACATTATTGCTCCGAATGTCGCCGGCGGCGGTGAAACACTGTATCAGACCCGCTCGGCAGCGGGGAATCTTGGTGATTTGATTATTACTGGTGCAGATGGCGGAAGATTACAGGATATGGTTACGGCAGGACTTCTGCTCGATTCCACGTCTTTGTTTGCAGCCAGAACGAATATCTCAAAGTATCAGTCAGCTGTTGATTCGCTCAATAAGATGGTCGACGGGGATTCTATCTATGCAGTCCCGTCGTCCGTATCAGAACTGTCTCCAACTACACCTTCAGAAGGCCTGGATCTCACTTTTGGCCCATACCTTCGCTGGGATGCCTATACAGCAGCCGGTTCCCCGAAAATCGGGACACTGGAGGATCTCCTTCCTGTATTTGCAGCAATGCAAAAAGCTGTACCTGTCAGCGACACCGGTGTTAAGACCTATCCCATCTCCCTGTTTAAAGATTGGGACGGCAACATGATGTGTCTTGCCAAACAACCGGCTTGCTTCTATGGATTTGACGAGCTGGGCTTTGTTTTTGCAAAAGCTGACGGTTCTGAATATCAGAGCATTGTTGACAGTGATTCCTTCTATACAAGAGTCCTGAAATTCTACTTCAACGCCAATCAGATGGGCCTTGTGGACCCAGAATCAACAACACAGAATTATGACACAATGTTTACAAAGTATCAGGATGGACAAATTCTCTATGCTCCGTGGCCTTGGCTCGGTCAGGCCGCATACAATACTACTGAAAATAAAGCAGCCGGTAAAGGCTTCATGCTTGCATCCATTGATGACATGAAAGTTTTCTCCTATGGATGTGCTCCGGCAGGAAACAGACAGTGTATCTCGATCGGTGCCGCTGCGGAAGATTCTGAGAGACTGGCCGACTTTATTGACTGGCTGTATTCTCCTGAAGGCATCATGATGTCCTGCGCACAGACAATGGCTTCCTGCGGACCGGAAGGTCTGACATGGGAAATGAAAGACGGCCAACCCGTACTTACAGCATTCGGCGAAGAAGCACTTGTCAACGGTGATGCCACAATGCCTGCAGAGTGGGGCGGCGGATCATGGAAAGACGGTATATCCCAGTTGAATTACCCGGCAGTCCTTTCACTGGACATCAACCCGGAAACCGGATTTACATACAACTTTAAACTGTGGGATTCTGTACTGGCTGCCAATACGACACCTCTGGATACAGCATGGCAGACAGCAATGAAGGCAAAAACAACGCTCGAATACCTGCAGAATAACAACCAGATTATGGTTGCTCCCGGATGTGCATTTATTGCACCTGCCGAGGACACGGAAATTGCGACCTTAAGAGGACAGTGCAAGGCAATTATTATCGAATATTCCTGGAAAATGGTCTTTGCTGCCGATCAGGCAGAATTTGACAGTCTGCTTAAAGAAATGCAGACAACAGTAAAAGGCCTCGGATATGACAAGGTGTTGGCTGTTGATATGCAGAATGCAAAAGATCAGCAGACTTCCCGTGAAGAATCGGTTGCAGCAGCAAAAGGCTGACCTGGGACATAAACAAAAAGTAGACTTAAGACAAACTGCTTAAAATCAGATGAAGAGGGGACTTTCCGGCAAGTGAGGATTATTGCAATTCGAGTCTGCCGGAAAGTCTTTCTTTGATTCCTACATTGAAGCAGTCAGGGGTGTGAAAAAGATATGATTAACAGCAGCAAAGTGAACAAAATTTTATTTGGCGGCGATTATAATCCGGAACAGTGGAGCGAAGATATATGGGAAGAGGATGTGCGTCTTCTGAAGCTTTCCGGAGTGGATACGGTTACGCTGAATGTTTTTAACTGGGCAGGCCTGCAATCGGCCGAGACGACGTATCATTTTGAAAAACTCGATAAAATCATGAACCTTGTCACTTTGAACGGGCTGAAAGTGTGTCTTGCTACTTCAACAGCAGCCCATCCCGCCTGGATGGCCAAAAAATATCCCGACATACTGCATACGGATTTCCATGGTATGAAGCATGCATTCGGAGGAAGACATAATTCCTGCCCGAACAGTCCCGCGTACCGGAAATATTCCGTCCTTCTTGCGGCAAAGCTTGCCGAACGCTATAAGAGCTATGACAATATTGTGGCATGGCACATCTCTAATGAATATGGCAGCGAGTGCTACTGTGAAAACTGCGAAAAAGCTTTCCGTATCTGGCTGGAAGCAAAATATATAACAATTGATGAACTGAACAGGGTCTGGAACACATCTTTCTGGGGGCATACTTTCTATGCGTGGGACGAAATAGTCCTGCCCAATCTGCTCAGCGAACACTTCCTCGGACCGCAGGACAGGACGATGTTTCAGGGGATATCACTGGACTACAGAAGATTCAATTCCGATTGCCTGCTCGAGGCATATAGGGCTGAGTACCGTGCGGTTAAAGCAATTACGCCGGATATTCCGGTAACAACTAATTTTATGGAATTTTATAAGATTCTTGATTACCGGAAGTGGGCGGAATACCTGGATTTCATTTCATGGGACAGTTATCCATCCAACAATCATTCGACAGCCCAGATAGCGCTCAGTCATGACCTGATGCGCGGACTAAAGGGCGGTCAGCCATTTGCGCTGATGGAGCAAAGCCCAAGCGTATCCAACTGGCTTCCCTATAATGCACTTAAGCGGCCCGGTGTGATGCGCCTGTGGAGTTATCTGGCTGTTGCGCATGGATCGGATACCATAATGTTTTTTCAGATGCGCAGAAGCATTGGAGCGTGCGAGAAATTTCACGGAGCTGTCATTGACCATGCAGGACACGGGGACACGCGTGTATTCCGTGAAGTGGCGGCCCTTGGAGAAGAGCTGAAACTAATTGGCGGCAGGACTTTAGGTTCCCGGATGCAAGCAAAAGTCGGAATTCTCTTTGATTGGGACAACTGGTGGGCACTGGAATATTCGGCCGGTCCCAGCAGTGATTTGAGGTATCATGATGAAGTTCTGAACTACTACACGGGTCTTCATGATCAGAATATTGCGGTCGACATTATTGGCGTCAACGATGACTTGAGTAAATATGATGTGGTGATCACACCGGTTCTTTATATGTGCAAGACCGGCTATGATGATAAAATCAGGGAATTTGTAAAAGCGGGAGGCACCTTCATAACTACTTTTTTCAGCGGAATCGTAAACGAACATGATCTTGTTGTTACCGGCGGATATCCGGGAAAGCTCAGGGATATTATGGGTATATGGGTAGAAGAGATTGATGCGCTGCCCCCTGATACCGCAAATTCATTTGCCTTATACGGCAGGGAATACCCGGCACGGCTTCTTTGCGATATTATGCATCTCGAAGGTGCGATAGCCCTGAGCTGCTATGAGACGGATTTTTATCGGGATACTCCGGTTGTTACCAGAAATATTTTCGGCAGGGGTACGGCCTACTATGTAGGGACCCGTTCCGACCGCGGCTTTTACAAAGATTTTTTAAAGCATATCTGTGAGGAAAAAGGCATAGCCCCGGTTATGGTTACCCCTTCTGAAGTGGAAGCTGTGAGACGTATCGGCGAAGAAAAATCATATACTTTTTTACTCAACCATTCGAACGAAAACAAAACAGTTGTTATGGATGATTCCTGCACGGACCTTCTGACAGGAACGTTGTATCAAAAAGGTCAGGAAACCGAAATGATGCCCAAAGGCGTCATGATTATGGAGAAATGAAAAACAGGGGGTAACAGGAAAATGCTGCTGGATAAAAATACAAGACTTGTTATGATTGGTGATTCCATCACGGACAGCGGCAGGTCATATGACGCGCAGCCTGCCGGATGGGGCTCGTACGGCGACGGTCATGTAAGCCTGGTAAACGCCTGCCTTACCGGGCTTGCCCCGGAAAAGCAAATTATGGTCGTTAATAAAGGCGTTAACGGAAACACTATCCTGGACCTCAGGAAAAGATGGCAAAAAGATGTCATTGATATGAGACCGGACTGGGTCAGCATCATGATTGGCATAAATGATGTCTGGCGTCACTATGATGCCGTGCTGCAGCAGTTGGAACAGGTAGATGAAACCGTGTTCGAAGAAACCTATGATGAGCTAATTGAACTGACAAAACCCAAAGTCAAAGGTATGATCATTATGAGTCCCTTCATGATCGAACCAAAACTTTCTGATGATATGAGAAAAATGACAGACATATATGCAGCAATTGCCAAAAAGACAGCCCGGAAACACAATCTGATATATATTGACGTACAAAAGAAAATGGATATATTCACGGAATCCCTTTCACCATATATCCTCAGCTCAGATCGAGTACATCCGAATCTTCAGGGGCATATGATCGTTGCAAAGGCCTTTCTTGACGGGATTCAATTTGACTGGAACGCATGACAGAAATTCATAACAGGAATTTATAACAGGAACACATGATAAAAGCTCGTTACAGGAACTCATGACAGGAGCACGATTAATAGTGGAAGAATATTTGAAGACAATTGAAGAAGTCATTGCTACCGGACCATATAAAGATGACTGGGATACATTTACGGATTTTGAAGTACCGTCATGGTTTTCCAGGGCAAAATTTGGCATTTTCGTTCACTGGGGAATCTACACCATGCCGGAAAATTCCAATGAGTGGTACTCGAGGAACATGTATATCAAAGGAATGCCGGCCTATGAACATCACATAAAAACATACGGCAATCAGAAAGACTTCGGCTATAAGGATTTTATTCCGGTGTTTACCGGAGAGGGTTTTGACCCGGTTGAATGGATCAGGCTTTTCAAGGAAGCAGGGGCAAAATATGTAATGCCGGTTGCCGAGCATCATGACGGATTTCAGATGTATAAAAGCAGCATTTCACACTATAACTCCTGGGAAATGGGCCCGCACAGGGATATTCTCGGGGAAATTAGAGCCGCAGCCGAAAAAGAAGGCCTTGTGTTCTGCACTTCCTCCCACAGGGCGGAACACTGGTTTTTTATGGGTCACGGGAAAGAGTTTGACAGTGACATAAAGGATCCCCTGAAACGGGGGGACTTTTACTGGCCGGCCATGCCTGAACCGGACAACAATGATTTGTTCAGCCGCCCGTATCCTTCAGAAGAATATTTGAATGACTGGCTTGTGAGGACCTGCGAAATTATTGACCGCTACAAACCGCGGATCCTTTATTTTGACTGGTGGATACAGCATGAGGCATTCAGGCCCTGGCTTAAGAAGCTTGCCGCATATTACTACAACAGGGGAATCGAGTGGGGCGAGCGGACAGCAATCTCCTACAAACACGATGCCATGATGTTTGGATCAGGTATTACGGACATAGAGCGCGGAAAATTTGCTGATCCCAAACCATACGTATGGCAAACCGACACGTCGATCGCCAGAAATTCCTGGTGTTACACGGATACACTTGACTACAAAACGTCAAAAGAGATCATACATAATCTGATTGATGTTGTCAGTAAAAACGGCAATCTGCTTTTGAATGTCGGGCCAAGAGCGGACGGGTCTATTCCGGAACAAGATGTAAAAATCTTACAGGAAATCGGTGCCTGGCTCCAAGTAAACGGCGACGCCATTTATGACAGTAAGGTGTGGCGCAAATCGGCCGAAGGTCCGACCAAAGAAATAGAAGGGCAGTTTACTGAGGCCTGCGTGAAAGAATACACAAAGGAAGATTTCCGGTTTACTGTCCATGGAAGCAGTCTATATGCTTTTGCACTCAATTATCCTTCTAACGGAAGTATTGTCATTCGTTCGCTGGCAGCGTCAAAGGATCAGAATCTGCCGGAATTCCATGGCATAATTTCCGGAATATCCATATTGGGATTTGATGAACTGCCGGTCTGGTCAAAATCGCCTGAAGGACTTTCGATCACAACAAAAACGGTACAAAGCGATTGGCCGGTCGTTATTCGAATCAAAATGAAATAGCCCTCCTTGCCTCTCCTTCAAAAAAAAGCAGCCGCGCCGGAAACGGTGCGGCTACTTTTTTTTGAACTCCGCAGGACTCACACCAACATATTTTTTAAATTTCTTGTGGAAATAATCGACGCTTTTATAACCGACGTATTCGGCAATTTCATATACTTTCATGTTGTTCTGCAGCAAAAGAACTTTTGAATTGTTAATGCGTACATGATCGATATAGGAATTAAAGCTTTCACCCATTTTTTTATTGAATATTTTGCCGAGATAGGAGCTGTTGTATCCAAAGAGCGGAGCTATTGTGTCGAGCTTAATGTTGTCCCTGTAATTCTGGTTAATATAGCTAAGGACATCATCAATTACGTTTTCACTTGTTGGGCTGCCGATGGCATTCATTATAATTTTGAATTGCTCTGAAAAAAACATAATAATTTCGTGCAGATAGTACTTGTTTTCGATCAGGTCAATTATGGAAGCATTAGCAGGAAAAGGAATATCGGAAGTGCAGTAAATATGATTCATAGTCTGCTTGACCTGCAGAAAAATATCCGTAAGAAACAGCTTGATGCCGGGAATTTCCGCCCGGGAATAATACAGGTTTTTCTCAAGTGAGAGAAGTGTTTCAACAAGCGATTTTTGATTGTGGCTCTGCATATATTCACAAAGTTTTTCACAATATCTTCGGGTTTCTTCCGAGCTTGTTTTGTAACTGCAATTCTCGAAGTCCGGCAAATGTTCATAACCGACAGTATGCTGATTCTGTTCACAGAAAAACCGGCGGTTCAGCAAAGCGGATGCATCTTCGTACGAATAGTGGATGTCTTCCGCTCTATTAACAGGACGGCCGTATGTCAGGAAAAGGGAGTCCAAAGGAGAACCCTTTTGCGGACCAAACTCATAGAGGCGCAGAAAATCCCGGAAACGATCCAAAACAAAACTTCCCTTAAGCAGAATGACATCCTTCTGGTCAATGCTGATGCTCTCAAAAGAATCATTTCCGGTATTTGCCAGCTTCAGCAAATCACTAAACCGATACGTAAGCTTGAATGCGTTCTGGTTGTAGTTTTTATATATCACTACCTGGTAAACCGATGCGGACATATTTATTTCATCCAGATTAATCTTCTTTAAATCCCCTGCATTTATAAAGAGATCTCGAAGAATCGTGCGTTTGGCTTCTTCGTTATACTGCTTCATTGCACTAGCCAGTAACTTTTCTTTTCCCAGCATTTCACTGACTGATTTTACGGCATCTGTAAGATCTTTTTCGTCGATGGGCTTAACTAAATAGAAATCCACGCCATATCGTATGGCGGTCTGTGCATATTTGAAATCGGAAAATCCACTGAGTATGATGAATCTGCCTTTGAAATTATGCTCGCGGGCTGCCTTAACAATTTCTGTACCCTGAAGTCTGGGCATGCGGATATCAAGAAGTACCAAATCGGGATTCAGCTCCAAAATATCATGAAGGGCATCTTCACCGTTGCCGGCTTCACCGCAGATTTCAAAGCCCAATGTATTCCAGTCAATAATGCACTTCAACCCTTCGCGGATAGACGCCTCGTCGTCAGCGATGTACACGTTCATCATATGATATCCTCCATTATATTAAGTAAAGGAAGGGTAAGGGTTATGTGCGTCCCTTTATCGGGCTGGCTCTTAATCTCCATTCCGTATGCAGAACCGTAAAATAACTTGATTCGGCGGTTTATATTATATATACCGATATTTGCTGAAGATGTCTTTTGGACTTGAAGTCCTTTTTCTAATGCGTCCAGTTCGGCTTCGTCCATCCCGCGGCCATTATCGGAAATGTCGATCAGAAGTAAGTCGTCATCTTTTTTGCTGACCGCAACGACAATCCGGCCGTCTGTCTCAGTATCTGCCAACCCATGCAATATGGCATTTTCTACCAGCGGCTGAAGCAGCAGCGGCAAAATCTGATACTCACCGGGATCCATATCTTCCGGAACGGTAAGCGTGTAATTAACGCGGTCATCAAAACGGAGTTTTTGAATGGCAAGATAGGTTGAAATGTAATCCAATTCCTTCTTAAGGGAAGTTGAAGCGGTTCCGGTATTTTCCAAAACATAATGCATGGATTTCCCCAGAAGCAAAATGGCATTGGCAACATCCCTGTTACCGGCTGTGATAGCTTTCATACGGATCGTCTCAAGCGTGTTATAAAGGAAATGCGGGTTGATTTGACTGGCAAGCATCTTGAACTCCATTTTTTGCTGCTGGTTTTTAAATACCTGCTCCTGAATTCTTGCCTCATACATGCTGGCATCTTTTTTCTCAATGCTCTCAATCATAATTTTCAGACTCGTAAATACCTCCGACAACTCATCATCGCCTTTAAAATTATCAATAAGGTGATAGTCGCCGCTGCTTGCTTTTTTCATTTCACCGCGCAGGGTTACAATACGTGAGCTGAATCGGTTATTAAAGATAGTAATAATAATAAACGGAAATACGGATGCCAGTAAAACGATGATTATGCATGTGATGATGATGTTGCGGGAATCACCGACTGCCGCATTATCAATAGTAGCAATGTATATTTTATCTTTTGATGCAAAGGGAAGCAACGTGGAAACGGAAGCAATACTTTCTTTGCCGTTATAATCGAGAAAACCTAAATATTTGTACTGGTTTTGCGTATAGTCAACTGCAACGGATAAGTCATTGCCTGGCAGTCCGCGTTCTGTACTGTAGAAAACCGGATCTTTATTCACGGAAATGAGATTGAAAAGTGTACCGCTCTGAATTCTGTTCTTCAAATAGTTATTGCTGATTCGAATAACCAAAACAGCATCTTCACCGGTTGAGATGATGGGAATCCGGCGGATAAGACAAAGCTCCTGAGAGGTATTGTCCCGTGAATCTATCCGCGAAAGACTTTTCCATAGAGTGCTCGACTGTGAGCTTGCCTGCCTGTACCATGCTGTCTCGGATATTTCTTCCGTCACTGCTTTGAAACATGCATAATCATGAATTGTAGGATTAACCGTGTACAGTTCGATAGAGGATATTGATGTGTTCTTATATGTATAATCGGTTAGTTTGGTATAGTTGCTGCAGCTTTTTGCAGCGTCCTGACTTGTGGCGTATCTTTCCGCAAGAAGTGCCTGCAAAGACTTGTCTTCAAATATTGCATCGGAAATAGTATATATATTTGTAGTCACATCAAACATGATGGATTTGACACGTGTATTGTCAGCCTGTACCTGGTTGTTATAGTGATCCAGCAGCATGTTGTTCATGTATGCAATGAGAAAAATTCCGATAATGATAAGCGGAAGAAAAATGGCAGTAAAATACATGAAATTGAGCTGCATTTTTACTTTTCTGACAGGGAAAAGGCGATGTTTGTTTTTTGTAACACTCATTTCAACAGCTACTTTCAAAGGGCGCCGAGAAATTTGTGCGCGCCGGT
>Ga0209540_10001352_pt1 | contig 18887 bp, 17 predicted proteins | sample BarGraIncu01121A_FD_184501 | JGI IMG/M metagenome (GOLD analysis project Ga0209540, IMG submission 184501) | Arctic peat soil microbial communities from Barrow, Alaska - Barrow Graham LP Incubations 011-21A (SPAdes) (version 2) | ecosystem: Environmental > Terrestrial > Soil > Wetlands > Peat... | reverse complement strand
GCCTGTCACGCCGGAGGTCGAGGGTTCGAGTCCCTTCCAGGTCGCCATAATCCCTTGCTGGCATGGCTCAACGGTAGAGCAGCTGACTTGTAATCAGCAGGTTGTAGGTTCGATTCCTATTGCCAGCTCCATAACAAAACACAATAAGGCCCCTTGGTCAAGCGGTCAAGACACCACCCTTTCACGGTGGTAACAGGAGTTCGATTCTCCTAGGGGTCACCATTAAATCGTGGGCGCATAGCTCAGCTGGGAGAGCATCTGCCTTACAAGCAGAGGGTCACAGGTTCGAGCCCTGTTGTGCCCACCATTTTTTAATGAAAAAACAATAATATGGCCTGGTGGCTCAGTTGGTTAGAGTGCTGGCCTGTCACGCCGGAGGTCGAGGGTTCGAGTCCCTTCCAGGTCGCCATATTAAAGAGTATCTTAGGATGCTCTTTTTTTCATTCCGTGAACAACATAAGGTGCAGTATAAAAATCACGCCGCTAATAGATTCATTAACGGCGTGATTTTTATTTTTTTGTTTCCTTTATGTTCTTGCTTATCCTTATGTCATTGCCGTAAAACTTGCAAAGGTTGAATTCACCCAGAAGTCTCGAGGATATCCTCTCGGAATACAGGTTTGCAAGGCTCCCGAGCCCGCAGTTTGTTGATACGATCATCTTGCTCCCCTTAAGCAGTTTCTTGTTAAGGAAGTTGAACAGCTCGGTTTTGGAAAAATCGGTTATCTGCTCAGAACCTAAATCATCTATTATTAGAAGGTCGCAATTCAAAAGTATATCCTCGAGCTCAGCGTCGCTTTCAAAGCGGATCCTCTTAAGGTCCGAAACCAGCTCCTCTGAAGTCTTATATACAACAAACCAGCCCCTGTCCAGGAGTTCCTTTGCAATACAGTGAGACAGAAATGTTTTCCCTGTCCCCGGGCCGCCGAAAAACAGAAGTTTCTCGTTTGAATCAGAAAACTCCTCGATGAATTTCCAAGCTTTTGAAAGCGTAGCCTCTATATTTTTACGCGGGCTTTTCGGCTCAGATGCGCGCTTCGAATCGCTGTACAGTTCAATGTCGAAATTCGAGAAGTTGTTTTCCCTCAGCATCCGCTTAAGGTCAGAACCTCCGTAATAGAGCGATATCAGTTTGCTTTTGAAGCAAGGGCATTTTTTTGCGCCGATATAGCCGGTATCATTGCACTTGCTGCATCTGTAATGGAGCTCAAGGTAGTCCAGCGGGTATCCATGGCTAACCAGGAGTTCTGATTTCCTTACTCTCAGCTCGGTTATCTTCTCCTTTTGAGCAGCAATCAAGGCGTCAATATCCTTTGGCCCGCTTATCAGGTCAATGGAAAGCCTTAGCCCCATCCTAGCAATTTCCCTCTCGATATTCATCACTTGAGGTATCTTATGTTCAATTTCAGCTCTTCTTGCTTTAAGAAGATTCTCTTCCTCTATCCGTCCGGCCTCGTACATCTGCATGATTTTTGAATTATATCTTTTAATCATCGGTATCCCATCCTAGCAATTTTTTTTCGAGGTCATCATAGTCGTAATCTCTGTGCTCGAAATTGTTGAATTTTCCTTCAGGCTGCTTCTGGGCCGCAGGAATGTTCTTGTAGCTACCCTTGCCCTGTCCTTTTCTTATATCTTTTTTTTCGACATCTTCAAGGGTCTTTATCCCTTCCTTGGACCAGCTGGCCAAGATTCCGTCAATATATTTGAAGTCAGCCTTGTTGATTCTTTCAAAACATATATTGCAGGCCCTGAAAATGATGTCAAGGCTGAAGTTGTAGGTGTAGAGCCATTTAACTATAAGGTCTTCCTGAGGCTTCATAACTTCTGCATCCCGGACACCAAGGTACTTTAAAATCTTCCTTATCTTTACCCATTTGTCTTCATGCTTTGTTATGAATGCCTGCGCATCATCCATATTCTTAATTTTGGCATCAAACCAGGAGAGTGCTGTTTTTTCTATATACCTTGAGTCTGTTTTGTCTTTTGAAGCGCAGTACTGTATAAGAAGAAGGATTATCTCAGGGCTGAAATTGAATTCCTTCTGCCAGGATATATACATCTCCATCTCTGAAGAGGATAGGGGCCTGGATAGCAGCTTCTCTATATCCTGCAGCATGCCTTTTATGGAGCTGTTGTCGAGTTCCTCCAGCAGGTTGATGTCCTGGGGCTTCATCTCTGCCGGTTCATCCAGGTCTATAAATTGGATGGAGAAGTTGCCCATATTGTCCATAGGGATCATTTTTATTACGCCGGCATCGCTCCAGTAAGTCCATGCGTTCAGTACGTCCGTCTCGAGTAGGTGTAGGGAGCTTGCCATGATCTGTGAAGCCACGCCTGGTTCGCCGGAAACACAATACTTGAGTCCGAGAAGATAAACCTTTACGAATTCGCCCCTTGCTGCGTGCATGTAATTTTCTATAAAAACATTGCTTACCGGAGTAAACATGCTGTTTCTGTTCTTGAATACAAAAGTGCTCATAAATTAAACCTTTCTTACTAATAATAAAAATCTCTGAACTAATTATAGCAAATACAAAAAAGTATAACAACTTTATTAATTACTCAAAATGTAAATAAATGTCAAAATAATTGACAATGTTGAGCCTATAATATATACTTTGACTATCAAAATACTTGATAGATATCAATTAAGAGGAGAGGATTACATGAAACTACCTTCTTTAAAAATAGGGGATTTAAATGTAAAAGTACCGATAATTCAGGGTGGAATGGGTATCGGCGTATCGGGGTCCAAGCTTGCGGCTGCAGTTGCAAATGAGGGCGGAGTAGGCATAATATCAGGCGTCCAGATTGGATATAGAGAACCGGATTTTCAAACAAATACATTGGAAGCTAACGTAAGAGCTATGAAAAGAGAGCTAAAGGCTGCAAGGGAACTGAGCCCGGAGGGAGTAATCGGTGTAAACCTAATGGTTGCAATCACCCATTATGACGAGATGGTTCAAGCCTGCATTGAGGGGGGAGCTGATCTCATAATATCAGGAGCGGGACTTCCTATGCATCTTCCTAAGCTGGTGGAAGGCAGCAATGTAAAAATTGCGCCGATTGTTTCCTCAGGCAAAGCGGCAACGCTTATCATAAAGAACTGGACAAAAAAATATTCAAGACTCCCAGATCTTGTAGTTGTTGAAGGCCCTGAGGCTGGAGGACACCTTGGATTCAAGAGGGAAGAGCTTGATGAAGACACAAAGAGGCCTCTGGAGGAAATAGTAACAGAGGTAATATGTGCTGTTGCAGTTTTCGAAAAAGAATTCGGGAAGAAAATACCTGTGGTGGCAGCAGGAGGAGTATATACAGGGGAAGACATCGCGAAGTTCATAAAACTGGGAGCTGCTGGCGTCCAGATGGGAACAAGGTTCGTTGCAACAGAGGAATGTGATGCTGACCCGAAATACAAACAGGCGTATCTTGATGCAAAGAAAGAAGATATCCAAATCATAATAAGCCCTGTAGGAATGCCGGGAAGGGCAATCAGAAACAAGCTGATCAAAAAAGTGGAGGAAGGAAGGATACCTCCCAAGAGGTGTTACAATTGCATAAAGAAATGCAATCCCAAGGAAACGCCTTACTGCATCTCAAAAGCACTCATAGAGGCGGTTGAGGGAAATTTGGACGAGGGCTTAATATTCGTGGGGAGCAATGCATTCAGACTCGAGAAAATAGTAACAGTAAAGGAATTGATGAACGAATTGGTTTCAGACGCGGAAAAAAGCTAAAGGGTGGAAATATGAAGAATACCGTAAGTGTTTTAAATGAGCTGTTAGTGGATACTTTCAATGAAATTCTTTCTATAGAGCAAAAGGCGCTTCATGAAGGGGTTTTCAAGGATTTATCAGTCACGGAGATTCACACCATAGAAGCAATAGGTATGTACGGCACCAAGACAATGTCTGAGGTAGCCGGAATCCTGCGCATCACGGTCGGGACGTTGACCACCGCTATCAACCACCTGGTAAAAAAAGAATATGTAGAAAGAAAGAAATCAGAGAAAGACCGAAGAGTGGTTCAGATCAGTTTATCCAGGAAAGGAAAGCTCGCATACAGGGTGCATGAAAGGTTTCATGCCGACATGGTAAAAGCTATAATTAAAGAGCTGACAACTGAAGAAGAACAGGTGCTGATCAATTCACTTGACAAGCTGAACTGTTTCTTTAAAAAGAAGATTCAATTATAAACAAAACTAAGGAGAAAAATGATATGAATAAAGTCCAAATTATTGGAACAGGGCACTACGTTCCAGAGAAGATTGTAACCAATGACGATCTTACAAAGATAATCGACACCAGCGATGAGTGGATAAGCACCAGAACTGGCATAAAGGAAAGAAGGATATCCGAAGGCGAGAATACCTCAGACCTGGCCACAAAGGCTGCTCTGAAAGCTATAGAAGATGCAAAAATATCACCTGAGGACGTAGACTTCATAGTAGTTGCAACTTACACGCCGGATGCCTTCATACCTAACACGGCATGCATTGTCCAGGCCAACATAGGGGCCGTAAATGCTACCTGTTTTGACGTGTCTGCGGCATGTACAGGATTTATCTACGGACTTGATATAGCAACTCAATTCATTAAAACCGGAAGAGCAAAGTGTATACTTGTCATAGGCGCCGAAACCCAGTCAAAGGTAGTAAACTGGGAGGACAGGGGAACCTGTGTGCTCTTTGCAGATGGTGCAGGAGCTGCTGTCGTAACATCTGGCGAGAAAGAAGGAATACTGGCCTGCTACAGCGGTTCTGACGGAACAAAGGGCTGGACGCTTACAGTTGACGGCGTCCCGGTGAGAAATCCTTTCGTTAAAGGAAATCCAGGACCTATGTACGATCTGTCAAACAGCACCATAAAGATGGACGGAAAAGAAATATTCAAATTCGCTGTAGGGATAATGATCAAATCTGTTGATGAACTCCTGAAAATTTCCGGTCTTAGTATTGAAGATATAAAATATGTTATCCCTCATCAGGCAAATTACAGGATAATCGAATCCACCGCCAAAAGGCTTGGTGTAGATATCGGCAAATTCTTCATAAATATAGACAAGTATGGAAACACGTCAGCTGCCAGCGTAGCAATAGCCCTTGATGAACTTTGTAAAAGCGGCAACCTCGAAAAAGGGGACAAGGTCCTCATGGTCGGCTTCGGAGGGGGACTTACTTACGGCGGTGTCATAATAGAGTGGTAGAGGGCAAGGTATTTGAAAAGGTTAAGGGCATAATTGCTAAGCAAATCGGACTAGATGCGGACGGAATAATCCTTTCGACTTCCTTTGAAGACCTGGGTGTGGATTCGCTCGATCTCTTTCGAATAGTGATCGAGATCGAAGAGGAGTTCGGCATACAGATTGAAGACCCGGAAATACTAAGGAATGTAGAGGATGCAGTTCGTATTGCCGAAATAAAGATGAAAAAACTTTAGGAGGATTTATATTATGATTCATAGTGAACTTTGCGATTTATTGGGGATAAAGTACCCGCTTATTCAGGGCGGAATGGCGTGGATAGCTGATGCCTCACTAGCAGCGGGAGTTTCCAACGCAGGCGGGCTCGGAATAATTACAGGCAATGCGCCGGTAGAGTGGGTTAGAGATCAAGTAAGAAAAGCTAAAGAGCTCACAGACAAGCCTTTCGGAGTAAACATCATGCTTCTTGGCGAAACGGCTGAAGAGGTAGCAAAGATGGTCTGTGAAGAGGGTGTAAAAGTTGTTACGACTGGAGCTGGAAACCCTGGCAAATATGTTGAAATGTGGAAAAGCCACGGCATAAAGGTAATTCCTGTTGTCCCGTCCGTAGCCCTTGCTAAGAGGATGGAGAGATCTGGAGTCGATGCAGTAATAGCAGAAGGAATGGAAGGCGGAGGGCATATTGGCGAATTGACAACAATGGCGCTTGTACCTCAGGTTGTGGATGCTGTGAATATCCCTGTAATCGCCGCAGGAGGAATAGGCGACGGAAGAGGACTTGCTGCAGCACTTATGCTTGGATCAGTAGGTGTTCAGGTTGGAACAAGATTCCTTGTAGCAGAGGAGTGCACCGTGCATCCGAACTACAAGAAAAAAGTGCTTGAAGCTAAAGATATAGACACACAGGTGACAGGTAGAGCAACAGGACATCCGGTAAGGGTACTTAGAAACAGGCTAACAAGAAAATTCCAGCTGCTTGATAAAGAGGGCGCACCATTGGAAAAATATGAAGAACTTGGCAGAGGCGCATTGAGCAAAGCGGCTAAGTACGGAGATGTTGACAATGGATCCGTTATGGCAGGACAGATTGCAGGTTTGGTTAAAAAGGAACAGACCTGCCTGGAGATAATTGAAGAGATTTTCAAAGAAGCTGAAGAAAAGATTTTTGAAGTTCAGAAAAAAATGATAGTTAAATAATTTTGGAGGTTCTTATGGGTAAAATTGCATTTGTTTTCTCAGGTCAAGGCGCGCAGTACGTCGGAATGGGGAAAGAGTTATATGAAAACATACCTGTGTGCAGGGAGATTTTTGATAAAGCCGATGAGGCTCTGGGATTCAGTATAAGCAAGATATGCTTTGAAGGACCGGAAGAGGAACTGGTCAAGACAGAGAATACTCAGCCGGCAATACTTGCAATGAGCATAGCCGCAGCAACGGCATTGAGGGAAGAGGGGATAGTTCCTGTTATGACAGCGGGGTTAAGCCTTGGTGAATATTCAGCCCTGGTATGCAGCGGCGCCTTCGATTTCGTGGATGCAGTTAAACTCATAAAAAAAAGGGGAAGATTCATGCAGGAGGCAGTGCCTGCAGGCGTAGGAGCAATGGCTGCGATAATCGGCCTCAAGGAAGAAGTCCTGAGGGAGGTTCTTGCAAAGTCCGCCTATGCAGGTATTGTTGAGGCTGCAAACTTCAACTGCCCTGGACAGATCGTTATCGCAGGGGAAATGAAGGCGGTAGAGACTGCAGTTGAGAATGCCAGGGAAGCAGGAGCATTGAAAGCAATAATGCTTAATGTCAGCGGCCCCTTCCACACATCGATGATGGAGCCTGCCGCATTAAAACTTGAAAAAGAACTTGCCGAGGTGCCTGTCAAAGACATGCAGATCCCTGTAATCACAAATGTAACCGGCGAATTCATTGAGAATGCATCGGATATAAGAGGAATTCTGAAGGAACAGGTTATGAGCTCAGTCCTCTGGGAGAAGACGATAAACACAATGCTTGAATCAGGAGTAGATACGTTTGTCGAGATTGGACCAGGCAAGGCGCTCTGCAGTTTCGTGAAAAAGGTAAACAGAAAAGTGACGGCTCTGAATGTTGAAGACCTTGATTCACTGCAGAAGGCAATCAAAAAAATTAAGGAAGTGGAGCAATAAATGAGCAATAAAACTTTGGAAAACAAAACAGCTGTAGTTACTGGGGCAAGCAGAGGAATAGGCAGGGCTGTGGCAATAAAGCTCGCTTCCCTCGGAGCTAATATAGTGCTCAACTATAGAAGCAGCATAAAATCTGTTGAAGAAGTATTGGCTGAAATAAAGGCTATGGGCGCAAATGCCGTGGCAGTACAGGGAGATATAAGCAACTTTGCCGAGGCAGAAAAGGTCATTAAGGCTGCAGTTGAGAATTTCGGCTCACTTGACATACTGGTCAACAATGCAGGAATAACAAAGGACGGCCTTCTGGCAAGAATGAAGGAAGAGGATTTTGACAGCGTAATCGAAACAAACCTTAAGGGAGCCTTCAACTGCATAAGGCATGCTACTCCTATAATGATGAAACAGAGAAGGGGCAGGATAATAAACATGTCATCTGTTGTAGGCGTTGCAGGAAATGCAGGACAGATTAACTATGCCGCTTCAAAAGCTGGAGTAATAGGCATGACAAAATCGGCGGCAAAAGAACTGGCGTCAAGAGGAATAACAGTTAATGCAATAGCTCCAGGATTTATTCAGACAGATATGACTGATGCTCTTTCAGATAAGGTGAAAGAGGAATTGCTTTCAGGAATTCCGTTAAAGAGATTGGGTCAGGCCGATGAAGTAGCCGAGCTTGCTGCATATTTGGCATCAGAAAGCGCGAGCTACATAACGGGACAGGTCATCAATATTAACGGTGGAATGTACATGTAATAAGAAATAAATTGATAGGATGGTGAAGAAATTGAGTAGAAGAGTAGTAATAACCGGATTGGGAGCAATAACTCCTGTTGGAAATGACGTTGAGACATTTTGGAATAATATTAAATCAGGCGTGAGCGGAATAGATTTCATAACACGCTTCGACACCTCTCAATTCAAGGTAAAGTTAGCGGCAGAGGTAAAAGATTTCGACTCGCTTGCTTACATGGACAGAAAGGAAGCTAAGAGGATGGATGTTTTCAGCCAGTTCGCAATAGCTGCATCAGCACAGGCTGTAGAGGATTCGAAACTTGACCTGGAAGCCATAGACAAAAACAGATTTGGAGTTATAATCGGTTCAGGAATAGGCGGAATAGACACAATCGAAAAAGAGCAGACCAAATTCCTTGAAAGGGGACCAAGCAAGGTTCAACCGCTGTTTATACCGATGATCATAAGCAACATGGCTGCAGGAAATGTAGCTATAAAATTCCAGGCAAGAGGAATATGCACTACCGTTGTCACAGCCTGTGCAACAGGAACTAATGCCATCGGAGAGGCATACAGGATGATTCAGTACGGAACAGCAGACTTTATGCTGGCCGGCGGAACAGAAACATCGATAACACCTCTTTCTATTGCAGGATTCACAAACCTTACTGCACTTTCAAAAAGCGAAGACCCTAAGAGGGCATCCATTCCTTTTGATGCAGAAAGAGATGGCTTTGTAATGGGAGAAGGAGCTGGAGTTCTTGTTCTGGAGGAACTCGAGCATGCACAGAAAAGAGGAGCCAGAATTTATGCTGAGATGGTTGGCTACGGGTCAACCTGCGACGCTTACCACATGACTTCACCTTCACCGGATGGAGAAGGCGCTGCTAGAGCAATGGATTTAGCAATAAAGGAAGCAGGAATAGCACCTGATGAAATATCATACATTAACGCACACGGAACGAGCACACCATTGAACGACAAATTCGAAACCATAGCAATTAAGACAGTATTCGGCGAAAGCACAAAGGTTCCGGTAAGCTCAACAAAGTCAATGACAGGGCATCTTCTTGGAGCTGCGGGAGCTATAGAAGGAATTATCTGCGTTAAAGCAATGGAGGAAGGCTTTATTCCTCCGACAGTCGGTTATTCAATAGCTGATCCGGATTGCGATCTGGACATAGTGCCGAATGTGGGAAGAAAAGCTGATTTGAAATATGTATTGTCAGATTCCCTTGGATTTGGCGGTCACAATGCAGTAATATTAATGAAAAAGTGGAGTGAATAATATGGATTTTAATGGGATAAAAGAAATTATCAACGCTATGGATAATTCAACACTGGATTACCTTGAAGTAAACTGGCAGGGAATTTCAATTGTTATGAAAAAAACTGGAGAACCTCATGTTGAGCATATCCAGAAAGAGGCTCATGAATTTCCAAAGGCAGCCCATGCAGAAGAAAAGTCAGTCGTTGTGGCTGTACCTTCGCCTGCACCGGTTATCACAACTGCACCAGCAGCTGTTGCAGCTGTGATCGTCGAGGATCTGCATACTGTGACCTCACCAATAGTAGGCACATTCTATGAGGCGCCGGGCCCCAACAAGCCAAAATTTGTGGAAGCTGGTAAAACAGTAAAAAAAGGGGATGTTCTTTGCGTGCTGGAAGCCATGAAGCTGATGAACGAAATCCAGAGCGATGTGGATGGAGAGATAGTTGAAATTCTTGTTAAGAACGAAGAGATGGTTGAATATAACCAGCCGATGTTTAAAATCAGGGTAAAATAGCAATATCATATTGATATGGGAGATAAAATGATGGATAATGAATTTGTAGTGAATCTTGGCATCAATGAAATAAAGCAGATAATCCCTCACAGATACCCGATGCTTCTGGTTGACCGGATTGATTACCTTGAACCTGGAGTAAAGGCAGTGGGGTATAAAAATCTGACTATTAACGAAGCTTTCTTCCAGGGCCACTTCCCTCAGGAACCTGTTATGCCTGGGGTGCTCATAGTGGAGGCTCTTGCGCAGACAGGAGCGGTAGCTATCCTGAGCACTGAAAAATTCAAAGGTAAAACAGCATACTTCGGCGGGATCAGCAGTGCTAAATTCCGCAGAAAGGTTGTTCCGGGAGATGTTCTAAGACTTGAAACCGAAATAATAAAGGTAAAGGGGCCCGCTGGGTTCGGAAAAGCTGTAGCCTATGTAGGCGATAAAAAAGCCTGCGAAGCTGAACTTACATTCATGATAGGTTAAAGCTAATATTTTATTTGAAAGGTCGATTTAAATGTTTAATAAAGTACTGATTGCAAACAGAGGAGAAATAGCAGTAAGGATAATCAGGGCCTGCAGAGAGATGGGCATAGCTACAGTGGCGGTTTATTCCGAAGTGGACAGAGATGCCCTTCACGCACAGCTGGCAGATGAAGCAGTGTGCATAGGACCTGCACCGGCAAAGGACAGCTATCTGAACATAAAGAACATATTGAGTGCCTGCGTCCTTACTGGCGCAGAGGCGATCCATCCTGGTTTCGGGTTTTTATCGGAAAACAGCAGATTTGCAAAAATGTGCAAAGAGTGTAACATAGTATTCATAGGGCCTGAACCTGAGTGCATAGACAAGATGGGCAACAAGTCAAATGCGAGGGAACTGATGATAAGCGCCGGAGTCCCAGTAGTTCCTGGATCTGAAGGCGCCATTAAGACTGAATCCCAGCTCATAAAAACCGCTTCTGAAATCGGGTATCCGGTTATGATCAAGGCTTCTGCCGGCGGCGGTGGCAGAGGCATAAGGATAGTCCATGATCCGGAAAGGCTTATCAATGATTACGAGAGTGCAAAAGCCGAGTCAAAGGCTGCCTTCGGCGATGACACAATATATATGGAAAAGTTCATTGAGAAACCCAGGCATGTTGAAATCCAGATCCTGGGTGACAAGCACGGCAACATCGTTTACTTAGGCGAGAGGGACTGCTCCATCCAGAGAAGGAACCAGAAGGTTCTTGAGGAAGCGCCTTGTCCGATCATGACGGAAAAGCTGAGAAAGCGAATGGGAGAAACTGCAGTTCTTGCTGCAAAAGCTGTCAATTACGACAATGCAGGAACGATCGAGTTCCTCCTGGACAAGAACGGTGATTTCTACTTCATGGAAATGAATACGCGTATCCAGGTCGAGCACCCGGTCACAGAAATGATAACTGGCATAGATCTTGTCAAGGAACAGATCAAAATTGCAGCAGGTGAAGAAATTCAATTCACCCAGTCGGACATAAAATTAAACGGTCATGCAATTGAATGCAGGATAAACGCCGAAAACACCGAGAAAGGCTTCATGCCATCACCAGGCAAGATTGAAAGGCTGATCGTGCCTGGCGGATTCAATGTGAGGGTAGACAGCGCTGTTTATCCAGGATACGTTATACCTCCAAATTACGATTCCATGATTGCAAAACTCATTGTGCATGGAAAAGACAGGGAAGAGGCTATAATGAAGATGAGAAGGGCTCTTTACGAGTTCGTCATAGAAGGAGTATATACAAATATAGATTTTCAGCTGCAGATCCTCATGGACGAAGATTTTGTAAAGGGTGACTATGACACAGGTTTTATTGCCAGAAAGATGAGTATCTAGCATTGCTGAATACTTATCTGGCAGGAGGTGAAAGGGCTAATGAACAACATATTTAAGAGGAACAGATATATTACGATAAGTAAAGAGCCGATCAAGATGGAAGCCAAAGTTGAAAAAAAACCTTCCATTCCTGGAGGCATGTGGGCGAAGTGCGCTAAATGCGGCCAGACCATATACAAGGAAGACCTTGAGAGCAATAATAAGGTATGCCCTCACTGCGACAACCACTTCAGGATGACTGCCAGGGAGAGGATAGAATTTCTGATGGACATTGACACCTTTGTGGAGTTCGATAGAAACATGAAGTCAGTAAATCCTCTCGACTTTGAGGGTTATGAGGAAAAGGTCGGCAACTCTATGGACTCAACTGGACTGAGCGAGGGAGTAATTACTGGAAAAGGTGAAATTCTCGGAGAGGAAGCGGTCGTCTGTGTAATGGACAGCTTCTTCATGATGGGCAGCATGGGCTCTGTTGTAGGGGAAAAGATTACACGTGCAGTGGAGCGAGCAATAGACTCAAGGCTGCCGGTTGTCATATTTACAGCATCGGGAGGCGCAAGGATGCAGGAAGGAATATTTTCCCTCATGCAGATGGCAAAGACTAGTGCAGCCTTGGGTAAACTTTCTGATGCCGGACTTCTCTACATTACAGTAATAACAGACCCGACAACAGGAGGGGTAACTGCCAGCTTTGCAACCCTTGGGGATGTAATCCTTTCAGAGCCTGGAGCTCTCATTGGCTTTGCAGGCAGAAGGACAATCGAGCAGACAATAAAGAAAACACTCCCTGAAGATTTTCAGACTGCGGAGTTCATGATCAAGCATGGCTTTATAGATAAAATCGTTCACAGGCGTGACCAGGTTAAGATGATAAAAAATATTCTGGCGATTCACAATGAATCGGGAAGGAGGTAGGTTATGGCTGTTAAAGATATAAGAACTAAAAAAACTGCATGGGACAGGCTTCAGCTTGTAAGGATGATAGAAAGGCCTACTTCCATGGATTATATTAACAGGATATTTGATTCCTTCATCGAATTCCACGGCGACAGATATTTCAACGATGATGCTGCCATTGTAGGCGGAATTGCACTCCTTGACGGCATGCCGGTTACAGTAATCGGACACCAGAAGGGCCGCAATATCAATGAAAACATAAAGAGAAATTTCGGGATGCCTCAGCCAGACGGCTACAGAAAAGCTTTGAGGCTGATGAAGCAGGCCGAGAAATTCAGAAGGCCTGTAATATGCTTTGTTGATACAAAAGGCGCCCACTGCGATGAGGGAGCTGAAGAAAGGGGCCAGGGTGAAGCTATAGCGAGAAATCTCCTTGAGATGTCGAAACTTAAGACGCCGAGTGTTTCAATAATAATAGGCGAAGGCGGAAGCGGAGGCGCTTTGGCGCTGGCTGTGGCTAATCAAGTATGGATGCTGGAGAACGCCATATATTCCATCCTGTCTCCGGAAGGGTTCGCTGGAATACTGTGGAGGGATGGCCGCAGGGCTAAGGAAGCAGCAAACATAATGAAGATAACTGCAAAGGACCTTAAGGGTTTCGGAATAATAGACAAGATCATAAAGGAACCTTTCGGGGGAGCCCATAGAAATGTTGATAAGGTTGCTGCTGATATCAAGAAAAACCTTGTCTCAACACTGAACGAGCTGGATTCAAAATCCGACGAGGAACTAGTCGAAAGCAGATACGAAAAATTCAGGAATATGGGTGAATATATCGAGTAAAGCATTTGCATAGAAATATGCAAATGCTTTACTCAATTTAAAGAGGTGAAGTAATGGGCGTTAAAACATTGATTACATACGATTTTGGGGAAGAGAAAATGGAAGGCCTGAGGAGGCTTGGCTGCGACATTGTGTACATACCCGAGAAGCAAGTCGTGTACAGTGAAGAACTGAGCGACGTTGAGGTCCTCATAGGATATGATCCATTTGCAACATTGGATATTTCTAAAATGAAAAAGCTCAGGTGGATCCAGCTTTTCAGTGCCGGGATTGACCAGCTTCCCATTGACTATATCAAAGGAACGGATATCGTTATTACGAACAACAAAGGCTACAGTATACCCATAGGGGAATGGATAGTCATGAACATTCTGGAGCTTTTGAAGCACAGCGCAAAACTTATGCGCAACCAGGACAGAAGGCAGTGGAAGATGGATACGGATATCCTCGAGGTTTATGGAAAAACAGTGGGCTTTCTGGGCACAGGTGCCATTGCAAAAGAGGCTGCCAAGAGACTTCTGGCGTTTGAGGCAAGGATACTCGGTCTCAATACGAGGGGAACTGATGTAGATTACTTCCATAAGTGCTATAGCGCTGACAGTATCGACGACATGCTAAGCCAATCGGATATTGTTGTGGTTACTATCCCTTATACCGAGTCGAGCTATCATCTTGTAGACGCTGAGAGGATTAGAAGTATGAAGGACGGGGTGCTTTTAATCAATATATCGAGGGGGACAATTGTTGATGAGGAAGCGCTTATCGAGGCTTTGGGAAGCGGGAAAATTGCTGGTGCAGCCCTGGATGTGGTTGAGCATGAACCGCTTAGTCCTGAGAGCCTGCTCTGGAATATGGAAAATGTGATAGTAACTCCGCATAATTCATGGATTTCCGATATGAAGGATCAGCGTAGATATGAGACAATATCCGGCAATACAGAGAAGTACCTAGAAGGCAAAGAGATGAAAAATGTAATAGACCTTAAAAGGGGCTATTAGCTATTTTAGAACAAACTATTATACAGGTGGTGTTAACAATTCTTAGAAAATTAATAAATAAAATTCTGAGTAGAGTATTTTTAATTGAATCACCATTTAGACTTGCTTTAGCATCTTCCATAGGCATATTTATTGGGATGCTTGAATTTGGCGGTGTGCAAGTCTCATTATTGAGCATATTTTCAGCTCTGGTATTTAGGTTGAATGTCATATCTGTTTTGTTCGGAGTTGCCCTGACGGTCAGCTTTCCGTTTATTCAACAATTTGGGAATTGGGTTGGTCAAAAAATAGACCAAATCAATTTGCCTTTGATCTCAGCCATTCAGATAAATATTGAAAATATTTCGAAGCTGCTTCAACCACCGGCTTCAGCACTTATTGTCTCAATAATATTTTGCATAGTATTAAAATTCTTTTATAACTCGGTTTTTTCGAAAACAGGTCAAATATTTGAGTCCGTAAGCTATGTATTTCAGGATAATACAAATAAACGCCGTAACATTTTTAAAATGTACTCAGGCACTACGGCTAGTTTGCTTTTAATAATATTTGTTGCCTTTGAAGCTAGTTTATCTATTAATCCAGTCTTGAAGGGAATAGGGCTCGACAAAGCTACTACAGTATCTATCATCAAGCCAGTTAATGAAAAGAAATCCTCAGAAGCAACTGCTGTGAACTCAAATACAAACTCGCTTTTTAAAATTGACAGTGCTGTAAACAGCAGTAATGAAGTTGATCAGATAAATAATACTAATGTTTTTGCTTTTTATGTTTCATGGGACAATAACAGCAAGGCCTCATTGAAGGACAACATTAAAAAGATAAATGTTGTAATGCCGGATTGGTTTCATTTTGATGAGAACATGGATGTCAAATGTGATAATCAAAGCGAAATAGATGCACTAATCAAAGAAAATGGAGTAAAAAACATGCCTCTGATTAGCAATTATATCAATGGAAAATGGGACAGACAGTTCGTTCACGATTTGATCTCTTCACCGGAAAAAAGGAGCAAGCATGTTGAAGAGCTTCTGTCAGCTGTAAAATCAGGAAAGTATTACGGAGTCAATATCGACTATGAGAATATAGACCCCCAGGATAAGGATGCATTTACAGACTTCATAAAGGAGTTGTCTGAAAAGTTTCACGAAAATGGTTATTTTGTTTCTGTGGACTTGGATCCAACACTCAACGGAACCTTTAGTTACAAGGAATTATCGAATTATGCAGATTATTTAATGTTAATGTTTTATGACGAGAATTACGCGACCGGAGCTCCAGGGCCTATTGCATCTCAGGAATGGTTTGAAACCCGGTTGGCTGGATTAAAAGATATTCCAAAGAGCAAAATCATAATGGGCCTGGGGAGTTACGGGTATGATTGGATTTTGAATAGCACAGAGCCTGCCAAGTCGGTGACATTTTCAGAGGCTATTAATACTGCAAGCGAAGGCGGTTTGAAAGTTGAATGGGATTCGGAAAAACTTAACCCTCACTATACGTATAAGGAGGGATCCCAGAATCACGTTGCATGGTTTTTAGACGGAATAACCTTCTATAATGAACTAAAATATTCAGTTTCAATGGGGATGCCTAATGTTGCTCTTTGGAGGCTGGGATCTGAAGACCCAATAATATGGGAATATATCGACAAGGGTAAAAATATCGGAAATTATGCTGATGTATTGAAGAAAGTGAGCGGCATCCTTTCCGTTGATTATGAAGGTCTGGGAGAAATCCTGCATGTTGATTCAATCTATAAGGATGGAGTTAGAAATATTGAATCGAACAATGATGGCTTTGTTTTAAATGAAAGTTATGTATCATTTCCCAGCAGATATGATATAAGCCGTTATGGAAAAACTGCTGGAAAGAAAGTGGCTTTGACATTTGATGATGGGCCGAACAGTGAATATACAACCGAAATTCTTGATATATTAAAGAAATATAATGTTAAGGCGGACTTCTTCGTAGTAGGCAAAAATGCAGCGATGAATGCCGATATTATAAAAAGAATGTATAAAGAAGGTCATGAGATAGGTAACCATACCTTTTCGCATCCTAACATTTTCGATTTATCAGACAGCGAACTAAAAAAAGAGTTAAATGCAACGCAAAGAGTTATCCAGGAGGATACGGGGCATTCCACACTTTTATTCAGATTTCCATTGGGTATGGATATAGAGAATTTAACATCAGCTGAAATTGAGCCAATTTTAAAGATTCAAAATCAGGGCTACACAACAGTAGACGACCTTATTGACCCGAAGGATTGGAAAGGTGTTTCCAGTGAAGAGATATGCCTGGGTATAGAAAATCAGCTCTCAAATGGCAATATCATTCTTCTGCATGATGCAGGAGGGGACAGAAGCAAAACCGTTGAAGCACTGCCTAAAATCATAGAAAGTTTAAGTAGCAAAGGATACGAGTTTGTAACTGTCAGCAGTCTTCTTGGAAAGACAAGGGATGATATAATGCCTTTAGCAGACATAAGCGATGGGCCGCTGAATGTATATAATAATGTTGCAATAACGATTTCTGCAACTTTTATAAAGTTTGCTTCAGCATTCTTTTTGATTACGATCTGTTTGGCTATATTCAGGCTTTTATTCTTAGTATATTATTCAAATAAACAGCATAAGAGCAGAAAAAAACACGAAATCGATAAAGCGTTTAACCCTTTTGTTAGCGTTGTTATTGCAGCGTACAATGAAGAAAAGGTAATCTGCATGACCATTGATTCAGTTTTGGAAAGCAACTATAGAAATTTTGAGATTGTTTTGGTTAACGACGGTTCTAATGATGGTACTTCAAATCTAGTCAAGGAAAAATACCGAAGCAATCCAATTGTGAAAGTTATAGACAAGGAAAATGGAGGCAAGGCATCATCGCTAAATCTCGCTTTCAAAATGTCATCAGGAGAAATCATTATAGCTCTTGATGCTGATACAATTATTGATCATGATGCAATACCTCTTCTTGTAAGTCATTTCAAGGATGAAAAGGTAGCTGCGGTTTCAGGAAATGTAAAAGTTGGCAATATACACAATTTGATTACTAAATGGCAGCACATAGAATATGTGGTTGGATTCAACCTGGAAAGAAGAGCTTTTTCTATGTTGAACTGTGTGACAGTTGTTCCTGGCGCACTGGGAGCATGGAGAAAGGATATAGTAGCCAGGTGCGGATACTTTAAAGAAGATACACTCGCGGAAGATACAGACTTGACTCTTAACATTTTGAAAAAAGGGTATAAAGATATGGGCAGCGGGTACAATATAAGGTTTGAGGAAAAGGCTTATGCCTATACTGAGTCTCCAGCAGATATAAAAAGTCTTTTAAAACAAAGATGCAGATGGTCATATGGAACTTTGCAGTGTCTGTGGAAATATAGGGACATGCTGTTTAATGGAAGGTACAAGTCACTAGGATGTATAGCCCTTCCTAATATGTGGTTGTTCCAATACGTATTTCAACCATTGTCGCCAATAGCGGACATGTTTTTTATTGCAGGATTGTTTGGGAATAATTCTCTTAAAGTAACTGTTTTCTATATGATATTTCTAATGTTTGATTACTTAACCTCCATATATGCATTCAGGCTGGAGAATGAAAATATGAAGGTATTGGTTCACTTATTTCTTCAAAGAATTGTATATAGATTGATTATGACATATGTAGTCATAAAGTCAATCCTATCCGCAATAAGCGGAGTTCAGGTTAGGTGGAATAAGCTGAAAAGAGTAGGAAGTGTGGATAAAGTTCAGTAAAACAAATAACAATAAAAATCACGCCGTTAATAAATTTATTAACGGCGTGATTTTTGATTATTTCATACTTCAAATTCATATTTATCCCTGCACAGATTGAAAAAAGCTTTTGCAGTAGGTGTCAGGGTCCTTTTGGAACTTGTAATGAGGTAGATGTTTCTTGTCATGGGAAGATTCTTTATTCTGCTCGCATTCATCAGCCCGCAGCTCACATAATCGATGCACACCTGGCTCGATACAACAGATACGCCAAGACCTGTTTTTACAAACTGGAGCATGGTGTCGAGACTGTTTACTTCATAAGGGACCTTAAGGTTTGAGCTGTCTATGTCTTTCTTATGTAGAATATCCTCGAAGGTCTTCCTGGTTGCGGAGTTTTTTTCCCTCATGATAAAATCATGCTTCAGTAAATCCTTAACGGATAAATCGCTGGGGAGATTAAAAGATACAGGCGAAACCACTACTAGTTCGTCTTCCACCAGCTTAAAGCAGTCTATTTTTTCATCATTTACTTTCTTGCCGACAATGCCCAGCTCGGAATCGAATTTTATTATGTCTTCGATGATCTGTCCGGAACTTATCTCGTTTACATTAAAATGAACGTTGGGATAAGATGCATGAAAATCCAGCAGCAGCTTTGGAACCAGGGT
>Ga0209540_10001351_pt1 | contig 18891 bp, 15 predicted proteins | sample BarGraIncu01121A_FD_184501 | JGI IMG/M metagenome (GOLD analysis project Ga0209540, IMG submission 184501) | Arctic peat soil microbial communities from Barrow, Alaska - Barrow Graham LP Incubations 011-21A (SPAdes) (version 2) | ecosystem: Environmental > Terrestrial > Soil > Wetlands > Peat... | reverse complement strand
TCGGTGCCATTGGCATGTTCGGTAAATGGTGGTGTGCTACTGAGAGCGGTACGGGCTACCCCTTGTATAGGTTCTTGACCTACGGCTGGAACTGGGCGAACAGGTGCGACTCCTTCAAGACAAGTGGTTACTCCGTGCGCTGTGTCAGGGATAATTGATTTATTTGAATATTTTCTTCGATTCGTCCCCAGTCTGTACATTTGTAGTCGTTGTATAGCGAGTCTGAGCGGGCGGAGACTTGTGCTGATAACTCGAAAAGTCTGTAACTTCGCATTTTAATCAGTTGAAAATGGTACATGCCGATTTAATCTCATGCATGATAAACATATAAATTAATCAAACAAATTTAAAATATTATGAAAAAAATCCTATTTATATTATTTATTGCAATTTTAGCATTTAGTTGTTCTAATGATCCGATAAGTAATGACAACTTAGAAATACAAAATACTGCTTGGAGTAGAGATACTACTGTATTTAAGAATGACCAAATACTATTTTTTGAAAATGGGAAATGCAATTACTCTTATTCTACCAGCAATGCACATCGGTCGTACGATATGGTATATTCATACAATAAACCTAACGTTACTATGACATTCAGTGACAAAAGTGTATTCGGAATAGGAAAGATAACCGGTAATAAATTGTATATTGAAGGCTGGGGAACATTTACTAGATACCAATATTAAAAAAAAGCCTACATGAATTAAGTCATTTGTGAGAGGGGCAGTATGAATGATGTATAAACCAACTCGAACGAAAAAACATTTAATTGATTGATTAATAAGATTGTGAACGCGAAACAAAAACTTTTTTATTGCTAACGAATCGTGATGCAGATTGAAGTATATAAAACAATAACAAATAATTTGTATTTTAGTTACCGCAAGTATCCAACATAAAAAATCTCAGTATGAGTTTAGTTCTTGGAATATTGACACAAGATAATCGTATGATATTAGCCGCTGACAAAAGAGCTATAAAAAACGGAATAGTAAATGATGACTTCACAAAAATATTTCGCTTAAGAGATGACTTGTATTTCGGGATGACTGGAATTGCTGAATATGGATTAGTCGTAAAAAGCAAATTGGAACTTCATCTTAATATGACAGTTAAAGAAATCATTGATTTTGCAGATTCGATTTACACTCCCAATTTATTCGATTCAGCTATAATGATATGCGGACGATTGCAAAACCATGTTGGATTTATATGGACTAAAAATACTGAAAATGACTGCACCTATATTGAAACCTTGGAGGGGGATACCCAATATTCAATTTTGACAGCAACAAATAGTAACTTGATCGCTTCAAGATTTGTAAAAGAATTGAAATTGAGCAATTTTAATTGCAATTTGGCGATTAATAATACGTTTAAGTATGCATCTCAGATAGATGATTCAATATCAAGCATCTATGAAGTTTTTAGTACGTAATTTCAGCAAAATAATGTTAATTATAAAGCTGCAATGTAATATATATTAACAGTAATTATCTTTTTTGAAAAAATGACAGATTTTTTTGAGGGATATACTTGGGCACTCTCTTTTTGACCAAAAGGGGTACTACCGGGGCTGTCTATTCGGTAAGACAATATAAGCCGTTGATTCCCTTAAAAGTGAATTATTTGAATGCTTTTTTACCTTAAATAGGTAGAGTTAGAGCGGATTGATAGGAGTTATTACAACTATAAGGACTTTGAACGCCTTTTGTGTAAATAATTGCACAGTCTTTAACTTTTACTAAATTATTAAAACAATTTTACAGTCAGACAGAGCCGATGCAATTAATCTTGAAGCGGTTTTTTATCTAAAGTCAAGACATAAAAAAGGCTACAAATGTATGTAAATACGTATGTAGCCTTTTTAATTTACTGATAATCAATTAGTAAATTATCAATGAGTACCCAGAGCCGCATTTGAAAGTATTAAATTTAATAAACTTCAACTATAATAAGATCAATGAAATATAGATATATATAATTGATAATTAAATAGTCATACTTGTATAATCATTTATTCTGATTTAATAAAATTGAATAAAGTTTAGCACGTGTGGGGAAAATGTGGGGAAAATGTCTATCTTTGTAGAAAATCAACCTGCAATGAAAGTTACCCTAATTATTAAAAAAACTGCAAAACGTACCGATTTAGATTCTACGGCTACTATCTACGTAAGATTGCGGGATGGTAGACGTTTGGATTCTGTTGCACCAACTAATTTGAATATCAATCCTAACTTGTGGGATGATAAATCTGAAAATGTCAAAAGTAAAATTGTATGTTCGGATGAGCTTCGAAGTTATATTAATGAAGAAACAAGAAAGCTTAAAAGCTTCCTTGAAAAAGAATTCCAATTTTCAGAAGAAGAAATTGGAAAAGAATGGCTCAAAGAAACTCTAGACAAATATTATAATCCAAAGAAATATATTCCTATTGAAGAAATTATTGTTAAACCAACAATTAAGCAGCTTTTTGATGAGTTTTTATTAAAGCACAAATTGTCTGCTGTTAGAATTAAAAACTTCAAAGTTGTTGGTAGAGCTTTACTTCGTTATGAGTTGTATGTTAGATTCACTCAAAAAGGCAAAAAGTCTTTCGTCTTAGATATTAATGAAATATCTCGTGACACATTGCGTGATATTTGGAATTTCTTTGAGAATGAGTATAAATATTACGAATTGTATCCTGCTATTTATGAATCTATTCCTGAAAAACGAATACCTCAACCAAGAGGAAAGAATACCCTTATAGACTGTTTTTCTCGCATTCGCACTTTTTTTATTTGGTGTTATGATAATAAGAAAACAACAAACAAACCTTTTGATGACTTTCCTATTGCCGAATGTACTTATGGCACTCCCTATTATATAACAATTGATGAAAGAAATAAACTATATAAGATTAATTTGAAGAATCACCCTCAACTGGCAATACAGAAGGATATTTTTGTTTTTCAATGTCTTATTGGCTGTCGAGTTGGAGATTTGTTGAAAATGAAAAAAGATAATATAATAAATGATGCGATAGAATATGTGCCAAAAAAAACAAAAGAAGGAAGGCCATTAACTGTCCGTGTACCTCTTAATGGCACAGCAAAGGAAATTTTAGAACGATATAAACATTCGGAAGAAAAATTACTGCCCTTTATTTCAGAGCAAAAGTATAATGTTGCAATAAAACGCATGTTTTTAGCTGCACGGTTGAAGAGAATGGTAACAATAATTAATCCGACAACCAGAGAAGAAGAGAAAAGGCCTTTGAATGAAATAGCAAGCTCTCATTTAGCCAGACGTTGTTTTGTAGGAAACTTGTATAAGCAAGTCAAAGATCCTAATCTGGTCGGTGCGCTTTCAGGACATAAGGAAGGATCAAAAGCATTTGCTCGTTATAGAGAAATTGATGAAGAAATGAAGAAAGATTTAGTAAAATTATTGGATTGATTGTGTTAGGGAATTTAAACAGTTTAATTATCGTTTTAAACAATTTATCATTGATATGCTAGGAAATTATAGTTATTTTCTTTTGATTGTAATAATCGGATTTTTTATATATAGAGAGTATAAAGGGCTAAATAAATTCTTGTATGTGAAGTTTAGACAAGCTTATAGAGAATATCAAAAGTCTGTATTAATAGACCAGTTCACCTATGATAATTATATTCGGAATTTTATAGATGGCAATCATTTTATAACTGGAGAGAGCAGCCGTGAATTAAACAAAAAGAATCTAGAATTAAATATTCTTTTTGATTTACTTACGACTGGGAGGGAACTTGTAGACAAGTATTTCTCAATGAAAAACTTTTCATATAAAGATTATAAGAATTTACGAGATGAATGGACAATCTATAAACAGAATAAAGATCTGGAAGATGAAGGTTTAATTATTCAGCCTGTGATTGATGACACTACAAATGGCGTATTTATACAAAAAAAGGCGCAGGGTAGGCCAGCAGATAAAAGGTCACTTCCAGAAATGCTATCTGAACACATGGAAGATATAAGTCAGATATTGACGAATATTGAGCACATATTATGCACAATGAATACAGACTTGTATTTAGCTTATTTGAAAATAGCTTTAGAAGAAAATAAAATGATTAGTGGCTGTAATTCAACTACATTTCGTAATGCATTAGATAGACAGTATGGAGAAATCGAAATAGTAAAAGAAAGAGGAATCCAAGATGAATATAAACGGCTTACTGTTCCGCAAGGCTCTAAAGTCATGCTTAAAGATATTGGAGAGGAGAGGGAAATTATTGATGGATTAAAACATATTCTACTAAATTAGACTCAATTAATTCGTTTAAATATTTTGGCGTATTAAATGCAATGTAAAATGCTGTAATTCAATTTAAAATCAATATACTTTTGTGCCATCATCTTATAACGAGGTGATGGCTTTCTGTTTTTAAATCTGCCGCTCAGAAAGTCATACATACGTGTAGATAAATAAATAATATGACAGAATTATTATCATTGATTCAAAACAAAGAAGCCTCAATCAAATTAGAGGTAACGGGTTCAGATTTATTATCATTCTCCAATGATCTCATCAATAGAGCAAGAAATGAGCTTTCAGTAGAAATAACTGAAGCAAGAAAAGAAAAGTACCTAACAAAGCAAGATGTTAAGAATATCTGTGGAGTCTGCGATGCAACGCTTTGGCATTGGAACAAGAAAAACTATCTTAATATAGTCAAGATAGGCAACAAGGTTAAATATCGGATGTCTGATGTTCAAAAGATTTTAGACGGAACTTTGAAAAACTCTAAATAATACTATGAAAGAAGAAGCAAAGACACCAGAAAAGTTCATCCGGGTTGGTACTGTTTTGTATAAATTGGTACGACGCCCCCTAATCAGCGGAGACTCAGTTGATGAGAAAATACCATGGAGTTATGAGGTACTTCGACAAGATTATGGTAAAAATAATTTGCCCGAAATAGAGAAATACGATGGTTTCTGTATAATTCCAAACCATATAGACTATAAACAAGTACACGGCACTTACTTAAATCAATATGAACCAATTAGTTATGAGCCTTGTGTAGGGAAATTTTCTCATATAAGAACATTTTTAGAGCATATCTTTGAAGAACACGTTGAACTAGGCTATGATTACCTTCAAATTCTATATTCTCAGCCAACACAAATGCTTCCAATTTTGCTGTTGGTTTCAAATGAGAGAGGTACAGGTAAAACCACATTCCTACGATTTCTTAAAATGCTATTTGGGAAAAACGCAACTTTCAATACAAATGACGATTTTAAAAGTCAATTTAATGCAGACTGGGCTAACCGCTTATTGGTTTTAGTTGATGAATTGCTTTTGGACAAAATGGAAGATACTGAAAAAATTAAAAACTTATCAACAGCCGGAGATTATAAAATTGAAGCAAAAGGCAAAGACCGCAGGGAAATTGAATTCTTTGCCAAATTTGTATTATGCTCTAATAACGAAAAGAATCCGATAATTATACCTAAGGAAGAAATTCGTTTTTGGGTAAGGAAAATTTCGACAATTGAAAAAGATAATATTTCACTTCGGGAACAGATGGCAAATGAGATACCACACTTCCTTCATTTTCTACTTAATAGAAAGTTGTCAACACGGAATGAATCTCGAATGTGGTTTAATCCAGTTTTATTGCAAACTAAAGCTTTGACTAAAATCAAAAAGTATAACACCAACAAAACGGAAATTGAGATAGCTGTATATTGTAGCGATGTAATGGAGCGCCTGAATCAAAATAAAATACTTTGCTGTCCCAAAGATTTCTTGGATGTGATAAAGGATACTGGTTTAAAAACCGACATTACTCAGATTCGTAATATTCTTAAAGATAGTTGGGGGTTATATTCCGAACGAAATAGCGATTATACATTCTATCATATGACAACTGAAGGTGAGCTCCTACCAATGAAAAGAAAAGGAAGGTATCTTGAGGTTACAAGAGAATTGGTAGATAGGATATTGTTGTAATATTAATTATTATAACTAAACTATTGATTATTAAATATAAAAGTACAACAACTACACCCCAACAAACACCCAACAAAATATTATTTGTTTGGATGAAATGCCAACTTAATTCAATCAGTTGTCATTTTGTTCTTTCTATAAATAAATGATATTCTACAACTTATCATCATGTCACAACAAATCAACAAAAAATACAACTATGGCTCTATATCATATAAAACAAATAAGTATCCGAGATTACTTATGTGCTGAAATGACACTTGAAAGAAAAATTATTAATTTTAGGAGTAAATAAATTAAACGATGGAAAACTTTGATTTATTAAACAGCAAGTGTATGTTTTTGGATACCCAAAACTATTGATAATCCCGCTGGTCTCCATTAAAACTGTAAGATTATGACAATTGAAAGAAAGGGGGGAAGACCCAAATTAAGCCCAGCCGAAAAACTGAAATACCGGGTAGCAGTGAAGCTTTGTACGAAGGATTTTTATATATTGAAAGCAAAAGCTTCTCAAGCAGGAATGACATATACAGAATTGGCTCGGTTGGCAATCTCCAATTGTGAGATTAAACAACGATTAACACCCGAACAGATGGATTGCATTCGAAGGATATCGGGTGAAGGAAATAATTTAAATCAAATAGCTCGCAAGGCAAATGCAGCTGGCTACAATGATGTCAGACTTGAGTATTTATTTCTTGCAGACAAAATTGACGACCTATTAAATATAATTCTAGAATGATAGCAAAAATTGTCAAAGGTGGGTCGTTTAGCGGTATTGTTAAATATATCTTAGATTCTGCAAAAAACACAGAACTGCTGAATTCAGAAGGCGTTAGACTACGAGACATAAATTCAATAATTAAAAGCTTCGAAATGCAAACTGAACTAAATCCAAGGCTTGGCAAGCCAGTCTACCATATATCGCTTAACTTTTCAGTACAGGATAGAGGAATTTTATCCAATGAATTAATGACTCAAATAGCGAGCGAATACATGACTGAGATGGGGTTGGTAGATACACAGTTTATAATTGGAAAGCACAATGACAAGGATCATAGCCACTTACATATAGCATGTAATAGGGTGAATAACCATGGCCGCACAATCTCCGATCGAAACGATAGATTTCGTTCGGAAAAAATCTGCAAGGAGTTGACACTGAAATATGGATTATACTTTGCACAAGGCAAGGAAAACGTGAAAGAGAATCGACTTAAAGAGCCTGATAAATCGAAATATGAGATTTATAATGTACTTAAAAATAATATGCCAAATTGCCAGAATTGGAAAGAATTGATTGACCGAATAAAAAATGAAGGTGTAGATACACAATTAATTTATAAAGGTAATACAGATGTAGTTCAAGGAGTCGTATTTTCTAAAAATGGATTCCCTTTCAGTGGCTCAAAGGTTGATAGGCAATTTAGTTACTCAAAGATAGATTTTATGTTGAATCAAAATTTAAAAAATCCTGACATCACTATATTATCACCTAAAGAAAAAATTTTATTAGTCGAACAGACAAATGGGCAATCGACAAATAATTTTTCTGATTTTTTTACAATTGGTGATTCTTCAAGAAGTTTTGAGGAAGACAATGAATTGAACCCTAAGAAAAAAAGAAAAAAGAATAACAACTTAATAATTTAGTAATAAAGATATGAATATGAACATTATTACAGAGCTATTTGAAGAGTTAAAAACTCGAATAGAACTCATAAACAAAAAACTTGACGAGCAACAAAAAGATAAAAGCGATCAAGAACTTTCTATACAACCAATAGACTATTTTGATGATAGAGTTGTTGAAACAATGATAAAGCTGACACCAAAAGTTGATCTGTCCGATTTAAGAGAGATGATAAAAACTCTGGAAACTCAAAATTACAAAATTCAAAACACAGTAACAGCTAATATTGAGGAAATTAAAACCATAATTAAAGAAAATACTCATCAATATCACCACTATATTTTTGGTATAAGATCTTCAAAAGTATTTATCATGATTTTGTTACCAGTTCTAGTGTCGTTAGTTTCGTTGGCATGTAATATTAATCAACACATTGAAAACAACAGGTTAGTAAACAATGATATCAAATATCGATATGTAAAAATGGCAGGAGGTGCGAGTAGAGCTAATTTATTTGTATTAGAAGGTGTTTTCAATGAAAAATCAAGTAAGAAGATACAAGAAAAATATATAAATCAAGTTGTAGATTTCGAAACCAGAGTGCAACAACGAGCAGAAGAAATTGAACAGGCCAATCTCAAAGAAGAACGAGCAAAAAAGCTACTAAATGAATCTGAACAGATAAGAAAAAGATAATCCGTATGCAGATTTATTAGGTAAGCAGATAATACCCCAAAGTCATTTAGGGTATTATCTGCTTTATTTGCTAAAAATAAGGATATGTAAAATAGAATTCGTAATTTTGAGCCTGCTAACCTATTTTTCTGCCTTGAAAACCGAAAAGCATACACGAAAAGAAATTATTGACATCCGGCTTAAACAAGCTGGATGGAATGTTTCTGACCTTTCTCAGGTAATCGAAGAGTTTGATATTGTTGTGGATAAAGATCTTGCTGCAGATGCACCAACAATATACGCAGGCCATCAATTTAGTGATTATGTATTGTTAGGTCGTGATGGGAAACCTCTTGCCGTAGTTGAAGCAAAGAAAACGGCGGTTGATGCTGCTATTGGTCGGGAGCAAGCAAAGCAATATTGCTACAACATTCAAACTAAACTTGGTGGGGATTTACCTTTTTGTTTTTATACCAATGGACATGACATTTACTTTTGGGATTTAGAAAACTACCCGCCAAGAAAAGTGCATGGATTCCCAACTAAGGATGACTTTCAGCGATATAATAATTTACGAAAATCAAGGAAACCTCTTGCAAGTGAATTCATTAATACAAAGATAGCTGGTCGTGATTATCAACAAAGAGCTATTCGCTCTGTTTTGGAAGCCGTCGAGAAAAGAAAACGCAAATTTCTTCTAGTAATGGCTACAGGTACAGGAAAAACAAGAACCTGTATTTCTTTAGTTGAATCTTTAATGCGAGCAGGTTGGGCTGAAAAAGTTTTATTCATGGTTGATAGAATTGCTTTAAGAGACCAAACCCTTGAAGCTTTCAAAGAACATTTACCAAATGAACCAAGATGGCCAAAAGTTGGAGAAAAATCTATTGCCCAAGATAGACGAATTTATGTTTCGACTTATCCAACGATGCTTAATGTTATTCGAAGCGAAGAGAATACATTGTCCCCTCATTTCTTTGACTTAATTGTTGTAGATGAAAGTCATAGAAGTATATATAATACCTATCAAGAAATACTTGAATACTTTAATACGATTACATTGGGCTTAACTGCTACTCCAACCGATGTAATTGACCATAACACATTTGAACTTTTTGAATGTGAAGAAGGTGTACCAACATACGCATATTCTTACGAAGAAGCAGTAAATAATATTCCTCCATATTTGAGTAACTTTCAGGTAATGAAAATTAAAACTAAATTTCAGGATGAAGGAATAAATAAAAGAACCATAACACTAGAAGACCAGAAGAAACTTATCCTTGAAGGAAAAGAAATTGAGGAAATAAATTACGAAGGAACAGAACTTGAGAAGACAGTAAGCAATAGAGGAACAAACGCCTTGATTGTAAAAACATTCATGGAAGATTCTATTAAAGATTCGAATGGAGTTTTACCAGGCAAAACAATTTTCTTCTGTGTTGGGAAAAATCATGCTAGAGAGGTTGAACACATTTTTGATAGTTTATATCCTGAATATAAAGGCGAATTAGCAAAGGTTATTGTTTCTGAAGATCCTAGAGTCTATGGAAAAGGTGGTTTATTAGAACAATTTGTCAAAAACGATATGCCACGTGTGGCAATTAGTGTTGATATGCTTGATACTGGGATTGATGTAAGAGAACTCGTAAACTTAGTTTTCGCCAAACCAGTTTTCTCATACACAAAATTCTGGCAAATGATTGGACGAGGAACCCGTTTGCTAGAACCCGAAAAAATAAAGCCCTGGTGTACCGAAAAAGATGTCTTCTTAATTATGGATTGCTGGGACAACTTCGAATACTTTAAACTTAATCCAAAAGGAAAAGAACTAAAACCACAAATTCCATTACCAGTTCGGCTGTTCGGATTGCGGCTGGACAAAATTGAAAAGGCTATAGAACTGACAGAAAATGATACGGTAAGTAGAGAAATTATAAAACTTCGAAAACAGATTGAAGAATTACCACAAAATTCGGTGGTAATCATGGACGCTAAAAATAAATTGCAAAGACTAGAAGATGGTAACTTTTGGAATCATTTGTCTGCCGAAAAAATCGAATTCCTTCGTGCAGTTGTGAAACCTTTATTAAGGACAATATCTGAAAAAGATTTTAAAGCAATGCGATTTGAAAAGGACATTGTTGAAGTTTCATTGGCTCATTTGAGTAAAGAAGAAGAAAAATTTGAAACATTGCGAGATGGGATTATTGAAACTATTGCAGAATTGCCAACTTCCATTAATATTGTTGCAAAAGAAGGAGAATTGATCCGACAATCCCAAAGGAATCAATACTGGGCAACCATTAATGAAGACAACTACGATGAGCTCATTATAAAACTATCCCCACTTATGCGGTTTATCGAATCTCTAGTACTTCCATTAGGAATTGCTAAATTCAATTTATTAGATATTATTGCTCAAAAAGAATTTATTGAATTTGGTCCACAACATGAATCTGTAAGCATAAGTAGATATAAAGAATTGGTTGAAGAAAAAATAAACGAACTTACCGCTACAAATCCGTTACTTCAAAAATTAAAGTCCGGAGCGAATCTTTCAGACGAAGAAGCTCAGCTTTTAGCTGAAGAGCTGTACGAAGAACATCCAAATATCACAATTGATTTACTCCGTAGAGTTTATAATCACAGAAAGGCTCAACTAATTCAATTTATCAAACATATCTTAGGAATAGAAATTTTAGAATCATTCCCTGAAACGGTCTCAAAAGCTTTTCAGGATTTTCTTTTAAAACATAGTTATTTAAGTAGTAGGCAATTACAATTTTTAGACTTGCTCAAAAACTACATTATCGAACAAGGTGATTTGCAAAAACGCAATCTAATCGAATCACCTTTTACATTAATACATCCAGATGGAATCAGAGGTGTTTTCAATCCAAATGAAATTGATGAAATATTAGTATTAACTCAAAAATTATTAGCAGCATAATGTTACAAAATAACGCAACACTTAAATCAAATATAAGCAGTCTTTGGAATACCTTTTGGAGCGGTGGTATTAGCAATCCTTTAACTGCAATTGAGCAGATTACCTATTTAATGTTCATGAAACGATTAGACGAATTAGATGCTAAGCGCGTAAAAGATACAGATTGGACTGGAGATGCATTTGTTTCAAAATTTAGTGGAACCTATGTTCCATATGTGGATGAGTCACTTTATCAAATTAATGATAAAATGACCACTGAAGAGATTGAAAAAATAGAAGCCACGTTAAAAAAAGCCAAACAACCTAAGTCAAAAGATCAATTACGTTGGTCTTTCTTTAAAACAATGGCTCCAGCCGATAAAATGTTGGAACATGTTCGTTATAATGTTTTCCCATTTGTGAAAGCGTTGAATGGAGGTACTTCACCATTTACTAAACACATGGCCAATGCAGTTTTCATTATTGAAAAGCCTTCATTGCTGGTTGAAGCCGTAAAACAAATTGAAGAAATATTTAAGGAAATAGCAAAAGATGCAAATGAAGGCGGTCATGCATTTCAGGACATTCAGGGTGATGTATATGAAATGTTATTGAGCGAAATTGCCACAGCAGGTAAGAACGGGCAATTTAGAACACCAAGACACATCATTAAATTAATGTCAGAGTTGGTGGAACCTAAATTAGGTATGCGAATTGCCGACCCTGCTTGTGGAACTGGTGGGTTTTTACTTGGTGCTTATCAATATATTATAAGTGATTTGGTTCGTCAAAAAGACCCTTCAAAATTAATTAAAGACAGCGATGGATTTAAACGGGGAACATTTTCAGCCGTATTAACCGAGGAGGTAAAAAAGATACTTGAAGACAGTTTTTTTGGTTATGACATTGATATTACTATGGTTCGTTTGGGTTTAATGAACTTGATGATGCATGGCATTGACAATCCCCATATAGATTACAAAGATACTTTAAGTAAAACCTTTAATGAAGATGCCAGCTATGACATTATCATGGCAAATCCACCTTTTACGGGTAGTATCGATAAAGGAGATATTAACGAAAGCCTGAAACTTGAAACAACTAAAACAGAACTTCTTTTTGTTGAACGTATTTACACAATGCTTAAAATGGGTGGTGTTGCAGCAATCATTGTTCCACAAGGAGTAATGTTTAGTAAAGGCAAGGCATTTATGCAATTACGAGAAAAGTTGGTTGAAGAAGCAGAATTAAATGCAGTCATTGCTATGCCAAGTGGTGTTTTTAAACCTTATGCAGGAGTAAGTACATCCATTCTTATTTTTACAAAAGGTGGTGAAACGGAACATACTTGGTTTTATGAAATGAAAAACGATGGTTATGAGTTGAATGACAGACGACCAGAAAAGTATAAGGATGGAGATATTCGTGATTATGGTGATTTACACGATATAATTGATAAATACAGAAACCGAAATCATAATGTAGAAACGGATAGAACAGCTCAGCACTTTTTTGTACCAAAAAAGGAAATTGCTGAAAATGGTTACGAATTAACTATAAGTAAATATCAGGTACAGGTATTTGAAGAAATTGAATACAAAGATCCGGCATTGATTTTTGGAGAACTTGAAAAATTGGAAGAAACCATTCAAGCTGAGTTGAAGAATTTAAAAGAGATGATTGCTTAATGGATACTAAAGAATATAGATTAACGGACGTTTGCGACTTTCAAGGTGGTACCCAGCCACCGAAAGAAGAATGGATTACAGAAACAAGAGTTGGTTATGTGCGCATGCTTCAAATTCGTGACTTCACCCAAGATAAAGCCGAACATGTTGGATATGTAAAAGACACCAAGAAACTGAACAAGTGCGAGGAAGATGATATTCTAATTGGTAGATACGGAGCTTCAGTGGGTAAGATTTTAACAGGACTGACAGGTGCTTATAATGTGGCCATTATCAAAACCATTCCCAATGAAGAATTACTTTCCAAACGCTATTTATACTATGTTCTAACTGGCACAGAATTTCAAAATTTTATTTTAAACATTGGCGCAAGAGCAGCCCAAGCAGGATTTAATAAGGGTGATTTATCAATTTTTAAACTGCACATTCCAACTTCATTAGAAGACCAAGAAAGAATTGCTACTCTATTGGAGAAAGCTCAAAATCTTATTAAACAAAGAGAACAAAGCATTAATCTGCTGGATGTATTTCTAAAAATGAAGTTTCTGGAATTGTTTGGTGACCCATATTCAAACCCAAAACAATTTAAACTTGAAAAATTAAAAACGTACTATTTAAATAAAAAGAATGGTACCAAATGTGGTCCATTTGGAAGTGCTTTGAAAAAGGCAGACTATTCTAATTCTGGAATACCTGTTTGGAATATGGATAATATTACCAAGGATGGTGAATTTATTGATTCTGCAAATCTCTGGATTGATGAGAATAAGTATTTGGCTCTAAAATCTTATTCCGTAAATAATAATGACATTATTATTTCACGAGCTGGAACAGTAGGCAAAATGTGTGTTGTACAATCAAAATTCTCAAAATCAATAATTAGCACAAACCTAATAAGGTTAAGATTAGGCAAATTGTTAAGTCCTATTTATTTTATCATGCTAATGAATAATTTCAAGGAGAGAATTGGAAGATTACAAACTGGAGCTGATGGGGCTTTTACACATATGAATACAAGTGTTCTTGACAATCTTGAATTTCCTTATCCACCAATTGAATTACAAAAAAAGTTTGTTAAATACTACGAACATATTCAAAATACCAAAAAGATATTTTTTGAGAGTAGAAACTCCTTGATTTCTTTATCTAATTCTCTATGTAAAAAAGCTTTAAAAGGTGAATTAGAAATCATTGAGAAAGTAATTATTGAAGGAACAATTAAGGTTGAACCAAGAATTAGTGGTGAAGTCATTCCGATTGAAAAAATCAATAAAGAGCTTGAAGATTTTCATACAAATCAACTTCATACCGGAGCTCCTGATGTTATAGATAATAAAATTAGGCAATTAGAAGCAGAATTAAAAATAAGAGGGGAAATTCCATTTTGGGATGAGTATGTAAAGTATCGCATTGTAAAAGGAAAATTCAAGGAACCCTTTACCTTTAATCAACTATGGCAAGAAATAAGCGATTTCCCATTTGAGATATTACCTAGTTACGATAGAATGAATGACCTCCTTTTTGAATGGTTAAAAGGAGAGAATCCTTATATCAGGCAACAATATAATGAAAACACGAAACAAATTGAATTGATAGTTAATGAAACTACTCCGGCTTAAAATAAATAAGAACTTTCGTAGCCTTAGACTGAATCAAAAAGGAGAAGGCTTTGAGGTTAATTTTCTCAAAGATATTGATATAGAGGAAATGTGCGACTTTATGCCTTATTGTTTAGTGGGTCGAAATGGCAGCGGAAAATCAAATATACTTGAAGCATTAGCTGCAATTTTTTATCATATAGAATGCATTTACTTAAACTATAAACCTGAGGGATTTGAAGGTGAAGGTGAATTTAAGAAAGTCCATAATGATGGTTTTTTCGCTGAGCAATGTACACCTGATGCCTTTGAATTAGAATATAAAATTCCAGTTAAATGGAAATTAATATCTAAGACTTGGGATGAAATGAAAGATGTCGCTTGGAATGAATTAATTGCGCACATTGAAATCTCAAAGCAAGAAGGAGAAGCTCCAAAAATAGTTTGCAAAAATAAAGAATTATTTGATGGAAAAGACTTTTTTAAAATCGATGAAAAAACAAAAGAGGAAACTAATGAGTTAAGTCGTTTAGGTGTAAAAGAGATACTTCCAGATTTTATTGTTGGTTATTCATCAGGTGAAAACGAAATATTAAGCCTTCCTTTTTTCAAAATGCGTTTTATCAATTATGACGAATATGAGGATTCATTGAGAAACGAAACAGGTTACTCTCAACCTGAAGGGAGATTGGTTTATCTCGATGCTCAACACAGTCAAGCTGTATTTCTTACAAACTATTTAATGCAAAATGAAAGCATTTTAAAGCCAATTTATGATGCCATCGGAGTTAAAGCAATTAGCCAATTCAGAATAATAATTAGACAAGGAGTTCCTATTGCTAAATTCAGAACAGAAGAATTGACTACAGCTCTTAAAGCTGAAGAGTTAACTATCAACAATAAAGATGTTTTCGAACTCACCTATAACCTTAAAAGGAGAAAAGATACTGACATTAAAGATTATAAAGCGATTGATAAATTAAGGAATTGTGCTACTAGTCAGTTTCTCGATTCTGAAAACGATATTTTATATCTTGATTATTTTATAGACAAGAAAGGTGAAATGAAAAATGCATTTCAAAATAACTTTGAAAGTGCTTTTGAACTATTTAGAACATTTCAAATATTATTGACCTTAAATCTTCATGAAGTTGATATACAACTCAAACAAGACCTATATAAATCAACAAGCTTATATGTTAATGAGACAGTTCCAATTTTAGCTTCAGATAAACGCCTCATGCGTATTAAAGATTTCATAATAGAGAAGGAAAGTACTAATAATGACATTTTAAGTAAATCTTTATCGGACGGTGAGCACCAATATTTACATGCCATTGGTATTTGTTTGCTTTTTAAAAATTCTAATTCATTATTTCTACTTGACGAACCCGAAACACATTTCAACCCTGATTGGCGTGCTAGTTTTATTTCAACACTTCGTGATTCCTTAGCTAAAGATGAAAAAGGGAAGAATTACATGAGAGAATTATTGATTACATCTCACTCTCCTTTTATTGTTTCCGACTGCAAGGAAGATAATGTCTTAGTTTTCAAGAAGGATAAAAAAACAGGGGTGGTTATTGTAAATAGGCCAGGCTTCAATACATTTGGTGCATCAGTGAATCAGATTACAATACAATTATTTAACAGAGTTGATACAATTGGTGATTTAGCAAATGAAAAAGTACTTGAATTTGAAAAACGAATACAAACGGATGAAGATTTAGAAACCTTAAAGGTTGATATTTTTAATACTCTTGGAGATTCTATCGAGAGAACTATTTTGATAAATCAATTAATTGAAAAAAGGAATAAAGGATAATGCTGTTTCCATATAAATACGTTTCTAATCATGAAATTGAAAAATTTCAGATATACTCAAACTTCCTTTTTTTAAAAGTGTGGTCGCGAGCTAGGACTCCTTTTGATAGTTCTAAGTTAGACCATTTTCCTGATTTAAAACAAAAATATGAATCTTTTGACTACATAACCGATCCAAAAAAATGGGGTTATCAGTTCAACTTTCAAATTGAAACAATTTATAAAGAATGTCAGAAACTGAGCAAATCAGATAAAAAACGATTACGCTTATGGTATAAGTTAAATAACAATATTCATGGGTTATTTGTAAATTCTCAAAAAATACCTATTACATATTTGATGCTTGAGGTGGAATTTCCAAAACTTTCAGAGGAACTAAAGAAATTCTATAGGAGGCTTTATGGTAATGAGTCTCCATTTATCCTGGATGAATTTGGGAATATTGATACTATAAAAAGGAAACATTATGAAGCGTTCTTTAATCTAAATTTTGACGGTCATGAAGGATTATGTCCATTTTGTGGCATTAATCATGTGAAAGGTAATGACCATTCAAAGCTTGAAGCCTATGACCATTTAATTTCAAAAGGGAGATATGCTTTTAATTCTATCAATTTTAAAAACTTAGCAATCATGTGTAATGAATGTAATTCAGCTTACAAACATGAAAAAACAATTTTATATACTAAAGGGAATGTTCCTGTTAGACGAAAAGCATTTTATCCATATTCAAAAGAAAATTGGAATATAGTTTTTCAAATTAATTTTAACAAGCCATATAACAGGAGGTTAAAAAAATCAGATATTGCTATAAATGCATCTTGCGTTAATAAAACGAATGAGGTTGCTAGTTGGAATGAAACTTTTGGCATTGAAGAAAGATATAAAGCCAAACTTCTAGGTCAGTTTTCAGGTCAGGCTTGGTACGATAAATTTAGTAATGGAATTCATAATGCAAGAATAAAGTATAAAAATCCAGCCTTAACTTATGCGGATTGGACAAAAGATTTAGTGTCAGAGTGTGAAGAAAGTCCTTTGGTGGAAATGAATTTTTTGAAAAAACCTTTTTATGAAGAATGTATGAGGCAATTGCCTTAAACATTAGTGAGTAAATAATTCATTAAAATTAATTGATTATTCCAACTATTTACTAATATCAAAAATACTTATGGAAAAACTACTTATTGAAAACAAAGTCTACAGCTATTACGAATATCCGTTGGAAAAAGAATTCGAGCAAATAATAGTAGAAAAGTCTACGCAGATATTTGGCAAGAATAGTATCTATATTGATATTAAAAAGCGGATTGGTGATAGTATTCTTACCATTCCGGATGGTTATCTGATTGACTTTTCATTTCAAGCAGACCCACGGTTGTATATTATAGAGAACGAATTGTCGAGTCATGACCCGTACAAACATATCGGTTCACAAATATTGAAATTTGCTATTTCGTACAAAGAGAGTGGTCGTAAGATAAAAGCATTTTTATATGACCATTTAGCAAGTGCCGGAAAATTGACTCTTGCAGAAGAACAAATAAAGCATACAAAATACAGGAATATCGATGACTTTTTGGAAAGTCTTATTTTTGAAAAGCCGGTTGCTGCTATTGTTGTTATCGACCAGTCAACCCCAGAACTTGAAAACGTACTGAGTCAGTTAACTATTGACACAGATATTTTGGAGTTTCAGACTTTTAAAAATGGCGATGACTGTATTTACAAGTTCACGCCTTTTAATGACGTAATTCGGGAAGCTGTAGAAGAAAAGGGCTCAACATTAAAACCTGAAGAACTGAATACCGTAGTAGTTGCTGCCCGTGAAGATGGTTTCGAAAAAGAAGTTGTTGGAAATAGTCAGTGGTTTGCTATTCGGATACATGCTTCAATGCTTGATAAACTGAAATACATTGCTATATATCAAGTTGCTCCGGTTTCGGCTATTACTCACTATGCCGAAATAGCGTCGATAGAAAAATGGGGAGACACCAATAAATATATCCTAAAATTCAAAGAAGCAGCCAAAGCTATTGGTCCTATTTCATTAGATAAAGAAATGGGTAAAAAAGGTTTAGCACCACAAGCTCCCCGATACACCTCTATTGATAAGATTTTGAAAGCTAAGAAATTGTCACAAGTGTTTTAAAAATATGATTAAAAACACAAATTACATAAAAGCACTTGGTTTTCTACTTGCTACATATGAGACTGATCTCGAATATATAGCAAGATTTCATGAGCTTAAAAAGTCAAGTTCTGATATTAATGAAGTAGATGTTGATAAGAATGATACCGGATCGTTCAAGGCTTTTATCAATGAATTCAGAGTTGCAAGAAATATAAAGAAGGAAGAAACAAAGGCACTTTTAGAAGAGTCTATAGATTGGACATTATCAAGCATTCCTAACGATGTTGATAAATTTGCTGAACTTATAAAAGGAAGAAAGCTTTCTCACAATGATAAAACTCCGGTTTCATTAGCCTCGAAAGTTATGATGCTGAATAATCCGTGGGAGATACTACCCATTGATAGCTTA